>Ga0163162_10005202_pt1 | contig 12547 bp, 11 predicted proteins | sample S55metaG_FD_115310 | JGI IMG/M metagenome (GOLD analysis project Ga0163162, IMG submission 115310) | Switchgrass rhizosphere microbial communities from Kellogg Biological Station, Michigan, USA - S5-5 metaG | ecosystem: Host-associated > Plants > Roots > Rhizosphere > Soil | place: USA...
GATTTTATTGTCACGCCCGCGATCGCAGAATAGTCGCGAATAGTCGGCGCGATCACAGGTAAAAATCCATCTTCATAATATCGATCGCCGTTTGCGACAACGGGCTGCTGACTCATTGAATTGGGATTTCGGCTGAAGGCAGAAGCCCGCCCCAGCTTATATCCCATGCCTGCGGTCAAATAGATGTCGACGTATTTTGAAACTGGAGTGCCCGCATTTATGAAACCGGTGAAATTATTTGAAGCCGATTGTCCAGATACAATATTGCGACGATTATATCCGCGTGATTTTATTTCTGCATTGTCCTGGTCCATCAGCCACTGCCTGTATGCGGTTGCGTCTATTCCGGTTGGTGTCGCGGGAAATGCGCCTGCATTACCCAGGTAGACCAACGGAATATTATCATATCCACTTCTGTTAGTATAGTCTCTTTGCAGCCATTGTCCACTCACTTGTAGGTAACTTCCATTTTTCTTCGCAAAGCCGCCGGCAAAATCAATTTGTTTCTGTAACCCATCTTCGATATTCATTCCTCCATTGTACGGAACGTTGGTAAAATTTTGTCCAACCATTCCGGAAATATTAAATCCGTTGTATTCCTTTTTTAAAATAACGTTGATGACTCCTGCGATGGCGTCCGATCCGTATTGAGCAGCGGCGCCATCACGCAATACTTCGATCCGTTCGATGGCAGCAGCTGGAATTGCATTGAGATCTGTTCCAACAGACCCACGTCCGACCGTTCCATTAATATTTACGAGTGCGGTATTGTGACGGCGTTTTCCATTCAATAGGATCAGCGTCTGATCCGGACCCAACCCGCGCAATCCTGCGGGATCAATATGCTCTGTTCCATCCGAAATAGTTTGACGGGCTGATTGAAAAGAAGGAGTTGCATACGTGAGCATTTGCGCCACGTCAGCCTGCGCAAAAGATTTGATATCTTTTACACGAATGACATCAACCGGAACGGCTGTTGTTATCCTCGATCGCATGTCGTGATTCCGAGATCCGACAACGACAACGTCATTTAAATCTGACCAAGCCGCGGTTGTAAAGTCCTGAACGACAGTCATACCATCACTAACGGCAACCTGTACACGCCGTGCCGATTGGCCAAGGAAACTCGCAACCAGAGAGTATTGTCCTGCCGGCATGCTAATTGAATAATTTCCCAGCCGGTCTGAGGTAGTTCCCAGGTTTTTTCCCTCGACAATAACCGAGGCTCCCGCGAGTGGGTTACCATTTCCATCTTTGACAGTTCCTTTGATAGTTCCATTTTGAGCAGATAGATGTTGACAAGCGAATAGCAGCAGGAATGAGACTCCTGCAAATTTCCATGCACGGAAAATTTTTCTCATAAGAGTAAAGTTTAATTAGTCCTCAAAACTATAACCCGCAACAGGCATTCATAGCCTGCTCTTTCCTAGCGGCCCACGCGCTTTACCAATCGGGTATCATTTCAATTGTCAAAAAATATTTTGATTTTGGCTTGAGCCATCGGTAGGCATTTGGAAGTAAAAGGCACGTCTGGGCCTTTTAATGGGACATCGTAACTATACGAGGTGAAAGTAGGATGAATTCATACTTTCTAATATCTACCTTTAGTCCCCAAAAAAATAACCTGCGTTCATGAACCTGAAGAAACTGTGCTGCCTTGTCCTCGTTTCAATTCTTATTGTAGCGGGTAAAAATAAATTGGTGGCGCAGGACATCGATGAAAATAACTTTAAGCTGTATACAAAACAGCAGGGGCTCTCGCACAATCTCATCAACGGAATTGCGCAGGATTCGATTGGTTATATTTGGATAGCTACACCGTCGGGACTCAACCGATTTAACGGAAGCAATTTTGTTCAGTTTCATAGCAGCAATGACAGCTCGTCGATCCCGGCGGAAAATCTCACCGGTCTCGTGTTTCTCGATAATTGTCGCTTTGTTGTGTTTGCAGATGGATTGCATATCATCAACACGCGCACCGGCGAAACGAAAAATCTTTTCATCCCATATTTCGATCAACAATATCAATACAAATTCAATTGGATTACTTCAGTGTACGGAAATCCCGCAGGCGAGATTTTCGTGTTGACGAAATCCGGTTTTTATCACTTCGATAAAAATTACAACCTCGTATTTCGATTCGATTATTATTCCAAAGAAAATGTTCCGGTTGAAACGTTCACTTTTGGTAAACACCTTTTTTGCCTGGATACTGGACGACTCGCTATCGTTGGTATCGACGGGCTCTACTATTACAATATCAGTAAACGCAACTTCAAGAAAATATCCGCTGCAAACTGTCCCCTGGTTGGAGAATTCCTGGATACGGATCGTGAAAGATTTCAACCCTTCCAATTGAGTTGCGGGAATTTTTTCGTCATGGATCTCGAATCAGACAAACTTTTTTATATCAACGGGGCTGCTCACATCAAGACCGTTAGCCATTTACCTTTTCCTGTTCTAAAGAATGAGTTTGATTACCGCTCGGAATTGATCGCAGTCAACGACTCGACCTATTATATTACGGGTAATAGGTCGGGTTTTTACAAATTGACATTGAATCCACAAACCGGGAAAGTGAATTTCAACGCGGAAAAATATTTTCAATATTATTTCTGCAGGCATTTACTGCAGGACAAAGACCACCACCTTTGGATCGCCACCAACAAAGGACTATTCAAGCAGGCAAATAGTCCTTCACATATCCGTCAAATAAAAATACCAGATGCGATTGACGATGTATTTCCCAACACCGTCATCGATGACATTTATGGAACCGGTAACAAACTATACGTAGCTACGAGAGGAAATAGTGGTTTGTTGATGTTCGATAAGCAAAAAATGCAATTCATCAGGCAGATCAGTTTTTCAAAATATTTCAAAACGGCTGATAATTTATACGCCATTTCATCTCTTGATTCAAATTCATTGCTAATCGCAACCAATGGCCCGCTTTTCAAAGTTGATGCTACAACAAGTCATATCTCAGAAATGCCGGTCGAAGGATGGCAAAGGGATTATGACTGGATCGCCGATTTGTACAAGGACCACAACCAAAATATTTGGGCGGCGGGAAGAAATATTTATAAATATAGCGAGTCAGAAAAAAAATTTGATACAGTTAAACTTCCTCCAAGCATTTTTAATAAGCTGCAGAATCCGAACAATATCAGGGAAGATACTTCTGGAAATATCTGGATATCTGGTCATGGATTGTTGCGGTACAATGTAAAAACTCAAATGATTGACCGGCTCATTGATTCATTTCCATTTATCAAAATACCGGACAAACAGGTCGTAACATTTGTGATCGATCCGTCAAACAATATTTGGATCAACAGCAATAATAACGGACTCATTTGTTACAATATTGAAAAAGGAACTTTTCGTCATTTCACGCATAAAGATGGGTTGCCGGATAATGATATTGCGACAATGATCGTGCTCGGTAGTAAACTTTGGATTGCAACATACTCTGGTATTGCGTGCCTTGATCTGCATACTTGCAAGATCACCAGTTTTGATAATGAAGATGGTTTTCCAGACTTACCCATCGCAAAAGGAGCAAAATTTTACTATGACAGCTCCCAAAACAAATTATATATCGGCTTCACGAATACGATAGTCCAATTCGATCCCGATATCATATTCCAAAACAAGCAAAGTCCCGGTTTATTCATCGAGAGCGTTGTAACAAGTGGACAGAAAAAAATCGATTTCCCCGGAAAAAATATTTCGCTCGGCATGCGCGATAATGAATTTACGGTGTCAATCGGTAGCATCAATTATTTCTCGGGCAATAGCCAGCGGTTCGCATATCGTCTTGTAAAAGGCGATAGCACGCCATGGCAGCAATTGGGTTCGCAAAATAGCTTTAGTATTTCCAACCTCGCTCCCGGCTATCAGCGTATCCAGGTGAAATTGTCATCCATCAATAATCGCTGGCCTGCGCAGGTGAGTGAATTTAGCGTTTATATCATTCCTCCATTCTGGAGAAAAGAGTGGTTCATGGCTCTTTCCGTTGCATTGTTGTCGGTGTTTGTGTATTTGCTGTTAAAATGGAGAACAAGCTATATACGAAAACAGGAGCGCGCCAAGACGCATATACAAAAATTGAAGGCCGATGAATATAAAAATCAGTTCGAGCTCGAACATATCAGCAACTATTTTTCATCATCACTCGTAGGTAAGAACAATATCAACGAAGTATTGTGGGATGTGACGAAGAACCTGATCGGTAAGATGAATTATGTCGATTGCATTATTTACATGTGGAACCATGAAAAAACCAGAATGATCCAGAAAGCTGCGTTTGGCCCGAAAGGAAATCCGAAAACAATTGAAACGACAATTTTTGATGTCACGCCCGGCCAGGGAATTGTGGGACACGTGATTCTTACAAAGGAAGCTCAATTGGTTTCGAATACAAAAAATGATCCGCGCTATCGAGTGGATGATATGAGAAGATTAAGTGAATTGTGTGTTCCAATCATCCACGATGACGAATTGATCGGCGTCATCGATTCTGAACATCATGAAGAAAATCATTTCGACGAGCGCGATGTAAAGATCCTCACAACGATTGCAACCTTATTAGGAAATAAAATAAAGGCGATCGAATCAGAACATTCTTTGCAAAAGCAACAGAAGGAAATAGCCTATATCAATCAACAACTCGCAGAAGCGCAATTGTCCGCCCTCCAGACCCAGATGAATCCCCATTTTATTTTTAATTCTTTGAATGGCATTAAGGGAATGATTCTCGACAATGAACAGCAAAAAGCTTCAAGATATCTAAGCAAGTTTGCGAATATGATTCGAACTACGTTGAATCAATCAAAGGAAGTTTTTACGACGCTATATGAAAATATCGAGCACGTCGAAAACTATTTGGTTATGGAGAAATTGAGGTTTGACGACTCATTCACCTTTAGAATAATTATTGATGACAATATCGATAAAGAGGAAACGCTGATACCGACATTGATGATACAACCGCTCGCGGAAAATGCAATTTGGCACGGGCTCATGTTTAAAAAAGGAAGAAAAAATCTAACGATACGTTTTTCACGACTTGGCGAAATTATTTCGTGCTATATAGAGGACAATGGAATTGGTATCAAACAATCGGAACAGCTGAAGAAAATAAACAGGCCATCGCATCAACCCGTTGGACTGACCAATTTGCGCAATCGTATCAAAATCCTAAATGAAAAATATGATACCGGTTGCACGCTTGAAATTATTGACCTGAGTGAATTCAACAGAGAAAAAACAGGCACTTGTGCCGTTTTGAGATTTAACATCATAACCAATAAAATTTTCATATGAAAGCAATTCTTGTCGATGATGAGCCGGATGGAATCCGGACCCTCAAAAAATTACTGGAATTAAATTGCCCTGAAGTCGAAATTGTAGGAACATGTTCGAATGCAATGACTGCAAAACTCATGTTGGAGGAAATTCAGCCTGATCTTGTTTTCCTGGATGTGAGAATGCCAGGCAAGAGCGGACTCGAAATGTTGACGGAACTACCCGAACAAAATTTTGAAGTTATTTTCGTGACAGCTCACAATGAGTACATGCTGCAAGCGCTTCAATTTAGCGCGGTCGATTATCTGATGAAGCCAGTTGATGAAGATCGCCTCGTGGAAGCTGTAGAGCGCGTGAAGAAAAGAATGATGCAGTCGACACCCGCAGGAAATACAGAAGCACTGCTTCACAACATCAACAAAATCGGGAACCCGATGGAGATGCGACTCTGTTTACCGACGCTAAAAGGTTTTACGATCGTCAAACTTGAAGAAATCGTTTATTGTGAGGCGCAAAGAAGCTATACTGTTTTCCGCCTGACAAACAATAAAACGATCATGATCTCGAAGCCGCTGTTTGATTACGATAAATTACTCAACGATACAATTTTCCTTCGCGTACACAAATCTTTTCTTATCAATCTCCTTCACATCAAAGAATACATGCGTGGCGATGGTGGAACAGTTGTAATGAGCAACGGAATGGAAATAGAAGTAAGCAGGAGAAAGAAGGAGATGTTTATGGCTAAGGTGAAATCGTCGTTTAAGTATTGAGAGGAACGTGAGGATTTGAGAATGTGAAGATGTGGAAGTGCGGGGATGTGGAAATGAGGAAAGCCGTTATGTGGAATGTGAGGAATGTGCCGGGAGTCGTCATTTCGAACGGAGTCCGCCGGAGGCGGACGGAGCGAGAAATGACGACTCCCGGCACATTTTCACATTCCACATCATCACATTCCCACATTCTTCAAACAAGAAAATCGCCCTGGAATTTCTCCATGCGATTTTCTTAGTAGGGATTTGAATTATGGGTTAGTATTCCTCTACAAATCACCATTTGATTTGCGACTCTGCACAAAAAATAATGTCATGCCTCAACTGTCATCTGTCGACAATTTCCAAGGGGTACGGATCATCGGGCGATATCCACAAACAACTTCGCGCCGGCTTTTGTCATTGACTTTTTTGGGTGATGTGCATTCTCCTCGTAAAATTGTTGAATTCTGCTGTTTCCCCAGGCAATTAGAAATTCATCTTCGTTGACAGCGTTAAATATGTTTTCGTTGCTCGATTCAAAATTTTTCCAGTCTCTTATTTTGTGCTCATATAAATTATAGAACTCGTAGGACCAGTCCATGATTTCTGCGAGACTTCCGATATACACGAAATAATTTTTTTGATTGCAGAAATCGAATAAAGGGTTTAGGAAATTTTTGGCGAGTCGAATTGCGATCGTATCAATTTGTGTTGAATCAGTGGAAGATGGTGACATAAGCTTCGTTTTATTTTTCGAAAAAGATAACGGAGTATTTTTCCTTCGTTCCTGTACGAAAAAATATTTCATCGGTTGCTTCCATCTTCGAATTGATATCCCATTTGTTTAAATGCATCACTTATTCCATCGTTGACTGCTTCGGAAATAGTCGATGTGTCGCCGATTCGACCAATGAAAAAACTAATAATGACTGACATAACCTTCATCTACATTACTATTAAAAGCCTGCAAATAAATAAAAAAATAAATTCCGAATGCGAGGAGATTACCTTACGGTTGTTCCTTTTAGGTCAGTGGAGGAACTGAATCGTTGATTGGCTGGCGTAGGGCGGCTTTGGTTTCACACAAAAACACAAAGCGTCGCGAACAGTGACCGATCTTTGTATCCTTGCGTGAAATCAAACCTGCATCATATACCGTTCGGATAAATAAATACACCTAAGATCAACACTAACCCTCCAATCGTTTATCCGCGAGTTTTGATATAATTCTGATTAATACTTTTGTGCGCTGAAATTTAGTTTTAAGAAATCACGGTAAAATCCAACCAGTTCAGTATTATCAGACAGGCATCACCGTTAGATCAGCACCTGGAAATTAATCTATTATTTACTGGCCTTGAAAAACAATTTCAGGAATCTCTGCAGTAGCAACCCCTTCCCCATAAGTACCGTAAACGATTTATACGAACGAAATAAATAGTGCGAAGGAATACGAAGGATTCCGTGTAAAATTTATTTCAGAAGAACTGCTCCATGAGCTACAAGCATCAGCGAATTCGGAGGCCGTTTCAATCACCATTAACCATTAACCTTATCAAGTAATGGGCTGGAATTTTCTGATAGCACAAAAAGGTAAAATACTTCCTTGTAGTTCATGGTCAGCACTCACTGGGAAGAGGCCCGGCAGTCGACAGATTGCCGGCGCCTTTATTCGGACAATGTGAAAAAACATAAACACCAAAACGATTTACATTGAAAAATTACAAGTTCATACAGCGAAGCAATGAACGAATCTTATCTGTGATACAAATGACAGATACATCCGCCATTCGTCATCCGAAATTACCCGCAAAAAATACCCGAATTGCGTCGATTGATCTTTTACGCGGTACAGTCATGATCATCATGGCACTGGATCACGTGAGACATTTTTTTCACTACGATTCTTTCTTTTACGAACCAACCGATCTTTCGGAAACAACGCCATTTTTATTTTTCACAAGATTCATAACACATTACTGCGCTCCAACTTTTGTGTTCCTCGCAGGCATATCCGCTCACCTCTATGGATCAAAGAGAGGAAAGAGCGCATTAGCGCATTTTCTTTTTACAAGAGGAATATGGTTGATGTTTGTAGAGGTCGCCATCATTTCACTCGGGTCAACTTTTAACCCTTCCTACCCGCTTTTTAACTTGCAGGTTATTTGGGTGATTGGCATCAGCATGATTGTGTTGTCAGCACTTATTTATCTGAAGCGTTCGGTCATTTTAGGAATCGCACTCATTTTAATCTGCGCACACAATCTACTCGATGGTGTTCACGTGGGAGGAAATGGCGCTGCATCTTTTTTCTGGTCCTTCCTCCATGAACCAAAACAATTTCTTTTTGGCAACCTGAAAGTGTTTATCATGTACCCGGTGTTGCCCTGGATCGGGATCATGTCGCTCGGGTACTACCTCGGGAATTTATTCGACAGTGATTACGATGCAGAATTGAGACAAGATGTATTGCTGATCCTTGGAATCGGCGCGATCCTCCTTTTCTTTATTCTACGCAGCATAAATATTTACGGAGATCCTTCAAATTGGGCGACGCAAAAAAGTATTTCATTAACTGTGTTATCTTTTTTTAATGTCACCAAATATCCGCCTTCGTTACTGTATACGTTGATCACATTAGGACCTTCATTAATTTTTCTTTCCGTTGCTGAGAAGCCCCTAACTCCATTGGGAGAGAGAATTTCTGTATTTGGACGAGTTCCTTTTTTCTATTACATACTTCATCTCTACGCAATACATTTTCTCGCAATCTTTGGGGCAATGATATGCGGTTTCAATTGGTCGGATATGATCCTCACAACAAAGGTTGGGCTCACACCCGGTTTCAAAGGCGGTTATGGATTTAACCTGCTGACAGTTTACATAATCTGGTTCGCGCTTATTATTGCGTTATATCCCGCCTGCAAGTGGTTTGACAAGTACAAACGCGCTCACCAGCGTGAGAAATGGTGGCTTAGTTATTTCTAGGCTTGCTGTGGGTGAGATTTTTTAGTTTCATACAATACATAAAGAGTCTTTTTATGAAACCAAAACCTTCCAAGAGTGGCATGGTTTTTCTCATAGTGCCAATAAATTACAGCCATGACAAACGAAAAATTCAGGGAATGTATTGATGCATGCCAACAATGCTTTATTACCTGTAGTCATTGCGCAAATGCATGCCTCCACGAAGAAGACGTCCAGCACCTGTCGCGTTGTATCCGTCTGGACCTCGAATGCGCAACAATTTGTAACGCCGCTGTGCAGGTGATGTCAATAAACGGAAAACTTTCTGCCGAACTTTGCGAACTTTGTTCAAAAATTTGTTTGCTTTGTGCAGAAGAATGCGAAAAACATAATCATATGGACCATTGCCGTGAGTGCGCATTAACGTGCCATAAATGTGCAGAGGTTTGCAGCCAAATGACGACGGAACACGCATGACAAGAGATAATCATTATGGAAGGCCTTCCATTCTTCATAACGGATAAAATTAAGGCAGAGCTTGCAGCGCTCGATGATGAGTTGGTAGATGTTGATGGGAAAAACCTAAAACCAAGCCAGTGCTATCGATTTGAAACGAACCCGCCACATCTTTTATTTAATACGAATTGTCCAGATAGCCTTCGGCAAAAATTGAACGTCATCATCAAAAAATATGTTCCTTCATATGAAACCGGATCGTAAATCTAAACCAGCTGCAAATAAATCTAAACCAGCCGCGAATACTGAGACGCCCAAACCATTTACCACCTGGATAAAGGAAGTAAGAGAACTGGAGGCAGAAGATCCTCGAGCCGCTTTGTCTGAATACAAAAAAATGGTGCGTATTCATCCGCTAAAAGAAGAGGTGTACGACCGAATGATGATTTTGTACCGAAGAGAAAAAAACTACGAGCAGGAAATGCAGGTGATCATCAAGGCAGTTAAAGCGTTTCAGGAAAAATTTGGCAAACAACAAGAACATCTGAAAGGAAGAAAACTGGTCAGCTTGAGCAAATCTTTATTGCTATCAACAGGCCTAGCCGATAAAAAAGGAAATCCTGTTTACGAACATGAACCCATTGCGAGATGGAATAAAAGGAAGAAGTTGGTAGAGAAGAGACTTAAAAATTTCGCATAAGTAACTTATTTGAAGAGCGGAGGCGGCATACGAATGTCGCTCTCCGCTCTTTTTATTCCGCTCAGGTTAATTCAATCCGACACCTTCTCAAAATCATAAATCCCTTTCACGTGCTTATTTAGATAAGTTCCTTTCGAAGTCGCATTCTTCATGTCCTGATAAATTCTTTCGGGCACTTTTTTGTAATCATATATCATCCCCGATACAAACACTACGCGTAATGTCGCGGATTCGGGATAATAATGAAACCTGCTTACAACCGATGAAGGCATAATTAATTATTTTTCCCCGAGGCGTCCAGTACCGGTCTCGGGTCAAATATTACTTTGAACCAGGTGATTTTTCCGTGCTCAATATGATACCACCCGGAACTAAAAAGCTTCTTGCCAGACATATCGATATCATAAAACAAACACACATCTTCGTTATCAACAAATATCTTTTTGATTTCGTATTTCAATTTCATCTTCTTCATATCGTTAAAATATGGCTCAGCTCCATCACGTGTTCCCAAAACACCAATGAATTTAAAATCATCATCTACAAAATTCCTTGCTGATTCAAAATCTTCACTATTAAGCGCCTTAATAAACGATAATACTGTTTCCTTAGGATCAGTGAGAGTCGGCGTTGCCGGATTATTTTTGCTACTCATAAAATTAAATTTAGTCGTAAATTTTAACCACCTTAACTATCATGCCAGAGAATGAATAATGTCTTTTTTTAACTCCTCTTTTTTGTCGTTGAGTTGCTTTTCAAAAACCGTCAGCGCTGTGCGGGTCCTTCGGTCTCTTGACATATCCTCCCTCAAAAATGAAAGCGCGATCCGCGTATCATTGTATTCTCCAATCATATCAATGAGTTTCTTGTAGTCATCCTCTCGCCGTATAATTGCCTCGGTGATCTGGGAATCTTCCAGGGCCTTTGCATTATATAATAAATCTTTCAGGCATTTACGGATATCATGAATCTCCTCGTCAGAACCCGGATGTCTTGAAATTTTGTTAAATCTCTGCTGTTGTCGCTTGAAATACCTGGTTAATTTTTTATTCGAAATTTTTTTTGGAAGATGAGACATAACATTTTCATTCAGCATTTCAAATGATATACGGTCAAGATGCCTGTTGATGATCCTTTGACGTATCCTGATTTCCTCCGCCAGGTATTTCAAAGATGTCGTTTTGAATATTTTTCCATCGGCCTGGTGGTCGAGTGACTTAAAATATAACTGGCGGTCACGTAACGAGCCAGCGCGTTTGTAGAATTTCTTTAAATTTCTGGGTATGTGAAGGTCCTTATCGCCCCCGGCAATTTTTTGTAGCCTGACAAATGCGCGGAATTTTTTAAATGCAACCCTGATGTCGTGAATACAATCTTCATCCGAGTGATTTAATATCCTCGACGAACATTCACGAATGCCCGACAAATCCTCCTCGATGATCTTTTTAATTTTCTTTTGTTTCATTGCTACCACAAAGTTAAAATAGTTCAAAGTCCCCGCCGTTTTTAAATACTTTGCAGATATCTCACAATGTTCGCAAGTGTTCTTGCGGCAATCGCTACCCGAAACCGGAATTTAATTCCATCCAGTTGACCAATTTATGTATCAGATTCGGCGTGCTGCCCATGGCATAAATTTTTTACTACAATGCAAAACATGGTTTATGGAACACACAAAGAAAAATGACTCAATGAGTCAAACAAAAGAAAAAACAGGAAGTTCCGGCAAACGAAACAGCGGGAAAAATAATAGCAACGGTACGAAGAGTAACAACAAGCAAGGTAAAAAAGATATGGGCATGAAACAAGAACGGCGCAGTAGCGAACGCTAAAATGCCGGACGATTAGGCTAAACGCAGAACGCAAGGAAATCCTTGCGTTCTGCGTTTAGCGTTTAGCCTTAAGCGTTGCGCATTATCTCAGTTTCGCCTGGAGCGATTTCGCCATTTGTAAATGTGAATCAACTACAGGAATCGTATTATTAATGATAGAAGCCAGTGCGGTATCCCTGATGTCATTTTGTGATTGTTTTAATTTTGCCAACAGATCACTATGATCACTGACCATTTGATCCGCCCAGCCTTTATCCCAATCTTTTCCTTTTTTATCTTGCAGGCCAACAACGTTGGATGTATCGACATTTGGTGCGCTCAAATTATTATGTGAGGAAAGATAGTTCTTTACCGTTGCGTCCAATTTCTCGTGATCCTTTAACATCATTTTTGCATGATCTTTTAATTCCTTACTGTGCCCTTCTTTAATGCCCGCCTTTAACCATATAATTTCCTTGGTGTTTCCTGGTACAGCGTAATTGATAAATTCCTGCTCACCGGATGGACGAGCCTGACTTGTGGTA
>Ga0163162_10005203_pt1 | contig 12542 bp, 11 predicted proteins | sample S55metaG_FD_115310 | JGI IMG/M metagenome (GOLD analysis project Ga0163162, IMG submission 115310) | Switchgrass rhizosphere microbial communities from Kellogg Biological Station, Michigan, USA - S5-5 metaG | ecosystem: Host-associated > Plants > Roots > Rhizosphere > Soil | place: USA...
AAAGTCGGTGGCAGCGACGCCTCCGCGCCTCCGGCCAGGGCGACATCGAGGTAACCATGGCGGATCGCCCGCGCCGCCTCGCCGATCGCCGATCCCGATGACGTACAGGCACTGCTATGGGTCATGACCGGGCCAAGGATCTGATGGCGAATCGAGATCTGTGCCGGCGCCGCGTTCAGCATGCTGGCCATGATGGCGTAGGGTTTGGCCAGCTGTTTTCCCTCGGTGAAGAATTGCCGGACCCACTCATGCTCGGTGGCGACGCCGCCGCAAACCGAGCCATAGAACACGCCGGCGCGCGCGCCATGCTCGCCGAATTGCTCGAGTCCGGCGTCGGCGGTCGCCTGGCGCGCGGCCAGCAGCGCGATCTGCGTGCAGCGGTCCAGGTAAGGCAGCTCCAGTTTGGTGTATTCGCCGGCAAAATCGCCCGCGATCAATCCTGCCGGCAGGTCCCTGCCGAGCAGCGGCGACTGCCACAAGCCGATTCCCGAACGATTGCTGCGCAGGCTGGCAAGCAGCTCACCGACCGACCGTCCGATCGGCGTGACGACACCCATGCCGGTGATGACGACATCATTCCGGTCGGCCATGACTACGGGGTCTGCAGGTTTCGCTCGGCCAGGTCGACCACGTCGCGCAAGGTCGGATTGGCCGGCATCGACAGATCCTTCAGCTTGATGCCGAACCGATCTTCCACCTCGAGCATGACCTCCAGCATCATCATCGAATCCAGGCCGAGATCGCGCATCGAAACGTGCTCGGTCAGCCGCTCCGGCGGGATGTCGAAACGTTCCGCCAGGAATTGCTTGACCGCGATTTCGATGCGCAGGGATTCCATCGGCTTCGTGATGCCCTCGGCTGGCTGTTTGCTGTAACAGGTTTGGGCGACGCGATCGCTGTTCGACCGGCGCGCCCGATGTTGCTTGGCTTCGCCAGCGCCGTCAATCACGACGATCGGCATTTGCGCACGGATTGCAGGATCGCGAAACCCCAGCCGGTAACATCGTGCCGCGCGCCGGCTTTTGCAAGCTCTTCGCGGCGCGTCAGACGATGTCGCTGGCCGGTTCGGTCATGCGCGTCTGCTCGATCTCGATGACCGCCGACATGTCGCGCAACAGCGCGGACACGCAGGCCGGATCGAACAACGAACCGCTGTGCACGCGCACATAGGCCACCGCTTCGTCATGCGACCAGGCGGATTTGTACGGCCGTTCCGAGAGCAGCGCGTCGAACACGTCGGCCAGCGCGACGATGCGCGCGGCGCGCGGAATGTCCTCCCCGGCCAATCCGTGGGGATAGCCGCCGCCATCCCAGCGCTCGTGGTGATGCAGCGCGATCGACGCGCCGAGCTGGATGAAGCGGCTGGGGCTGTCGCGCAGGATTTCGTAACCGATCTGCGGGTGCGTCCGCATGATCGCGAACTCTTCCTCGGTCAGGCGCCCGCGCTTGAGCAGGATCGCATCGGGAATACCGATCTTGCCCAGGTCATGCAGCGGCGCGGCGACTTCGATCATGCGCACTTCGTCGTCGGGCAGGTTCAGGCCGTCGGCGATCAGGCCGGCAAAGCGCGCCATGCGGATCAGGTGCAGGCCAGTGCCGTAGTCGCGGAATTCGATTGCGCGCGCGAGGCGGTAAAGTGTTTCGCGCTCGCGTTCCTCGATTTCGCGCAGGCCTTCGATGACGCGGTATTCAAGTGCGCGCGCGTGCTCCTTCACCGATTCGCCCTGTTGCCGCAACGTCAGCAGGTTGCGGCAGCGCAGGCGCAACTCGCGCGGGCGCACCGGCTTGACCAGGAAATCGATGACGCCGGCATCGAGCGCCGCATGCCGCACCGGTTCGTCGCCAACCACGCTGATCAACACGATCGGCACATCGCGTTTCTGCGGCGGCTGGCGAAACTGGCGCGCGAACTCGAGCCCGTCCATGCCGGGCATGCGATAGTCGAGCAGCAACAGGTCGATCGGATTTTTTTCCGACCAGCGCAGCGCTTCGATCGGGTTTTCGAAATCGCGCACGCTCATGTCGGGAGCGATACTCTCGACGACCTCGCGCAGCATCGTGCGCGCGGACTGCTGATCGTCGACGATGAGAATGTTCACGACCCTACTCCCTGATTCGACCTGCTTGGGCGCGGCATCGGCGGCGCGCTGGCGGACCGCCCGGCTTCGTCGCCCTCCCGGACACTTAGACTACCATGGCACCGAATGAAGGGCAGGTGCAGGACGGCGCGCAACGCCAGTTGCGCCAGCAGCAAGAAGGTGACGAGCGCACGGTGGGCGCCTCGGGAAATTCAGCGTAGCCGCGGCGCCCGTGCGACAGCCCAGACGTCGACGCGGTCGATGCCGGCGCGGCGCAACACACGGGCGCACTCGCGCAAGGTCGCTCCGGTTGTCATGACGTCGTCGACCACGGCGACATGCACAGCGGCTGGCGCGACTCCACGCAATGCCGGCGCATGAAACCCGAACGCGCCACGCAGGTTCTGCCGGCGGGCCGTGGCATCGAGGTTCGCCTGCGCCGGCGTGGCCCGTGTTCGCGTAAGCAGCGATTCGGCAAGCGGGATCCGCAACGAGCGAGCCAGTGGCCTGAGCAACTCGAAGGCCTGGTTGTAGCCGCGCTCGCGCAGACGGGTCGGATGCAGCGGCACCGGCACGAACAGGGTCGGCAGCGCCGGCGCAAGCTGCGTGATCGCCTCGTCCCAGAGTTCGGACAACACGCGGCCCGCCGCGAGGCTGCGGCCGAATTTCAACCGCGTCATCAGCAGATCGAGCGGATGGGCGTACACGAACGGGGCAAACGCGGCCTCGAAAGGCGGCTGCCGTTGCAGGCATTCCCCGCATGCCGGCGCCGGGACCTGCAGCGGCAAGGCGCAGCGCGGGCAGCAGATCCGGTTGCGCACGAGGCTCGCCGCGCAGGGCGCGCAAAGGTCACGCCCGGCGTCGCCGTCGTCGCCGCAGAGGAGGCAATGCGGCGGCAGGATCACGCGTTGCAGCCGCGGCCAGATACCGTCAACTGATTTGACCGTCATCGGGTTGACAGGCCCCTGTTTCGCCGCCCAAACTGCCGGCCACTTTACGCCATGTGTGTACCGCCATGTCCGCGATCCGAACGCACGATAGCCGCGAATACGCAGTCGAACAGGATCGAATTGAGCTCGATCGCGTCGGTCAGGAGCGCGTCGATCAGGGTTACATCGATCACGATCGGCAGCCGGACGGGCCACGCCACGACTGGTCGCGTGGCGACGTGCTGGCCCTGCTTTCCGCGCCGTTCAGCGACCTGATCGCGCGCGCACACGCCGTGCATCGCCGCCATCACGACGCGAACGCGGTACAGGTTTCCACATTGCTGTCGATCAAGACCGGCGGCTGTCCTGAAGATTGCGCCTACTGCCCGCAGGCGGCGCGCTACGCGACCGGCGTCAAGGCCGAAAAACTGATGTCGCTCGACGCCGTGCTCGACAAGGCGCGCGCGGCCAGGGCGGCCGGCGCAACGCGCTTCTGCATGGGCGCAGCCTGGCGTTCCCCGAAGGACCGCGACATCGACAAGGTCGCGGCGATGGTCGGCGCGGTGCGCGCGCTCGGCATGGAGACCTGCGCGACGCTCGGCATGCTCAGCGCCCCGCAGGCGCGCAAGCTCAAGTCGGCCGGGCTGGACTACTACAACCACAATCTCGACAGCGCGCCGGAGTTCTACAACGAGATCATCCACACGCGCGATTTCGCCGATCGGCTCGATACGCTCGAACATGTGCGCGCGGCCGGCATGAAGACCTGCTGCGGCGGCATCGTTGGCATGGGCGAGACGCGCGAACAACGCGCCGGCCTGCTGCAGACCCTGGCCAACCTGCCCGAGCACCCGCAGTCGGTCCCGATCAATCGCCTGGTACAGGTCGAGGGAACGCCGCTCAACGGCACCGCCTTGCTCGATCCGTTCGAGTTCGTGCGCACGATCGCCGCCGCGCGCATCCTGATGCCGCAATCGATGGTGCGGCTGTCGGCCGGGCGCGCCGAGATGAGCGACGAACTGCAGGCGCTGTGCTTTCTTGCCGGCGCCAACTCGATCTTCTACGGCGAAAAGCTCCTGACGACCGGCAATCCCGACGTCGCGCACGATCAGGCGCTGTTCGCGCGCCTCGGTATCGTGCCGATGCCGGTTGAACTCGAGCCGGGCACCGTTCATGCGGACATCGTCGAGGAAGACGCGGCTGCGCAGCCCTCAGCCCTCGGCCCTCAGCCCTGACCGCGCTGCCGCTGCCTGTCGCTGCGACGTTACGCCTTGCCGCGTCCCGACCTCATCGAACGCCTCGCCCACGCACAGGCCGGACGCGCGCGGCAGTCGCTGCTGCGCAAGCTGCGCACGGTCGGGCAAGTCGACGGCACGCATGTTGTCATCGACGGCAAGCGGCTGCTGAATTTCGCCAGCAACGACTATCTCGGACTGGCCCAGCATCCGGCGCTGAGCGAACACCTGGTTCGGGCCGCGGCGCAATGGGGCGTCGGTGCCAGCGCCGCGCACCTGCTCGGCGGCCACCGCGAGGAGCACGCCGTGCTCGAGGCAAAACTCGCGCGCTGGACCGGGCGCGAGGGCGCCCTGCTGTTTTCGACCGGCTACATGGCCAACCTCGGTGCGGTGCAGGCGCTGCTCGGCGTCGGCGATGTCTGCGTGCAGGACAAGCTCAACCACGCCAGCCTGGTCGACGCCGCGCGCTTGTCCGGTGCCGCGCTCATCCGCTTCGTTCATGCCGATGTCGCCAGCGCCCAGCGCCAGCTCGCCACGCGCGCCGAGGCAGCGGCGCTGGTCGCGAGCGATGGCGTGTTCAGCATGGACGGCGACGTCGCGCCGCTGGCCGAACTTGCCGCATTGTGTAAAACGCAGCAAGCCACGCTGATGATCGACGATGCGCACGGCATCGGCGTGCTCGGCGCCGAGGGCGCCGGCAGCGTCAGCGAGGCCGGCCTGGATTGCAGCGAGGTTCCGGTGCTCATGGGCACGCTCGGCAAGGCGCTCGGCGTCGCCGGGGCATTCGTCGCCGGCAGCGCCGCCCTGATCGCCGGCCTCGTGCAGTTCGCGCGTGCGCACATCTACACTACCGCCCTGCCGCCGGCTCTGGCGTCGGCCGCGTCGGCCGCGATCGACATTGCGCGCTTCGAACCGTGGCGTCGCGACAAGCTCGAACGACTGGTCGCGCACTTTCGCCAGGGCGCGAGCGAGCGCGGCATCGCCTTGCTCGATTCGCGCACGCCGATCCAGCCGGTCGTGATCGGCGCGAGCAAGCCCGCGCTGGCCGCAACGCAATCGCTCGAAGCGCAGGGATTTTTCGTGCCGGCGATCCGGCCGCCGACCGTCGCGCAGGGCAAGGCGCGCCTGCGCGTCGTGCTTTCAGCGCAGCATGAAGAGGCCGATATCGAGCAGTTGCTCAACGCGCTCGCGCGCGCGATCGGCCACGCGCGCAGCGAACGCTGAACATGCATATCGACTCGTTCGGCAGCGGTCCCGAGCTGATCCTGATCCATGGCTGGGCCATGCACGGCGGCATCTTCGCCGCGCTGACGCCACTGCTGGCCGAACGCTTTCGCGTGCACGTCGTCGACCTGCCGGGCCATGGTTACGCCAGCGCGTCGGATCAGAGCATCGACCCGGCACACTGCGCGGCCAGCATCGCCGCGCAATTACCGCGGGCCATCTGGGTCGGCTGGTCGTTCGGCGGCCTGGTCAGTCTGCTGGCGGCGCTGGAACACGCGCAACGGGTTCGCGCCATTGTGGAAATCGCCACATCGCCGAAGTTCGTCGCCGGCCCGGGCTGGGCGCACGGCGTCGCCGCGGAAATCTTCATCGAATTCGGCGCCGGACTGCTTGCGGACTACCGCCGGACGATCGAGCGTTTCCTCGCCCTGGAGACGCTCGGGTCGGCACACGGACAGGACGAATTGCGCGCGCTGAAGGCACACGTGTTCGAGCGTGGCGATCCGGCGCTGGCGGTGCTCGAGCAGGGCCTGGACGTGCTGCGCTCGACCGACCTGCGCGCCCGCCTGCCGACGTTAGCGTTGCCGAATCTGTGGATTGCCGGACGCCGCGACCGGCTCGTTCCGCCGGCAGCGACACGCTGGGCGGCGACCCACAGCCCGCGCGGCGAGTTCGTCGAAATCGCTTCCGGTCATGCGCCATTCCTGAGCCATGCGGCAGAAGTTGCGGCCGCGATCGCCGGCTTCGCCGAACGGATCGCCGACCGATGACGCCGCCGCTCGATAGCCGCCAGGTGCGCCGCGCGTTCGGCCGCGCGGCAGCGAGCTACGCCGCGCACGCCGTGCTGCAGCACGAGGTCGAACGGCGCCTGCTCGAACGCCTGGATTACCTCGAAGACGCGCCGCGGCTCGTGCTCGACGTCGGCTGCGGGCCAGGCCGCGCGGCCGCCACGATGCGCCAGCGCTGGAAATCGGCGCGCGTCGTCGCGCTCGATCTGGCCCTGCCGATGCTGCGCCGGATCAAACCAGGCTGGCTGCGCCCGGTGTTGCGCGTCAATGCCGATGCGCGCGCGCTTCCTCTCGCCGACGCGAGCGTCGATGTGCTTTTCTCGAACCTGTGCATCCAGTGGATCGACGACGTGCCGGGGTTGTTCTCCGAATTCCGCCGCGTGCTGCGGCCCGGCGCGTACATCGCGCTGTCGACGTTCGGGCCGGACACGCTGTACGAGCTGCGCCAAGCCTGGGCGCAAGCCGATCGCGCGCCGCACGTCAGCCAGTTCGCCGATATCGGCCGGATCGGCGACGCGCTGCTGCATGCCGGCTTTCGCGATCCGGTGCTCGACGCCGAGCATTTCACCCTGACCTACGCGGATGCCTCAAGACTCATGCGCGAACTCAAGGCGATCGGCGCGACGAACGCCGATGCGAAACGTGTGCGCGGTCTCACCGGCACCGGTCGCTGGCGGCGCGCCGTGGAGGCTTACGAGACGTTCCGCGTCGACGGAAAACTGCCGGCAACCTACGAGGTCATCTACGCGCACGCGTGGGCGCCGGAGCAGGGCCAGCCGCGTCGCGCCGGCGGCGGCGAGATTGCGACGTTCTCGGTCGATCGTCTGCGCGGGTCGAGGGTCGGAAAGCGTTAGGTCGCGCGCTGGTGAGATCGGCCGCTTCGCGGCCTCGTCAGGGTGCTCGCTGTTGCTCGCTCGTGAACGCGGGTAACCCTAACGCGACTTCTCTCCTTCTCCCGAGCGCGCGTCAGCGCGCGACCTCACGCCCCCTCACACTTGCCGATACCGAAAGCACTGGGTGAAGTGATCATTGACCATCCCGGTCGCCTGCATGTGCGCATAGATGATCGTCGAGCCGACAAAGTTGAACCCGCGCTTCTGCAGATCCTTGCTGAGCTTATCCGACAACGCGGTGCGCGCCGGGACATCGCCGCGGCCGCGCCAGCGATTGACGATCGGCTTGCCGTCGACGAACGACCAGAAATAGCTGTCGAGGCTGCCGACCGAATCGATGACCTCGAGCGCGGCCTGGGCGTTGCGCCGCGCGGAATAGATCTTGAGCCGGTTGCGGATCAGCGCCGGATTCAGCAGCAGCTTGTCGAGCGCGGCGTCGCTCATGCGCGCGACGCGCGCGATGTCGAAAGCGTGGAATGCCTTGCGGTAGGCCGCGCGCTTGTTCAGCACGGTGCTCCAGCTCAATCCTGCCTGCGCGCCTTCGAGCACGAGGAACTCGAACAGTTGCGCGTCGTCGTGCAGCGGCACGCCCCATTCGGTGTCGTGATAGGCGCGCATGGCCGGATCGTCGCCGGCCCAGGAACAACGCTGCGGTTCGGGCTTGCTCATGTGATCAGACCTCACTCAAGGCAGAGCACAAGACTAAACCACGAAGAACACGAAGAACACGAAGGACGGCGGAGAGAGGACGGAATGAACGATTTTTTTGAATTTCTCTGGCTCCCTTCGTGTTCTTCGTGTTCTTCGTGGTTCAATCTGTTGCCTGTGAAACCCAAACTCCCGGCATGAGCGCAACTCCTTCCCGCCGACCCGCGCTGATCGCGCTGGCCCTGATGAGCCTGATCTGGAGCCTGAACTGGATCGTCATGAAGCGGGCGATGCTGTACATCGGGCCGTTCGACTTCTCCGCATTGCGCACGGCTTTTGGCACGACGCTGCTGTTCGCGCTGCTGTGGTGGCGCGGCGAGTCGCTCGCGCCGCCGCCGTGGCGCGATTCGATCCTGATCGGCGTGGCGCAAACCGGCGCGTTCCAGCTGCTCGTGCAGCTGTCGCTGGTCGAAGGCGGCGCCGGCAAGATGGCGCTGCTGGCCTACACGATGCCGTTCTGGGTCATCGCGTTTGCCTGGATGCTGCTTGCGGAACGGCCCGGACCGCGGCAGTGGGTCTGCTTCGGCCTGGCGGCCGCCGGTTTGCTGCTGGTCATGGAACCGTGGCGCGAAATCGGCAGCCTGCACAGCTGTCTGCTCGCGCTCGCCGGCGGCGGCTGCTGGGGTTTGGCCACGGTGCTGACCAAGCGGCTGTTTCAGCGCGCGGCGATCACGCCGCTGCGGCTGACCGCCTGGCAGGCGCTGTTCGGCACGATCGTCGTGGTCATCGGCGCCCTGCTGACCAGCGAGCGCGCGATCGACTGGTCCGGCGAATTGATCGGCGCGCTGATCTACAACAGCGTGCTGGCGGCCGCCGTCGCCTGGGCTTTGTGGTTGTTCGTCATCGAGCGCCTGCCGGCCGCCATCGCCGGCATGGCGAGCCTGGCGACACCGCTGCTCGGCGTATTGCTCGCCTGGGCGCTGCTCGGCGAAGTGCCCGATCGCAACGAGGCGATCGGCATCGGCCTGATCGCCGTGGCGCTCGCCGGGGTGCTGCGTCCGCGAGCTTCTTGACGCGATCCGGCAGTGTGACAGGCTAATTTTTTAACGCGGATTACGCGGATCAACACGGATAAGAGCGGATAGAGCAAAACGTGTTGGATAGCTGCGTTGATCCTGTAGCTCGCAGCCAGCTGCAGGCGCGTTTGTACCGCTCACCTCGCGAGGCCGAGAGGCTTTTAAATTTTTGATCAATCCGCTTTTATCCGTGTTGATCCGCGTAATCCGCGTTAAAAATTTTGCGTTTACCTGCGATCACGCAGAAGCGGACCACGGCAGGTGATCGAGGTCGACGTTGCCACCGGTCAGGATCAAGCCGACGCGCTTGCCGGCGAAGTGTTCCTTGTGGCGCAGCACCGCGGCGAGCACGGTTGCCGATGACGGCTCGACGATGATCTTCATGCGTTCCCAGATCAGGCGCATCGCGGCGATTGTTTCGGCATCGCTGACCGGCAGGACAGTGACACGGTGCGCGCGCATCAATTCGAAGTCGATCGGTCCGATTGCAGCGCGCAGACCGTCGCAGATCGTGTGCGGAACGATGTCGGTGATGCGTTCGTCGCGGCGCAGCGATTCGAAGGCATCGGCCGCGCCCTCCGGTTCGGCGGCGAAGATAGGCAAATTCGGCATCATCGAATGTGCAGCGATCGAACTGCCGCTGATCAAACCGCCGCCGCCCACCGGAGTGATCAATGCATCGAGAGCGCCGGTGTTCTCGAGCAGTTCGAGCGTGGCGGTCCCCTGCCCGGCAATCACTTCGGTATGGGTGAACGGATGGACCAGCGTCGCACCGGTTTCGGCGCGGATGCGGTCGGCGGCCTCATCCCGCGCCGCCAGGGTCGGCGCGCAGAAATGCAGCGTCGCGCCGTAGGCGCGGATCGCCGCGACTTTCGATGCGATGGCGTCCTCGGGCACGACGACGTGGGCCGGGATGGCGCGCGTCCTTGCGGCCAGCGCGAGAGCGGCGCCATGATTTCCGGACGAGTGCGTGACGACACCGCGCGCCGCGACCGCGGCGCTCAACGCCCAGACCGAGTTGCACGCCCCGCGAAACTTGAATGCGCCGGCGCGCTGGAAATTCTCGCATTTGAACGCCAGCGTCGCGTTCGCCAGCGCATCGATGCCGCGTGCGCGCAGCACCGGCGTGCGATGCGCATGCGGCGCGATCCGATCGGCGGCCTGGCGGACGCAATCGGCAGAAATGATCGGGGAAGAAATGAGGGCGGCCATGGCCGTCATGTTAAGCGAAACGCGACGGCCCGGAAATTCTGCCGGCACGAACGACGAGTCCGCCGGTCGGGCGATGGTCGAATCGCGGTCAGGGATGTGGCGCCGGCGCTTGAGGGTCCGCAGCGCGGTGGCGCGGCACGATATCGAATCGCGGTCAGCGGTGGCGCATCACGTTCGCGCGGTGCGTCCGCCGTAAAGGTTCAGGCCGATAGACGCTGCAATGTGTGGCTGATGGCCGAGCGACGGCTCTCGAGCACGGTCAGGTCGCCGCCATCGTTTGCAGGCAGGCGGCTGCGCATGCTCTCGATCGCAGTCTCGAGCCGGCCCAGTTCGATGAGCAGGTCGTGACGCAGGAACATCGGGTTGACAGTCAGCGATGTCACATTGGCCAGCATGGCGCACTCCTTCACGTTGCCTTCACTGCGAAAGGTGCAGAACTTATGCCAAGGCAAGGTGGGAATGGGGCGGCCGTCGGCCGGAAACAGGGTCAGTTGTCAGGGTCGCCCGGGTCTGCAGTTCACGTCGAATACCGGCTCGTGACTGCATTCACAGTTTCCTAACCCTGCCTGTAGTTATCCTATAGTCGTGTTTTGAATCGCGCGCACAGGCGCGCTGCCGCACAGAGGGACGGGAACTCTGCGGCAAAAGAATCGCTTACTGGCGCCCGGCATACGGTCCTCTTGGATTCCCCCTGTTCCTAAGACCGCCGGGCGCCAGCCTTCCTTCCCTAAGAATTCGTTCTTCCTGGAGCTTCCTCCCGCGTACACTGGTCGGCCCCTGAGCCCAACCGTACAGCGCGCTGCGCCGCGTGTCGTCGTGAGTGCGAAGAACTCAGAGCAAGACACATGCCACGCCACTTGGCGGCCGGTCGGCTAAAATGCCGGCCTCAAGCCGCACTGCGCGCGCGGCCCGGACGATTCGAAAAATCATGCACACCGAGCAGGTCCAATACGATGTCATCGTCGTCGGCGGTGGTCACGCCGGAACCGAAGCGGCGCTTGCCGCAGCGCGGATCGGGGCGCGCACGCTGCTGCTGACGCACAGCATCGACACGCTCGGGCAGATGAGCTGCAATCCGGCAATCGGCGGCATCGGCAAGGGTCACCTGGTCCGGGAGATCGACGCGCTCGGCGGATTCATGGGCCGCGCCGCGGACCGCGCGGGCATCCAGTGGCGCACCCTGAATGCCTCGAAGGGACCAGCCGTCCGGGCGACGCGTTGCCAGGCCGACCGCGCGTTGTACAAGGCGGCGGTGCGGCGCGAGCTCGAGTCGCAGGCGAACTTGTCGATCTTCCAGCAGGCGGTAGACGATCTGACGTTCGACGGCAGTCGTGTGACCGGCGTTGTCACCCAGATGGGTCTGCGCTTCGGCGCCGCCACGGTCGTGCTGACCGCGGGCACGTTCCTGGCCGGCAAGATCCATATCGGCTTCGCCAACTACGCCGGTGGCCGCGCCGGCGACCCGCCGGCGCAACGGCTGGCCGAGCGCCTGCGTGAACTCAACCTTGGCGTCGACCGGCTAAAGACCGGGACCCCGCCACGCATCGACGGCCGCTCGATCGATTTCAGCGTGCTCGCCGAACAGCCGGGCGACGACCCGGCTCCGGTATTTTCATTTGTCGGGACGGTTGCCGATCACCCGCGCCAGATCAGCTGCTGGATCACGCACACCTCCGAACGCACCCACGAGATCATTCGTGCCGCGCTCGATCGTTCGCCGCTGTACACCGGCAAGATCGAAGGAATCGGTCCGCGCTACTGCCCGTCGATCGAGGACAAGGTCGTGCGCTTCGCCGACAAGGCATCGCACCAGATCTTCGTCGAGCCCGAAGGACTGGAAACGAGCGAGATCTATCCGAACGGGATTTCGACATCGCTGCCATTCGACGTGCAGCTCGAACTCGTGCGTTCGATCAAGGGCTTCGAGCGCGCCCACATCACGCGCCCGGGCTACGCGATCGAATACGACTTCTTCGATCCGCGTGGCCTGAAAGGCAGCCTGGAAACCCGCGCGATCGAGGGCTTGTATTTCGCCGGCCAGATCAACGGCACGACCGGTTACGAGGAAGCCGCGGCCCAAGGCCTGATTGCCGGACTCAACGCCGCGCGCGCAGCCCGGCACGAATCGCCATGGACACCGCGCCGCGACGAAGCCTATATCGGCGTCCTGATCGACGACCTGATCACGAACGGCACGAACGAGCCGTACCGGATGTTCACCTCGCGCGCCGAATACCGCTTGAGCCTGCGCGCCGATAATGCCGACCAGCGTTTGACCCCCCGCGGCATTGAACTGGGCCTTGTGGGCAGTACCCGCGCAAATGCGTTTGCAGACAAGATGGCCGTGCTCGATCACGCCCGGAATGTTTCACATGAATCCACCCTGACCTCCGCGGCGCTGGCCAAGGCCGGGTTCAAGGTCAACCAGGATGGGCGCAGCCGTAACGCGCTGGAGCTCA
>Ga0163162_10005204_pt1 | contig 12542 bp, 9 predicted proteins | sample S55metaG_FD_115310 | JGI IMG/M metagenome (GOLD analysis project Ga0163162, IMG submission 115310) | Switchgrass rhizosphere microbial communities from Kellogg Biological Station, Michigan, USA - S5-5 metaG | ecosystem: Host-associated > Plants > Roots > Rhizosphere > Soil | place: USA: Michigan...
CTCTTCCAAAAGGACCGCGAATGCGAGGACGTCGATGCCCTGTTCTTCGATGCCGATGGCGACGGTGACCCGGACCTCTTCGTCTGCAGCGGCGGCAATGAGTTCTCGCCCAACTCCACAGCCCTCCTCAGCCGCCTTTATCTCAATGATGGAAAAGGAAATTTTAACCGGAGCCCACAGCTGCTGCCTTCTCCCCAGGTTTTCGAAAGCAGCTCCTGCGTCTCAGCCGCGGACTATGACGGCGACGGCGACCTCGACCTCTTTGTCGGCGTAAGGCTCAAACCTTTCGAATATGGCCGGCCCTGCAAAAGCTATATCCTGCAGAATAATGGAAAAGGCCTGTTCACAGATGTCACCCGGCAGGTGGCCCCGGAACTGCTGACAGCAGGCATGGTCACTGACGGAAAATGGTTCGATTACGACCGGGACGGACTCCCCGACCTGGTGATCACAGGCGAATATATGCCCATCCGCCTCTTTCATAACGCGGCAGGTCATCTCAGCGAAAGTACAGCCACCGCCGGGCTGGATAGTACCAACGGATGGTGGAACCGCCTGCAGATCGCCGACCTCGATGGCGATGGCTATCCCGACATCGTAGCGGGAAATCACGGCCTCAACTCCAGGTTCCGCGCCAGTCCCTCCAAACCCGTCTGCATGTTCGTCAGTGATTTTGACGACAATGGCAGCGTCGAACAGGTCGTCGCCTGTTACAATGGCGACAGCCTCTATCCTATGGCCCTCCGTCATGACCTGGTAGGCGTGCTCCCCTACCTGAAGAAAAAATACCTTCGCTATGCAGATTATAAAGAACAGACAATAGAAGATATCTTTACCAAAGAGCAGCTGGACAAGGCGGTAAAGCTGAATGCTTATGAACTCCGCAGCTGTGTGTTCAGCAATGACACAAAAGGAAAATTCATCAAAAAACCCCTGCCCCTCCAGGCGCAGCTCTCGCCCGTATTTGGCATCGCTGTCTGTGACATAGACGGCGACAAAAAACAAGACCTGCTGCTGGGAGGTAATTTCTATCAGTCCAAACCCGAAGCCGGCATCTATGACGCCAGCTATGGCCTGCTCCTCAAAGGAGATGGAAATGGCCGCCTCATCCCCTTACCTGCACAACAAAGCGGGTTGGTAATAAAAGGACAGGTAAGGGATATATCGGCACTACGAACAAAAGAAGGTCCGTTCATTATAGTTGCCAGGAACAACGGGAAGGCGATCTTATTTAATGCAGGCCAACAAAACAAAAAACATTTAACTGAAAATTAATCACTATGCCAGGAGATTCTTTGAACATCAATAACAGGGCCGTCAACAACAACACCTACGATGCCATTGTCATTGGCTCGGGTATCAGTGGCGGATGGGCAGCCAAAGAGCTGACAGAAAAAGGGCTGAAGGTCCTGATGCTGGAAAGAGGCCCCAATTTCGAGCATATCAAAGACTATAAGACAGCCAACAAAGATCCCTGGGATTTCCCCCATCGCGGCGCCGCACCACTGCAGTATAGAACGGAGAACCCTGTGATCTCGAAAGACTGGGCCATGTATGGCACAGCGGCACAGGAGCCCATCCTGGATTATTGGGTGAAGGAAAAAGACTGCCCTTATACACAGGTGAAACCATTTGCATGGTGGAGGAGTTATCAATTGGGTGGCCGCAGCATACTCTGGGGCAGACAGTGTTACAGGTGGAGCGATATAGATTTCGAGGCAAATGCCAGGGACGGCATTGCCGTCGATTGGCCCATCAGGTATAAAGACGTGGCGCCCTGGTATGATTACGTGGAAAAATTTGTGGGTATCTCCGGCTCCAGGGAAGGTCTGCCCCAACTGCCGGACGGGCATTTTTTGCCGCCGATGGAACTCAACTGCGCAGAAAGGGATGTAGCCGCCCGGATCAAAGCGTTCTACAAAGGCCAGCGACATATGTTCATTGGCCGGGTGGCCAATCTGACCGAAGCCATTCCCGGAAGGACGAAATGCCAGTTCAGGAACCGCTGTTGGGAAGGATGTCCCTTCGGAGGGTATTTCAGCACTCAATCCTCTACTTTACCTGCTGCGGTACAAACGGGCAACCTGACCGTACGTCCCTGGAGCATCGTTACCAAACTGCTGTACTCGAAAGACAGCCGCCGGGTAAAAGGCGTTGAAATACTGGATGCCGAGACGAATAAGACTTATGAATTTTACTCGAAGGTCGTCTTCCTCAACGCCTCTGCCCTCAACAGCGCCTGGGTGCTGATGAATTCGGCGACGGATATATGGCCGGGCGGCCTGGGCAGCAGCAGCGACCAGTTAGGACACAACGTTATGGACCATCATTACATGCTGGGTGCCCAAGGCTCGATAGAAGGCTTCGAAGACAAATATTATTACGGCAGACGCGCCAATGGATTCTATATTCCAAGGTTTGCCAACCTCTTCGGCGATAAAAGAGATTTCCTTCGTGGCTATGGCTACCAGGGCAGCGCCAGCCGGGAAGGGTGGAAAAAAGATGTTGCGGAACTGGCGATCGGCGCGGATTATAAAACGGCCCTCACCGAGCCGGGCGGCTGGCACATCGGAGCTACGGGATTCGGAGAAATATTGCCTTATCACGACAATAAGATCACGCTGGACAAGGATAAAAAGGACAAATGGGGTCTTCCCATCCTGGCGATGGACGCAGAGTTGAAAGACAATGAATTAAAAATGCGTAAAGATATCATCAAAGAACTGGTAGCCATGTTTGAAGCAGCCGGAGTGCAGCATATCAATACCTGGGACAGTAAAGAATATGCCATTGGCCAGGGAATTCATGAAATGGGTACGGCCAGGATGGGTAAAGATCCTAAAACTTCCGTATTGAATGCCCATAACCAGGTGTGGGATGCCCCCAATGTGTTTGTGACAGACGGAGCCTGTATGACCTCTTCCGCCTGCCAGAACCCTTCCCTGACCTATATGGCCCTGACGGCAAGGGCCGCTGACTTTGCCTTCAATGAAATGAAAAAAAGAAATATTTAATTTAACAACGAAAGCCCTCCTCCGTTTGCTCGCTGCCTCGCCTTCAATGCGTCATATTCAGCGGGCGGAAATGCAACGGCGTCAGCAGGCACGGTGAATTGACCAGTTCTGCAAGGTCCTGTGCTCTTCGCTGCAGATCTGCAAAGTGCCATGTTCCCGGGATCTCTGCAGGATCAATTACAGTGGTCCCGGTCAAAAAGCCGGAGAGACTGGCCGGGCTCCCAAAGCCACTGGGTGTCACGTGCCGGAAACCCGTTCCCGTCTCGATATTATGACAGCCATTACAGGTGTTCAGCGAAAGCATCTCCCGCACGGTGTCGTTCGTGGTCAGCGTCACCACTTGCCGGGCCCAGAACAGCGGCGGCTCCGGCGCCACCCCACCGAGGAACGCTGTATCCCGGCCATGGAAACGGAACAGCAGCGGCACTATATCAGTATTGCTCTTTATCGCGCCTGCATGCTGCACCATATAACTGTCGAGCAGAGCGGAGGTATTGAATTTTCTCTGCATCGTCTGCTTCACCGTCGTGTTGAAAAGCAGGTGGGTAGCGGGATCGATATTGAATTCCCGCAGCTCCCATGGAGTGCCGAACTGGATCTCGTTGGTCCGCAGCTGGTCCAGGCTGCTGCCGTTTGGTTTAGTTGGATTGGTGTTGGCAAGTGTGAACTGGTCGGTTATCGCCTGGAGCGCCACGTTATACGTCGCTGATCCGACGGTGAGATCCTTTAAGTTATACCATTGTTGGGCATACGCCTTTATCGCCGGGCAACTTGTCTTGTTGACCCCATATTCAAAGATGACGGTGAATAACATGGGCATGCAATTCGAGTCGAGACCCGTAAAGACGAAGCGGCCTTCGCCTGCGTTACCGCCCCGCCCCAGATAACCCGTATTTGATCTCAGGTCCAGGCGATTTACGATGGCCAGCAGCCGGAACGGCGCAATGGACAGATCGAGGGTACTATCGGCGAGCCCACCGCTCTGCACCAGCCAGTGATGGATGAAAGCGTTCATATTGGGCTTGGCCGACAGAGGGCCTTCGTTGACTATCTGGGTATGAGTGTAGCTCAGCAGCCAGTTTAAAACAAACCGTGAGGGACTGACCCCCGTTGCCGAACTATTGGCTAACTGCGTCATCAGGGATCCAAAGGTCCACGGCCCCATCTTCGTCCCCACATTGCTGCAGGGATCATATGTCCTCAATGGGTCTTCCACAACCGACGGCGCTGTAACGAAAACGCTGTTGGCCTTGAGTGAGTCCACCAATGCAGCCGAAGGCGGGAACAAGGGAAAATGAAGGTGCAGGATCCCGCCTTTAAGCAGCTTGTCGAGGTCGATCCCGGTGATCCGTTCGATACTCGTCACCATTCGTCCCCGGAACATCGTCATCGGCACTTCATTGCCCTTTCCCATCAGCTGCGCCTGACTCTTCCGAAGGGCCTCCAGGTCCAATGCCGAGATCCCGGTGTAGATATTGTCTTCCTTCTTCTCATCGGGGCTTACACCGTCGTCCCGCAGCACTATCTTCTTGTCGTCGGCCATAAAAGCCAGATAAGGACTACCGATCCTGCCCTTTGGAAAGCTTGCCTTTATCAGCACATTTCCTTCTTCGGTAGGCTTTTGCAGCAGTTGGACAGTCATATCCTCCGGAATGGGTGGATCGATCGCAAAGGCGGGATTGACGGCTACCGTATCAAGTCCGCTGCCCCGCCCGCCATGGTGGCCGGAACTACAGGAAAGTGGCGCAAGGAAAGTGATTGCAACGACAGTAAAAGCCGTCCAGAGGAGTGGCGAACGGGAGAAGGTGCGCATGGATAGGGGTTTAATGAGGAATGGGTAAAGATAATCTGCCCCCCGGATTACGCTATTACCTGTTAATGGTATTTTACATCAATTGATCTGACGTACTTACCTAACCTTTGCCTTCGCCTCTTCAACTATTCCGACAAATAGAATTCGATATTGTATTCCGTCTCGCCCAGATAGCCGTACTTGCCAAATACGATCGGCTGGCTGACCGCAGGTAAATCGTCCTCATGCCGGTTGTCCAGCAGCAGGGTCTTGCCGGGATAGATAGCCTTTACCGTATACTTGCCAATCGGTACGTCCGTAACCATAAAGGTGCCCGCCACATCATGCACCGGCCGCTCGAATGCCACGGCGGGCATACCGTCGATCAATACACTCTCGAGGGGCGTAAACAGCAGCCTTACCTGGCTAAGGTCCACATCGGTACCAAATTGATAGATATCTACATGTGCGCCATAGGATCCACCATCCGGGCGCTGGCCGCTGAGCTTCCAGGTAAAATTCCGGACAGCTCCCTGGTCACGGGTAAAGGCATCTGTGGTGTCGGCTACGAGATCGAACTTGTACTGCTTACCATAGGCTGACTTTTCCAGCTGTGCTTTTGCCGTCCAGCTACCCGCAGGCTCAGCAGGCACCTTCACCTTGTAATTGCCGCCGTTGTCCGTCGTTGCAAAAACATACGAAGCATACCAGACTGTATGCTCCACGGTCACCTTTATTCCCGCAAGGGCATTCCCCTTCGAATCGGTAACTTTTCCGGACACAGTGCCGGCAGAAGAACCAGCCCCGCCTGAGCCACCAGGGTTATCAGGGGAAGGAGATGATCCTGATTCCTTCTTGCAGGCTGTAAAAGCCAGTAAAAGGACGAGATTGATAAGTACTCGCATATAACTTTTTACACGAAAATATTCCGGGAGCAGCGCCCCGACCAGCGCAAATGAAATGAACCGGGAATTCTAAGGGATGAATTGCACATTGTCGCAAACGGACCTCATATTGGCGTGAATACCCCCGGCATGAGATACCCGTACGTCTTAACTTTGATCGAATCAAAAACATATCTTATGTCCAACAATTCTGTTTCGCTGCACAGAGTTCTTAAAGCATCTCCGGAAAAAATATACCGCGCATTTACTGAAGCACCCGCAATTGCGTCATGGTTGCCTCCTTATGGGTTTATTTGCACCGTACACCAAATGAATGTAGAGACCGGCGGATCTCATAAGATGTCATTCCTGAACTTTACAACCGGGAATAGTCATTCATTTGGTGGCACATACCTGGAAATAAAACCTAATGAGTACTTGAAATACACGGATAAATTTGACGATCCAAATCTGCCGGGAGAGATGACCATCACTGTCTCGCTTCGGAAAAATATTGCAGGCACAGAAATAAAAATTACACAGGAAGGAATTCCTTCTGTTATACCTGCTGAAATGTGCTATTTAGGTTGGCAGGAGTCGCTGGAAAAGCTGGCTAAGTTAGTGGAGCCTGTGATACCGGATGCTTGATTCATGAGCCACATTTGGGCATTGAAAATCTCCTGTATGAATGATTGGATGAATTTAATATTTTATATGAACACAGAAGAGCAAATCAAAAAATATATTACCAGCCAACCTGAGCCAAAACGTAGTGAGATGCAAGCGCTGCACCAGCTCACACTGCAGGTGTTGCCAGCAGGTAAATTATGGTTCTTCGATGGTAAAAACAGTGAAAATAAAATTATTTCCAATCCTACTATAGGATATGGATCTCACACCATAAAATATGCTAATGGAACAACCAGAGAGTTTTTTATAATTGGTATGAGCGCAAACAAAACCGGGATCTCTGTCAATATCCTTGGTATTGAAGACAAGACATACTTACCCCAAATGTTTGGAAAAAAACTGGGCAAAGCAAGCGTGACCGGATATTGCATTAGGTTCAAATCGCTAAAAGATATAAACATGGATATACTTGAAGGGGCAATACGGTATGGGGTTGAGAACCAGCATGCAAAAAAGGTGAGCTGATTATCAGCAGATACGCATGCCTGGCCCACAATGAAAAACCGCCAGTTGCCCCTCCGCATTGAGCTAGCCCGAATCCTCCCGGTCCCCTATCGCGGCCCGCGGCTTTTTTATTTGTCCGCGCCTGCAAGCAAGCTTGCGCGCTTCCAAACAAAAAAGCCGGCCAGACTTCGTCTGGTCGGCTTCGTGATCCCGCTGGGACTCGAACCCAGGACCCATACATTAAAAGTGTATTGCTCTACCAACTGAGCTACGGAATCCTTCCCTCCTTACCAACAACTCCAAAAGAGTCACTTGTTTTTTGGGAGTGCAAAAATAAGCCAAAAACCATTTACAACAAATTTTTATCTCAGTATTTTCCCACTAAAAAATAATGGTTATCAACATTGTGGATAGCTCCTCAATTTCTTTTATTCCCCCCTGCACACCTGTTTTATCATCCATAACTCATAAGTTTGCACCCACAACCCATAAGTATGTCTTTCTTCAAAGATAAAGTAGTCGTGATCACAGGTGGCAGCGATGGCATAGGTAAGGCGCTGATCGAAGCCCTTATCCCTCAAGGCGCCAAAGTAGCTACCTGTGGTCGCAATCACGACAAGATCTATAAACTCCAGGTCGAATACGCCAACGTCCTCCTCCACGCCGTAGCCTGTGACGTCAGCAACGAACAGGAATGCCGCCGCTTCATCGAATCCACCATCGAAACCTTCGGAAGCATCGACATCCTCATCAATAACGCCGGCATCAGCATGCGCGCCCTCTTCCTGGACTCTGTCACGGAAGTTACCCGTAAGGTCATGGAGATCAATTTCCTCGGCGCTGTATACTGCACCAAATACGCTCTGCCCTCCATCCTGGAAAGGAAAGGCTCCCTCGTCGGCATATCTTCCATAGCCGGCTACCGCGGCCTTCCCGGCAGAAGCGCCTATTCAGCCTCCAAATTCGCCCTCCAGGGATGGCTGGAGTCCCTGCGCACCGAACTTTTGCATTCCGGCGTCCATGTCATGTGGGCCTGCCCCGGCTTCGTCGCTTCCAACATCCGCCATGCCGCCCTGGACGATAAAGCACAAGCCCGGGGAGAAAGCGTCCTGAACGAAGGCAAGCTGATGACAGCCGAAGAATGTGCCCGGCATATTTTAAGGGCCATCGAGAAACGCAAACGGACCCTCGTCCTCACCTTCCAGGGCAAGGTCACCGTGCTGCTGAACAAGATCTTTCCCTCCCTGGCGGATAGACTCACCTACAATCACTACTATAAAAATGGTGAATTTGTAAAATAAACACCGGACAATGGCCTTATTAACCCTGACTTCGGACATCGGTCAGCAAGATTATCTGGTGGGAGCTGTAAAGGGCCAATTAGCACAAATAAACCCGGCGTTCACGATACTGGATATCTCTCATGATCTGTCCCCCTTTAATTACCCCCAGGCAGCTTATGTCTGTCGCAATGCCATCAAGCATTTTCCCGCTTATACCTATCACCTCATCATGGTGAATATGTTCGAGAAAAAGCCCGAACAGCTGTTGCTGGCCTATCACAATGACCAGTACCTGCTTTGCGCCGACAATGGCCTGCTGACCATGATCCTGGAAGGACGCCCTGAAATGATCATCGGCCTGCCCCTGGATAAGACAGCCATTAAGAATACCCTCTATTGCACAGGCGTCATGGGTCGCGCGATCCAGGAGCTGATCAATGGCAGCCGGCTGCTGGACATCGGCACGCCGGACCCGCCTTTTACGGAAAAGAACCATTTGCGGCCTGTATTTGGCGACAGCTGGATCGAAGGTCAGATCATTTTCATCGATCATTTTGAGAATGTCATCGTCAATATCACCCGGGACGAATTCGAGGAACGCCGCAAAGGCCGCAGCTTCCGCATCGTATTCAAAAGAGATGAGATCATAGATAAGATCAGCGAGAGCTATGCCGATGTCGGGGAAGGAGAAAAGCTGGCGCTTTTCAATTCGGCCGGCTACCTGGAAATAGCCATCCAGAAAGGCAATGCTGCCGGGCTCTTTGGCCTCCAGGGCTTCTCCGAGCAATCCCAGAATCAATACCTCCAGAGCCGGCTGTTCTACCAGACCATCAAAGTCTTTTTCGGGTAATCCGAACCTGGTCAAACCAGTTAATTACCCGTTAATTTCCCCGTACGGCGCCTGCGCCTCCCCAAATTGATGAAAATTCGCGCGTTATCCGTCCTCGGACGACCCCCAAAAATTTGTGTTTATGTCCGAAAATTGCGTCCTTTGCCACCCTAAGGTGGACAGATGCAGAAAAAACCAAAAACCCTGTCTGTCGATCGTTTAAAATCAACATCGTATGAGTTTTAACAGAGTGAATAATATTGTAGGCTGGATCGTGGGAGTGATTGCCTGTACCGTCTATGTCATGACCATGGAACCCACCGGCAGCTTCTGGGATTGCGGCGAGTTCGTCTCCAGCTGTTATAAGCTCCAGATCCCCCACCCGCCCGGCGCCCCTCTTTTCGTCCTCATGGGCCGGTTTTTCATCATCCTGTTCGGCAATAATCCACTCACCGCCGCACGGGGTGTGAACTTCATGAGCGCCATCGCCAGCGGCCTGTCCATTCTCTTCCTTTTCTGGACGATCACCCATTTTGCCCGTAAGCTCGTACAAAAGACCACAAACCAGGAACCGGATAAACAGCAGCTCTTCACCATCATGAGCGCCGGCGCTGTTGGCGCCCTGGCCTATACTTTCTGCGATTCCTACTGGTACAGTGCCGTAGAAGGTGAAGTCTATGCTTCCAGTGCCTTCTTCACCGCGCTGGTCTTCTGGGCCATCCTTAAATGGGAGCACCATGCCGACCAGCCGGGATCCGACAAATGGATCGTCTTTCTTTTCTATATGATGGGCTTGTCCATTGGCGTCCACCTGCTGAACCTCCTGACCATTCCCGCCATCGTCATGGTGTATTACTTCAAACGCTTTAAGCCTACTACATGGGGGGCGATATTCGCCTTTGCCACGGGCTGCGTCATCACAGGCGTCGTCCAGGTGCTGGTGATCCAGTATACCATCAAAGGAGCAGGCTATTTCGATATCTTCTCTGTCAACAGCCTGGGGCTGCCTTTCTTCTCCGGCTTTGGGTTGTACTTCGCCCTGTTGGCGGGCCTCCTCACCTGGGGACTTACCTTCAAAAGAGAGTCCATTTCCCAGCTCAAGCTCCGTGCCTGGCTGATCCTGTTCATCGTCATCGTAGCGCTGCCTGTGATCATCGGCGCTGCCGGCAGTGGCAATGGCAAGTTCCTCAAGCTTCTCGTCGCGCTGGGCGTCGCCGTAGCAGCCGGCTATATCATCAAAAAAGAAGCGCTGCCCAGCTTCAAGCTGGCCCTTTGGTGCTTTGCCTTTATGCTGCTAGGTTATTCCACCTATTTCACCACCCTCATCCGCAGTAATGCGAATCCGGGCGTAGATATGTATAATGTAGACAACCCGGTCAGCCTTGTCGGCTATCTCAGCCGCGACCAGTATGGCGATTGGCCGATCCTTTACGGACCGGACTTCCAGGATCGCGCCCCCCGGGTGGATGGCGGCCCCCTTTATGTGAAAGGAAAAGAGAAATACGAGGTGGCAGGCCGGGTCTCCGCCCAGGATTGGGGCAATACGAATTCTTCGCACATCTTCCCCCGCATGTGGGATGGCAATAACGACAGGGGACAGATCGATGCTTACCGGACTTTTGCCAACCTGGAAGAAGGGCAAAACCCTTCAATGGCCGACAATATCAAGTATTTTGTAAAATACCAGAACGGGGTCATGTTCCTCCGCTATTTCATGTGGAACTTCTCCGGCAAGCAGAATGACCTGCAGGGCTTCGGCAATGTCCGGGACGGCAGCTGCATCACAGGTATTTCATTCATCGATAATTTCCTCTACGGCGATCAAAGCAAATTACCCGACACCATCCATAAGAATAATAAGTCTTACAACCGGATGTATATGCTGCCCCTCATCCTGGGGCTGCTGGGCCTCGTATTCCAATACCTCAGGAGCTCAAAAGACTTCTGGGTGACAGGTCTCCTGTTCTTTTTCACGGGCTTTGCCATCGTCATTTACCTCAACCAGGCAGGCTATCAACCCCGTGAAAGGGACTATGCCTATGCAGGGTCCTGTTATGCCTTTGCCATCTGGATCGGGCTGGGCGTCATCTGGGTAAAAGAGCTTATCGAAAAATATCTCCTCAAAGGCAAGCCCGCCCTGGCAAATTATGCCGCCGCAGGCCTTTGCTTCCTGGCCGTGCCGGTGCTCATGGGCAGCCAGGAGTGGGATGATCACGACCGCAGCAAAAAGACACTGGCAAGGGACATCGGCAGAGACTACCTGGAAAGCTGTCCCCCCAATGCCATCCTGATCTCTTTCGGAGACAATGATACGTATCCCCTCTGGTATGCGCAGGAGGTGGAAGGCATCAGGCCGGACGTGCGGGTCATGAACTATTCCCTGTTGGGCACCGATTGGTATATCAACCAGCTGCGCTATAAGGTCAATGAAAGCGCGCCTGCCGATGTCCTGTTTACGCCCGAACAGATCCAGGGCAATACGAGAGATGCCGTTCCCATCGGCAATATTCCCGGTTTCGACCAGAATAAATACTATGATCTCTACGATATTTTGAAAAATGTGGTGGGCAGCAACGACCCGAAATATACGACACAGACCGAGGACGGAGAGACCTACAATTTCCTTCCCATCCGCAAATTATCCGTTCCGGTGGATGCTGACCTGGTGCGTAAAAATGGAACAGTCAATGCCCATGACAGCATTGTATCGGAGCTGCACCTGGATATCTCCAAAAACAAGAACTACCTGTTCAAGAATGAGCTGGCCGTATTAGCCCTGATCGCCGCAAATAAATGGCAGCGACCCCTGTGTTTCAACTCTACCTATGAGCTGGAAGAAATGGGCCTCGCCAAATACATCCGCCAGGATGGGCTGGCGGGCAGGCTGGTACCCGTCGAAAGTAAGAACCCGAATACGGGCAATTATAACAATGATCTGGCATATAACAATATGATGACCAAATTCGGCTTCGGCAACGCAAACACTCCCGGCGTTTACTACGACGAGGAAAATCGCCGCCACCTGAATACCCTTCGTGCCGCCCACGCTCAGCTGGCCCTGAGCCTGCTCGATGAAGGCAAAAAGGACGCAGCCCAGAAACTGCTGGAACATTTCGACCAGAACGTGCTGGAATCCAACTTCCCCTACGGTATGACCTCCAACCGGGGCAATCAGCACAACAGGATCTCGATGAGCTTCCTGCTGGCATGCTACCAATCCGGGGACCTGAGACTGGCCCAAAAGGTTTCCAATTCATTGAAAAAAGATTTCGACCAGCAACTGCGCTATTACAACTCCCTGGGAGAAAGCATGCCAAATGAACAAATGGCCATCAATGCCCAGATGGCGCTGCAGGGTAAAGGCGGTAATCTTTCCGACAAACAGATGGGCTTTGCACAGGACATCGTGTCCTCTTTCCAGATGACCATGCAGCTGACGGACTGGGCAAAACAATTCGGCGCAGCTACGCCATCGCCCGGGCAGCCGTCACAGGAAAAAGGCCAGCCGCTGATCAGCAATCCGCCGCCACAGGCAGATACCGCGAAAAAAACGAACTAATGCCGGCACCCGCATAAGGCAACCCGCATACGGAATAAGACAGTCAG
>Ga0163162_10005206_pt1 | contig 12540 bp, 6 predicted proteins | sample S55metaG_FD_115310 | JGI IMG/M metagenome (GOLD analysis project Ga0163162, IMG submission 115310) | Switchgrass rhizosphere microbial communities from Kellogg Biological Station, Michigan, USA - S5-5 metaG | ecosystem: Host-associated > Plants > Roots > Rhizosphere > Soil | place: USA: Michigan...
AAGGTGGGGGATTTGTAGAATTCGGGTTCACGGGGCGCGGTTTTGCGTCACCGCGCAGCTCAGGGGGCAGTTGGCGTAATATCGCGATTACACCAACAACGCCGCTCTCCGAAGGGCCTGAAACGTAGTTGGTGAAATCGCCTGTTTTCGTCAATTGAGGAAACAAACTCCACAAAGCCGAGACAGTATTGACCAAGACCCGATTGAGACGGATTGACGGCGTTTCGTTCCCTTGGCCTTGGTTTTACGTGATCAGGGCGCTTATTGCGGGAGCCCGATCCGGCGCAAGAGGTCCACATAGCGCGGATCGGAGCGCATGCCGTCCCAAAAAGGGTCTGGCTTCAAAAACGCCAGGTTGGCAGAATGACGGCGATAGCTTTCTTCCAGAAGGTCAAGTGCTCGTTTCTTGTCACCAAGGCCTGAATAGATTGCCGCTACCCAATAAGAATCGACGATAGTCTCCGACGATAATTTTAATTTATTGAATTGTTCGATAACTTTTGCCGCATCGTTACGTCTGCCGGCGCGAGCATAAATCCAGCCTAGCCCTGAAGCTATCAATTGGTTTTCGGCGGAAACTTCATATGCCTGTTGCTCCATTTTCTCGTACTCGGCTATCGCCTGGCCGCTATTGCCCTTGCGATCATATGTCCAAGCAAGCAACGCACGAATCCACATCGCATTCGGCTCAAGGTCGATGGCCTTGCTAAACTGGAGGATCGAATTATCGTATTGCTGCGCGACCATGTAGTTGTAGCCCAAGTCAGCCGCAACCGTCGGCGACAGCGGGTCTAGACCTTGTGCGCGTATGCTCTCGGCGATTCCTTCATCGAAGCGACCAGTCCACATCAATAATTGGGCATATCGATCGTGGGCATGCGCATTGCTCGGATCAAGCGCAATGGCGCGCTTATGCTCTCGTTCAGCGCCCTGCCAATCCCATTTGTAAAGCGCTTTTACTGACCCCAAAGCCGTATGAGCTTCGGCAAGCGTATCGTCAATTGCTAATGCTTTGGTGGCTGCCGCTTCCGCTCTCGGGAAAACATCAATCGAAAACATGTATCCGAGATCTCCTCCTGAAGCGATGTAAGCATCCGCGAGTCCTGCGTATGCCAAGGCGTTACCGGGATCCTTCTCGATTGCCTGCTGAAAATAGTTGATCCCTTTCTTCAACCCCTCGGCAGTTGATTTGTTGGCATGGTAGCGACCCTTCAAATAAAGCTGATACGCTTCGGCATCTCTGGTGCCGGCCCCTGCCACCTTGTCGCGTTCGCTTTTGCTGATCTGGGGCCTCAGGTGGTTGGCAAGGTCACTCATGATCGCTGTCTGCAGCAGAGAGACTTCATTGACTCCGCGTGTGTATCGTTCACCCCAGAGTTGCGCCCCAGACCCGACGTTCACCAACTCCGTCTCCACGTCCAACTCGTCCCCGTGCTTAGTGACGCGTCCCGTCAGCACTGCATCAACGTGCAAGTCGCGCCCCACGGTCTGGGGGTCATTCTGCGGGGAACCATAACGAGACACGGTGCTGCGGGCCATCACTTGAAGGTTGGGAAGCCGTGAAAGAGAATTTGTAATTTCTTGCGAAAGACCTTCCCCCAAGTAGTTCAACTCGGGATTCTCAATGGTATTTGCGAATGGCAGCACGGCGATGGAATTGATGCTGCCAGCACCCGAACCATTGGGCCGCAAGTAGCTCCGAGCCACGAGCGCGGCAAGTAGCAGTGCAGCGAAGCCTGCCAGGCCCCAAGCCAAGCGGATGGCCCATCTGTGCGGCCGGGCTTGTTCCAATTTGACAGCATTCGCGCCACTCTCCCTGGTCCGCTTCAGTCGTTCCAAGTCGGTACGAATATCGGAGGCATGCTGGTAACGCAAGCTTCGGTCCTTCTCCAGGCACTTGTCGATGACCTCCTCGAGCTTGGACGGTATGTCGGCGTTAAGTCGCACCGAAGGCACGGGCGATTGGTTCAAAATCGAGTCGAACACAGTTCCGGGTGTGTTGCCTCTGAAGGCCAGCATCCCAGTGCACATTTCGTAGAGAACTACACCATACGAAAACAGATCCGTACGGGTATCGAGTTCCTTCCCGCGCACCTGTTCCGGCGACATGTACGCCACTGTGCCCAATGTGCTGCCGGGACTCGTAAGGTGCTGTTCTGTTTCCACGGTAGAGGCGCTCGAAACAACGTCACCTGGCCTGGGTGTCACTTTCGCCAAGCCGAAATCCAGAATCTTCCCCTGGCCCCTGTTAGTGACGAAGATGTTTCCTGGCTTCATGTCGCGGTGGACGATTCCCTTAGCATGGGCCGCGTCCAAAGCATCGGCAATCTGGACGCCCAGGTTGAGCACGTTTTCGATCTCCAATGCTTTGCCATTGATCAGATGTCGTAATGTCTGCCCTTCAAGCAGCTCCATAGCGATGAAGGTTCGCCCATCGGCTTCATCGATTTCATAGACCGTACAAATATTGGGATGACTAAGAGAGGAAGCCGCTTTAGCCTCCCGCTTGAAACGGGCGAGTGCTTGGAAGTCATGAGCGACTTCATCAGGCAGGAATTTCAGAGCGACAAAGCGACCCAGCTTCAGATCCTCAGCTTTGTAGACCACGCCCATCCCGCCTCCGCCGAGTTTCTCGATAATGCGATAGTGAGAGATGGTTTGCCCTAACATTGGGCCGAAATCTTAGGTCTAGGGGTGGAGCAAGTCAATGAAGCCCGGCAGGTTGGCGGTTTTTGGGCCGGTAGCTGATGAAAAATCGCGATTACACTCACAACGATTTTGAATGAAAACGCGACATGTTGAGACGCAACAATCTCTCGCCGTCACCGCGTAGGAGACGCCTGGAAATTGATGGTGATCTGCGTTTCCATCCTGGTTGGCTTCCCGTTCAGCAGCGCGGCATGGAAACGCCACTTCTTGACCGCCTCTATGGCAGGCTTACTCAGAAGTGGATTCCCGCTCACCAGATTCACCTGGTCCACTCGGCCTCTCTCATTCACCCAGGCCTTCACGACTACTGTGCCTTCTAAATGCAGTGCGAGCGCTTGCGCAGGATAGATCGGCTTCACCCGGCGTTCGACCTCCGGTGGCGTGACTCCGCGAGATACCGGGATGCCGAGCGAGGGTATCGCAACGGCACCGGAGACGATGCCACTCGGCAGGGCGTAGGTGTGTGCGTTCTGACTGGGAAGTTCAGGCGGCTCAGTCAGAGATGCCTCTCCGCGCACGGCCCGAAACGAGCCTGCGCTACCGTCCGCAGGCGGGGCGATATTGAATCTCCGCACAAGCGGTTCGGCGTCCTTCTTGGAAGCATGAACAAGAGGTTCTTTCGGGATACTGGTACGAGTGGTAAGTGCAACGCGGCCGGGCTCGGCCTTCGGCAAGGTCTCTGCAATCGTCGGCGCAGGAGCTCCGTCACCTATTGTACGAACGGGCTGCATTGTTGCGGGCAGTGTAGCTCCTTCGCCTACAGGTGCCCGCCAGAACCACCAGTTCGCGATCGAAAGCAATGCGATCAAAGCGATCCCTGCAAGCACGCTATAACGCCACTTTGGCAATCGCCACCAAGGCGGCCCTAGCTGCAGGACGCTCGTTAGCAGCGATTCCATCGACTCCGCACTCGATTTCCCCGTGTGGCTGGCGCTCCAAGATGGGTTGGCCCCGTTATCCTCGATCGAAGACGCTGTCTCCACCAGCCCCGCCAGGCTCGAGAGGAATGCAATGTGCTCGTCAGTGAAAGCTCGTGGCGATGTTGAAAAGACTTCTAGCACACCCACGGTCGAATCACTCGATCGGACGGGCACCGCCACGATCGACCGTATGTTTAGGGCGCGACAGGCTTCCCCGTCCACTCTTGGATCTGTTTCCGTATCTCCGCACCGGAGAGTTCGACCGCTCCGCAGGCATTCGCCCGAAATGCCGGTGTTCTCACTCAAACGCACGCCCAACTCAGGCGAGGTTTCTCCGCTCCGCCCTAAGCAGAGCACGGCGCTTCCGCGCCGCATGCCCAGCGCTGCACCGCTAGCGCCCGTAACGGACTGTGCGGCTAAGATGATGGCATCCAGTAAGACTTCCGGGCTCACTCCGTCAGCGGCAACTTGCACGCGCAGAGCTTTTAGTACCGCTTCCGGTCGTTCGAAATCTTGCTTGGTTTCAGAGTGGGCGGGATCGAACCCTGGATGCGAAACCAAATTCGGCTTGACGGGCCATGGGGACATCGGCGCGGGAGAGTGAGACATTGGCAAATGCTCAATATTACAGGTTAGGATTTCTCGGCAAGCGCCGCCGTGGGCGCGTGAAGTGGCGGAATGGAGTCTGCTCCGAAACAGGGCATTTGTCAACGAGACGACCGATCCGCGTTCTTCACACTGTAATGGGAAATGAATGGCGATGAGTTGGCGATAAATCGCGATTACACTCATTTGCGCAGGTCATCCGGCGTTACTCAAAATTCATTTTCCCTAGCTCCATAAGAGTGGTATCGACTGAGCATTTTCGCGAGTCGGAACCGAACACCTCGGAACTGTTATACTCCGTCCCGCTTCAAAGGCTCATCACGACTGCATTTTCAATAATGAGAAAACCTGGAGGGAACTATGAGAAAGGTGTGCACGCTGTCTTTTGTGCTGCTTTTGTTCGTTTCCATCTCCGCTGTCAATTCTGCAAACGCACAGGCGAAACGTACCGACGTCTACCATGTCCATTTCGCCAAAGCTGCTCTCGGAAAAGGAGCGGAGGAAGGTGATTACCTCAAAAAGCAAGGTCCCAATGCTCCCATGTCGGGACATTACATCGTTCTTCGGCACCAGAGCGGCGCAGAATGGGATTATGCCGTCATCGAGCATCTCGGTACAAAGGCAACTGTGGAAGCGGCCGGGACTCCTGTCCCTGCGGCTGCACGCGATCTGAATGCTTGGCATGGTGATACTTTTGTAAACGGTCCCGCATGGCCGGAGTTCGCCAAGGCCATGGGACTGGATGACCCTGCCAAGAGTGCCGGATCGGTTTATGTGGTTGCTGTTTTTCGAGCGGCTCCCGGACATCGAGATGAACTTGAAAAATCACTCGGCCAGCCTCCCGGTGCTGGTGACGCTCTGGCCGGTAACGTCTTGATGCAGCATCTTGAAGGCGGTCCATGGAATTTCCTCACCATTGCGCGCTACAACAACTGGCAAGACTTCGGGACCAGCCAGAAAGCTAGCGTTGCGGACACCTTGAAGCCGGACGGCGGTTGGCTTGGTGTGCGTAATCACTCCGACTACCACAATGACACCATCACCGATCGCCTCGCCCCATAGTGATCACTGGCCGACATTTGGGAAGCCTAGCCGCGGGTTCGGCTTCCCGTTTTCCTAGTGCGGCTGATAGTTGTTGAAAAATCGCAATTACACTCATTGACCATCAAAAAGGCGAACAGACGGCGCAAGCTGGTGAAAACGCCTGTTTCCGACAGTTGAGGGGGAAAGCAGCTACAATCGTTCGCGCTACTTTCAGCTATGCCCCTGAACGCGACGGAAGCGCAAGCCACCCATATCGAACCACCTGTTCCGCCAGCAGTAACCGGATGGCTTCTCTTCTTGTGCCTTCTCCTCACGCTGGTGTTTCCCGCGACCGCTCTTTATCACATTCTGACGCACACGCTGCCGAGCCTCATCAATGGGCATAGCCCCGGTCTTACCTTCCTGCTGAGCGTCTATTGCGCTGCCTTCCTCGGGCTGGCGGTCCTGAGCTTTATTGCTGGGCTGAAATTGTGGCTCGTTAGGCCCGACGCAGTAAGGTTTGCGAGGCGTCTCTCAATGACCGCCGAGTGGAGGAAGCGGCGACCGATCCCCTGATGCTGGCACTTCTGCCAGTCGCGCACTTTTCCACTATGGTTTACAAGGTCAGGCGTTAAGCCCCTAGGCCTGCGCGGGCACCCTCAGAACAAAGGTCCGTCCGCCATTGGCCAGTGTGCACTACAATGCGACCCACACTTCAAGTATTACTGGTCGTTGCCCGGCGTGAGGAGAATCTTATTGCGTCCTGTTTTGACCCAAGTTGATGCATTTTGAACATGGAACTATCACGTTTTTAGCACACATAAGCAAGCCCACGCTCACGGGCATGAAGGCACAGTGCGGGCGTTTTGTCCGACTCAGGCTGGTTATCCTTCCGCCGATCTTGGCAGTACGAAAGGAAACTTGGTGAGACTTTCGCGGCTGATAAACCGACCGCCACGCACCCTCCTGCAGAGCTGCCTTAAGAGACCAGGTGTTGCAATCGGTGTTTTAGGAACATGTCGAACCCGTTCGGAACCTATGACCTTCGCTTAGGCCCGCTCTTCCAATAAGCCAGGGTGATGAAGAATAGAAAGAGTGCAAACGTGGGAATCGTTCGCTCCATGCCAGGCACCCAGAACGTGCTCGCGGCAATCGCAAGCAAAGCGATGATGCCCATGACCGTAGGAATGGGATGTAGCGGCAACCGCACGGGAAGTTGAAAGGCTTTCCGTTCGCCGATTGCTTTACGACGGAAACGCAGGTGAGTCAGCAGGATGACCGTCCACACGAAAAACATTCCCGCCACGGCGGTGCCATACAGCAAAAGAAACGCATTCTGCGGAGCGAAGATAGCGAGCAAAATCGCGCACACCAGGCCAACAGTGGACAATCCCAGCGCAAAGTGTGGCACGCCATTCTCACTCAGGCGCCCTGCCCATGCGGGAATGTATCCGTCTTCAGACAGCGAGAAGAGCATGCGCGTTGACAAATAGAGATTTGTGTTGGCGCTCGAGAGTGCGGCTGTAATGACAACCAGATTCATGAGACCTGCTGCAAACGGAATGCCTACGGTTTCAAATGCGCGCACAAATGGACTTCCGCTGACCGTAGCACTACCGGTACGGTTCCATGGAGTCATGGCGAGCATAGCGGTTAGAGCCAGTAGATAAAAGATAATGAGGCGGAAAACAATCGTCCGCATAGCGCGTGGAATACTGATTTCAGGATCTCGGGCTTCACCCGCAGTAACTGCTATGACCTCCACTCCGATATAGCTGGTGATCGCAAGCGGAAGCGCGAACCAGACACCTCGCCATCCATGCGGAAGGAATCCCCCGTATTGCGTCAGATTGGCTAGGCCCACCGACTGCCATGGCCCGAGCCCGGTAATGAGCAGGACACCTACAACAATGAAAGCCAGGATGGCAACTACTTTGATCAGCGCAAACCAGTATTCGAATTCTCCGAAATTGCCGACCTGCAATGCGTTGATCGTGACGAGGCCGATGGAAACCAAAACAACCCACACCCATCCTGGCACGTGGGGATACCAGAAAGAGAAGTAGATGGCGACCGCCGTAACCTCCGCTCCAATAGCGATGACCTGCACCGACGCATACGTCACTCTCACCGAAAATCCAGTCCAGGCATTCAGATAATTTTCGGCATACACCCCGAAAGCTCCGGCAACAGGATGTACAACGGCCATTTCGGTGAGGGCATAAGCAACGATCAGTGCGACAAGTGCTCCGAGCAGATAAGTGATGATGACGCCAGGGCCGGCAAGCTCAATCGTCACGCTACTGCCAAGGAAAAGTCCAACTCCGATCGCACCCCCGATCGCAATCATGCTGAGTTGACGTTGGGTCAGACGACGTTGCAGCGAACTGCTTCCAGAAGCTTCGTTGAAGTGCGGGGAATCTTTTTCGCGCGCCATTGCGTCTCTGATTTCCGCCTCTTAGCTGTGACTACTATCGCGCGGAAACAAGCTCCCGCATTGCTGTAGCAAACCGCTCGATTTCGTCCAGGCTGTTGTAGTGGACAAGAGACGCGCGCACGGCGCCCGTGTCAGTCGGAAGACCTAATCGGCTCAAAAGACGGGGAGAATACATGTTTCCATCCCGAACTCCAATTCCTGTTTCCGATAGACCCGCCGCAACGTCCATGGGCGCGATTCCGTTGACGTTGAAGCAGAACGTAGGCACGCGGGTGCGCAGCAAGCCTGAATTGAGCACCCCATAAACATGCGCCCCGGGTATCGCTGAGAGCGTAGTCAGCATGCGCTCACACAGAATCTCTTCGTATGCCCGAATCTCTTCCATAGCGGCCTTGAGCGCGCCACGTTTTGTCAGGTGATCTGCGTCTGGCGAGATCTTGCGCCCAAGACTTTCGAGATAGCTTACGGCGGCATCCATGCCGGCCACGTTTTCATATACGAACGTTCCCACTTCAATTTTGAATGGAACTTTATCGGGAATAAAGTCCTCGCGAAACGTAGGCAAGGCATCGAGCGCCGCCTTTTTCCCCCAAAGAAAGCCCATGTGGGGAGCGAAAATCTTGTAGCCCGAGCAAACCATGTAATCGCAACCGAGATCTTGTACATCGATGAGACCGTGAGGAGCGTAGTGCACCGCATCGACAAAGAGTTCGCCGCCCACCTGATGAGTTCTGTGTGCTGCTCCTTTCACGTCCACCACTGACCCGAGTGCGTTCGAGGCGAGCGCACAAGCAACAAGGCGCGTTTTCGAATTGAGGAGTGGGTCGAGATCCTCGATATTCAGAGTGGCGTCGTCGCGCATGTGCCACCAGCGAATGCGGGCGCCCGAACGTTCCAGGGCAAGCCAGGTGGCAATGTTCGCTTCATGGTCGAGGTCACTGACCACAATTTCGTTTCGCGCGCCTAGGGTTTCACCGAGCGCCAGGCTTACGATGCGAATGAACGACGTCGCATTCATGCCGAATGCGATTTCATTGGGTTCGGACGCGTTGACGAAGAGCGCCACGCTTTCCCGGGCACGCTGAATAGCTCCGTCGACCTCGATGCTCCTTCGATAGCGTCCGCCACGCTGTACGTTGCGCGAAATCAGATGGTCTTGCACAGCATCGAGCACAACTCTGGGAACTTGCGCTCCAGCACCGTTATCGAAGAAGACAAACTCTTCGCCGTCATTCAGTGCTGGAAATTGCTCCCGGATCCACTTTGTGGGGAAATCTGGCATGAGATTAGGGTTTAAGTTCCTTGTAGATCACTTCGGCGTTGTCGCCGAAGGTGGCTTTGTATTGCGGATACTGTCGAAAATCTTTGTACTTTTCCATGCGAAGCCGGACCTTCGTTTGCTCGAGGTTGGCTCCAGACTTCTGAAGCTTTTTCACTTGGGAATAAAGATCACTCAAATAGTCGCGAAAGCGTTCGAGATCCAATTTCGTTCCAAGTTCGAAATGTCCAGGAACAACAGCTACGATTTCTTTCTTCAAGACGTCATCCAGAGACATGATCCAGTTGGATACGCTTCCCTGGTCCATTGCAGGGGATGATCGATTTAGAAACAGATCTCCCATGGAAATCGCCTGCTGCTGCGCAAAGTAAACCAGAGCATCGCCCGAAGTGTGTGCTTTGCCGGGGAACCAGATTTCCACCGTGTAAGGATCAAGATGCACGGTCAGCGAATGGGAAAAGGTCGTATCGGCGGGTCGAAGTAATGACAGAGCAGGAACGGAGCCCTTAACGGTGAGCGTCTGGTCACGAGTGTAGTCCGTGCTGATCACAGTTGCCGAAGGAGCGACCGTCGCGTTTCCACCCTGGTGGTCCGGATGGTAGTGCGTGTTGACGATGAACAGCACGGGCAGGCTTGATACCCGTCGAATTGCCCCAAGCAGTTTGGCGCCTTCCTTAGCATCAAGGCCGGTATCAACCACTAGAACACCCTTCTGCCCCACCAGGAAAGTGGAATTCGCGCTGCCATCGTTGTCCGAGATGTAAGCGTAGAGGTCGACTCCGATCTTGGTCGCTGTGGGATCCGCCACCGCCATCACGGAGAAACCCCACATGAGTGCAACGACAGCGAGTGCCTTCGTGAGCAAGACTTTCTGCACGATTCTGATCGCCTCAGAAGTTCAATTTCACCGCGAACTGAATCAACCGTGGGCCCCCGGACCCTAGTCCTACATTGTTTTGTGCTGCATCGGGCGTCTGAAAGAGAGTCCCAAAGTTTGGCGCCGCAAGAATGTTCGCCGGCAGTGCGAAGTTTGGGTGGTTGGTGACATTAAAGAATTCAGCGCGGAACTGCAGGTTCGCGTTCTCGTGCAGCTGGAAGTTCTTAAGCAGGGAGAAATCGAGGTTATGAAAACCTGGACCTCGCACGATGTTCCGCCCGGCATTGCCGAATGTAAGAGCGGCATTCTGGACAAAATTAGATTTGTTGATCCACTGGTCCACAGTACGGGGGCCGGCATTCGGGTCGCCTATTACATCAGGGCGGTCATTGCCCAAGCCGGTGCTGCTATTGTCTCTGCCGCTAAGGACCGAGAAGGGCTGCCCAGTTTGTAGACTCAATATGGCCCCAACTTGCCAGCCATTCCCCAATACTTTAGGAAGCGCTCGGGCCGCAGGAAGTTCATACAAAACGCTCAAACTTAATCGATGGCGGATATCGAAGTCTGAATTGCCGCGCTCTGCTCTCAGGTTGTAATTGTCTTGAGGGAAGATCGTTGTGGCATTGGCGCCTGAACCGAAGAACACCGAGGCACCATCGATCGAGTGGGACCACGTGTATGCCCCTAGTAGAGAAAGACCGTGCGAGAAGCGCTTATCCAGCTTCGCTTGCAGGCTGTTGTAATGCGAACTGATTGTGTCCTCGGCCTGAAACAATTGCGCGTAGCCAAAGAACGGAGTACGAGCGACATTCGGAATTGCGGCAATTCCGTTGGGAAGAATGAAATTGTCGATGACGAAGTCGGGAATACCCATTATTTCCATTCGCGTGCGCACATCGGGAGTCAATTGATCAATCTGCGCTTGCGTGATGAAGGCCTGGTTCATCTGGCGAAAGCGCGGCAGCTTCGTTCCTGTGGTGCCAACATACGCCAGTTCCAATAGGGTTCGCGCTGGTAACTCCTGCTGAAAAACGAGGTTATAGTGCTGGGCATAAGGCGTCATCAGGTGCTGCTGCGTAACCGTGAGCACGGGGAAACCGGAAGGTGCAAATGCTTCGGGCCATCCAGGAAATGGGTTGAAGAAATCGGGCAGGAACGGCGGATTTAACATCACGTTCCCTGGAATGTTGCCAATGATGGTCTCGTAGAAAACGCCGTACCCCGAACGAAGAACTGTCTTGCCGTTGCTGAAGACGTCCCACGCGAGGCCCACACGGGGCGCAAAATTGTTGTGGTCTCCATCATAGATACCACCAACATCGGACTGAAGAACCACACCAGAAGCCTTAAGAGCTGGGATGGCGTTCTGGATGTTGGGGTCACTCGGATCGAGGTAGGTTGTGAAATTCTGCGGGCGAAAACTGCTGAGTCGATCGTGCGCCTCGCGTAATACGGTATTGAGCTCATACCGCAAGCCGTAATTAAGAGTGAGATTCTTGCGGAGTTTGAAAGTGTCTTGCCCGAAGAAACCGAAGCTTTTCGTACGAAAGTTGCGATGTGAGTCGCCAACAAACTGTAAGGCCCCACTCGAAAGCCCCTGCGCAAAATCAACAAGGGCATTCGGGATGTTCTGCGGATTGGCAGGATCTCGCATATCCGCAGTATTCAACGAGCCGCTGAATGTAATCTGCCCGCTGAATGCAAGGTCGTAGAGCCGATTGAGCTGTGTGTAGCGGATGTCGGCTCCGAATTTCAACGCATGGCGCGCAGTGGTGTGAGAGATATTTTCAACGAACTGGAACGTATTAATCGCCGACCGGTTGGGTTGATCAATCGCTCCCCCTAGATTGGTCACCGCAGCGCTGCCTGCAACGAAACCGCCGGAAAAAGCAAGTTGTGGAATGTTTCCGAGTCCCTCAGGTGATCCTGCAGGCCATCCAGTGTTGAACCCAAATGTTTCTGCTTGCGGACCCGTTTCTGTTGCCAATTGAACATTCGATCTCGTAAATCCGAATCGGGCTTCGTTTAATGTTCTCGGGCTCAACACTCGGGTGTAGGAAAGGGCTACGAGGTGATTTGCTCCGACATCATCGACTCCATACCCAGGAATGTTGGTTCCGCTCTGCCCGGGCGTATACGGGAAGAAAATATCGGACCGAGTGCGGCTGTATCGGGCGGAAAGATTGTCGGAACTACGCAGGCGATGGTCGACTTTTACTAGAAACTGGTCCGTCGCGTCGCTCTGCTGGGGAGATGAAATGAAATTTCCTTGTGGGTCGTTTAAGTTTGGTTCAGGAAAGAGAGTGTTGAAGATCTCGGCGCTCAGGGGATCGACGGGAATCGTCAGTGTGACTGGCTCTTGTGTGTTCGGATCCTCAAACGTGAATGTTCCGGCTCGCTGGGCGTCGGTCGGCACATTGGTGATGCGCGTAATTCCAGCGTGCCGTCGGAATCCCTCATAGTTCAGGAAGAAAAAGGTTCTGTTCTTCACGATCGGGCCGCCCAAAGTCCCGCCGAATTGGTTCAAATGCAATGCCGACTTCGGAAATTGATCCTTATTGAAATAGTTGCGCGCATCGAGGGAATCGTTGCGGAAAAACTCATACAAAGAACCGTGCAGGCTGTTGGTTCCCGACTTCGTCACCAGATTTACGACGGAACCGCTGTTGCGACCGTATTCTGCTGCAAA
>Ga0163162_10005207_pt1 | contig 12540 bp, 13 predicted proteins | sample S55metaG_FD_115310 | JGI IMG/M metagenome (GOLD analysis project Ga0163162, IMG submission 115310) | Switchgrass rhizosphere microbial communities from Kellogg Biological Station, Michigan, USA - S5-5 metaG | ecosystem: Host-associated > Plants > Roots > Rhizosphere > Soil | place: USA...
AGAACCCTGGTACGCGGCCACCTGGAAGTCTGTGCGAACGTATCTTCATCCCGTTCGACCGTCAGTCGCTTTTAATTTGATCGATGGAATGATTCGCATGTCGTTCTTTTTGATCATGATCTTCAGCTTCTCTTTGTTGAAGGACATTAGACGTGTCTTTCAGTATCACGGTGCTGAACACAAGACAGTTTTCACATGGGAAGCCGGACTGCCGCTAACCGTCGAAAACGCGCGTCCGCAACCGCGACAGCATCCACGCTGTGGAACAAGCTTTCTAATGGTCGTCATGCTCGTTGCGATTGTGCTTTTTTCAATCATCAAGTTTGACACACTGGTTTTCAACTTCCTGATTCGGATCGCGTTGATTCCAGTAGTTGCCGGTCTTTCTTACGAAATCATTCGCTTGTCGGCAAAGAAAGAAGGCGGCTGGTTCTTTAAGTTCATGACGAAGCCTGGCGTGTGGCTACAAAACTTAACGACCAAGGAACCGGATGATCAGCAACTCGAAGTTGCCATTGAAGCATTGAAGGAATCTCTGAAACTTGAACCGCAATCGGGCGAGCCAGCAATGGCTCCCTTATCGTGAGGTCTTATGTTAGACAAACTCGAGCAAATTGAAACTCGGTACAAAGATCTCACCGACGAATTATCTTCGCCAGAGCTGCTTGCAAATCCGACTGCGTACGGTAAAGCAGCTAAGCAACATCGATCACTGGGTGAAATCGTTCAGAAGTACCAGTCGTGGAAGTCATTGAAGAATGAACTTAGCGGCGCGCGCGAGTTGTTTGACACCTCTGACGATGAAGAGATGCGCGAGATGGCCCGACTGGAACTCGAGAGTCTGCAATCGCGTCTCGAAGAAACTGAGAAAGACCTGCGCATACTTCTAGTTCCTTCAGATCCAAACGATGAGAAGAATGTGATTCTGGAAATCAGAGCGGGGACTGGAGGCGACGAGGCGACTTTGTTTGCTGCCGAGATGTTACGTACTTACGCTCGTTATGCGGAGAAACAGCGGTGGCGCTTTGAAATACTTGAAGCGTCGGAATCAGGTATCGGCGGTTTGAAAGAAGCGATCGCTTTGATCGAGGGCGACAAGGTTTACTCGAAGTTAAAACACGAATCGGGTGTTCATCGCGTGCAACGCGTTCCCCAGACCGAAGCCAGCGGACGAATTCATACCTCCGCAATCACGGTTGCGATCCTTCCTGAAGCAGAAGAAGTGGATGTGAAGATAGACCCAAAGGATTTGCGAATTGATACGTTTTGCTCGTCAGGTCCGGGCGGCCAGTCAGTAAATACAACCTACTCCGCAGTGCGTTTGACTCACTTGCCTACCGGTGTCGTGGTATCGATGCAGGACGAGAAGTCGCAAATTAAGAACCGCGAAAAAGCAATGCGCGTTCTGCGTGCACGACTTCAAGAGATTGAAGAACAAAAGCAGCACGAAGCGTTGGCCAGCGAACGTCGTTCGATGGTTGGTTCTGGCGATCGATCGGAAAAGATTCGTACTTATAACTTCAAAGAAAATCGCGTAACCGATCACCGCATCGGCCTAACGATTCACCAGCTGGATCTTGTTATGGAAGGAAACCTCGATCCTTTCATCGATGCGCTCGTCGCGCATTATCAAGCGGAAAAGCTGAAGGGTGAACTCGTAGCGGCCTAATTCCCTAAGGTTTCCCTCTAGAATCGAATCCCAAATGATTCTCACGAGTGATCCAAAGTCGAAAGATTCAAAAGTAAAACCTGTAACTTCGACTCACGTTCTCCTGGTTCGTCACGGTAAATCAGAGGGAAACGCCGAACGTCGCTTTGGGGGTCATACTGCCACTCCGCTCTCACCTCGTGGACGTGCTCAAGCTCAATCAACTGCAGAAGCATTGTCGACAGAATCCATCACAGCGATCTATTCGAGCGATCTCGCGCGAGCGATGCAGACAGCTGAGCCTTTAGGAAAATTGACCGGGCTAGCAGTAAATCCAACGGAAGCATTTCGAGAACGCAGTGTCGGAGTGATGGAAGGATTGACTTTTCAGGATGCGGCTGAAAAACATCCCGAGCAATATGGAGCACTCTTACGACGCGACTTCGATCATGTTTTGGCCGGCGGTGAAAGTTATCGGCAACTACTCGATCGCGCGTGGCAGAAACTCGACGAGGTTCTCAATCAACACAAAGGCGGCACTGTCGTCGTGTTTAGCCACACCGGAACCATCTGCATCCTCGTCCTTCACTTGATTGGCGCACTTGATTCGAAAGAATTGAAGCCCGTTTGGCTTTCCAGCGCGAACTGCGGAATTAGTCGGTTTGATTTGAGGGATGATGGGTTTATTCGAGTTATCGCGTTGAACGACACAAAGCATCTGAACGTTCTGCACAGTTGATGGCTAATTACTATTCGCACTGGTCCAGTTACAGAGCGTCTGCACCTCTTCAGCCGTTAAGCGAGATCCGGGATGTAAAGGTGTATACGAGCTGAGTGGCATTACTCCAAGCTTAGCGAGCTTACACATTTGGTTCAATCGTCCCTGCTGTTGCCGCTTGTCATAACTTCCCCAATTGGACAAGTTTAAATCACGCCTACCATCATTGACGTGTCCGATCACAAACCACGACACCGGAGCAACGTAGCTGTACCAGGGCCAATTAGTGTTGTTTGAATGACAATCGGCACAGGAGCGTTTGAGTATTGCGTCGATACTCGGATCAGTGGGAACGACTGATTCCAGGGCAAGGGATTTGTCTGAAACGGGGTTAGTCCTGGCTGGACCAACGAACTGTGCGAGTAACAGCAGACAAATTACAACTATCAATACCCACTTCAATCTTTTCCAGAACCGTTTCATAAAACTCCCGCGAACGGCTATTTAAGCTTATCAACTCGCCTAACTACGTTCTTCATCTGCCAATATGCTTCAGCAATTTTCTTGGTTGCTGCCCCTTGCGTGGTCCACGACTCTTCTAAATGAAGCTTGAGAGTTTCCAAAGACTTTTCATCAAGCTGAAGCACGCCTTCTCGACTAAGTCCTGCCGGTGGCGGCACTAAAGAAGTTATCTTGTCGTAGATCTCACCACGTTCAAGCAGGTCGACCCGCGGCAACAAATGCCACAAAGTCAGGGTGTCGCGCGCTCGTGACCTATTCAACAACTCAACGAACGCGGCTTTTCGTGCTGATACGTCGTTGCTGAAATCAATTGTTGTCAGGGAGCGAAGAAAATCAGGGGCTGCGTCCTCAAAGTATGGCGTGCCTGGTCCAACGCCCGGCCTGGTTGCGCAGGCTGCCCCCGCCGGAACCATCGACTCACGATCCTTTAATTCCAGAGCGACCCAACCGGAGGTAACACGCAACAAACTCGCACCAGCATCGTCGACCTCGAGTGTGTAGGCACAACCAAGGTCAGCGGCAACAGCTGATGGTGTGTCGACAAAAAATAATCGTGGCGGAGCCCAGATGCGGGCACTCATCTTCCCGCGCGCCAATTCCAGGCGATGTTCAGTCGGCTGTGTCTGAAGAAGTCGGACACGAGTGTCGGAATCGATTTCAACCTGGCCTATCGAGCCCACTTCGATCTGCGCCCTTGAGTTACCGTCTGTCTCGAGCCATTGTCCGACGCCCAGTTTTCCTTTACTGCCAACCGCTGCCGAAGCGATTCGAATAGTTCCATTCAATCGCTGTACATCCCACGCCGCTAAATCATTACTCGAAGTTCTCTGCCTCGTTAACCACCAAGCACCAAGGGCGCTGACCGTTAAGATCACCGCAGCAAACGCTGCTACCTGGATCGGAGTCAGACCAGGAAACCACGAACCTCGTTCGGTCCTGGTCGTGGGAACCTGGTCCAGCTTGTCTTCAATGTCGGTCCATAAACGATTAGGTGCTGCAACACTCGGAAGCTGTTCAGCGAACTTCACTCCCAGTTGAATTTCAGCAAACTTTGCTCGGCACTTCTCGCAAGCCATGATGTGTTCGGTAAATCGACGCGATTCTTCAGCGCCAAGTTCACCGTTGCAATAGGCCGAGATGTTTCTTGTAACGTGCTGCGAAAACATCCAAAACTACTCCTCGTCAAAAACATGTTCGCGTAAGTGCGAAAGATGTTTTGCCAACTGTCCATGACCTCGATTTAATCTTGATGCAACCGTTCCTTTTGAACAGCCCATCACGCCGGCGATCTCGTCGTATGAGAGCCCTTCGATGTACTTCAACAAGATCGGCAGACGGAATTTCGGTTTTAGTTTGTTAATTGCAGTCCTCACTGCTTCAGCAACTTCCATCCTGGCAAAGTGTTTCTCTTGCGGTTTTTTGTAGCCAGGTTTATTCACTGGAACGGTCTCCCCAAGAGGAAGCAGGCGACGGCGACGTCGCCGTTCATCCATACAAGCATTAATGACAAGGCGGTAAAGCCAGGTTGTGAACTCAGCCTCACCTCTAAAGTTGCGAATGGCGCTAAAGAGTTTCAGAAAGATCTGCTGCGTTACATCGTCAGCAACGGCGTGGTCACCACCAAAAGAATAGACGGCAATCGAATAGACCTTGTCTTTGTAAGTTTCAAACAGGATGCGAAAGGCGTCGCGGTCGCCTTTCTGGCAGGCTTCGATAACGCGACCATTAATTATCTGCTCAGCCATTACGGCGCGTTGCTCCATTCGCTCCACCGGCTCCTGTAGCTCTCAAACGGTTAGACGCCTCTGCCTGGATTTTTCTTCCTGAATTTTGGAGCAAGAATATTCCGGCGAGGCCAATGTGGCGAGTGGTTTTGCCCCAAAAAGAAGCTTTGCCTCAAAGTAGACGGGGTTAGAAGTTTTCCACGGTCTGCGGAATAGAGAGTAGCCACGTAATCCCACCGACCGCAGTCGGTGGTTCGTTCATACGCAACCTGCAGAAGAGATTCTTATCGAGTCACGTGCATTAACATTTCAGTGCCCGATTCAATCTTCAATTCTTTGCTGTCCTTCACTGCCAGGGAGCCTGCGCCACCAGCGCCGCCAATAATTAGACCGATCGCGGCTCCTTTTCCTCCCCCAGCAATTCCACCAACGATCGCACCAACTGTGAGCATCGACGTGCTCGAAATGAGAATCAAAGACAAGACCACACAAACACTCCGGCGATTAAAGTGTTTCATCTATTCCTCCAGATTTTTCAACAATTTGAAATGGCTCGGTCTTACAAGGAGCACGACCAGGTCGAGTTCAAAATCGATTTAAAATTCGGGGAAATCTAATTTGAGGGAGGCGTGGAAAGAAGTTAGCCCATCGTGGCACTTGTGAGCACACGCGAAGCCACCGCTTCATCCGTATCATCTTCGAATTGGCGGTTCCGATGAACTGATCCATCGGATTCGAAAATATAGGAAGAGGGTGCCTCGCGCATGATGATGTCTTGCAACCTCATCAAACCGTAGAGAAGCGCTTCAGGTCTAGGTGGACAACCGGGGATGTAAACGTCGACAGGGATACAACGATCAACGCCCTGCATAGTGGAATATGAATCAAAAGGTCCGCCTGTAGATGCGCAAGCACCCATGGCAATCGCCCATTTTGGTTCAGGCATTTGATCGTAGACGCGACGAACCACGGGTCCCATTTTCAATGTGACTGTACCGGCGATGATGATTAGATCACTCTGTCGCGGACTGGGTCGAAAAACTCCTGCGCCAAAACGGTCAATGTCAAAACGTCCGGCTCCTGTGGCAATCATCTCGATTGCGCAACAGGCCAGTCCAAAGGTCATTGGCCAAAGTGCAGACTTTCGCGCCCAATTAACTACAGGCGCCGCCATGTCCATTCCCTTGGCAGCAACCGATCGTCGAATCGTATTCATTATCGAGTCGACTCTGGTTAGGACAAAACCCTCTTCGTGTTCAGCCATAGTTTAACTTTTCGTTTAATTCGTCTATGTAACTCGGCAGCAAATCAAGAATTAACAGTCGGCATTTGATTTAGGCCCACTCCAGCGCACCTTTGCGCCATGCATAGTAGTAGCCAACTACCAGGATCGCGATGAAGACAAACATTTCGATGAGGGCAAACTTCGTAAAAGAAAAGTCATCTCCAAGAAAGATAATAGCCCATGGCAAAAGAAAGATCGTTTCAACGTCGAAGATTAGAAAGAGCATCGCCACGATGTAGTACCTTACCGTGAAACGATCATGCGCTTCCGTGGTCGGATCGATGCCACACTCGTAAGGTCGCATCTTTCCTTTTTCATACTTTATTGGACGAAGAAATCGTCCCAGAATCAATGGCAACACGGGGAAAATAACGGCCACAGCGAAAAAAATCATCACTGGCCAATATGCTGTTATGGGACTGCCGATGTTGGTCTGAGCGGTGGAAGCGGCTGCTTGAAGAAGCATTGTGCTCACTTACAGAAACGGCGTTGACGTCGTTGAACGGCAAAATAGTAAGCGGGGCGAAAGAGTGTTGTCAACGAACTCATTTGAAAAGTAGTGATTTCATGCCTTCATTGTCGCCACTCAATTTAAGTTTGGACTCCGTGAAGCCGATACCTGCCTTGAGGAAGCTCACTAAATACCTCGCGCAGCTACCGCTCGTTCACATCAATGTAACTTCACAGCAAGACCGATTTAAGACTCGGACCATATGCTACGTCGTCCTTCAATTCAGTAAAAGTCAGCTTCAGCGTTACCAAACACTAAGAACGAGGATAAATCCATGTCGCTTTCCAGCCGCAAATATGTCGCAATCCGCCTTGGCCTTTGGTTGATTATTGCCGGATTTGTTTCCACAAGCGTCCGGGCTCAGGAACTAATCAAAGACTCTACCAAACCGGCGTCAGAGCCAACTGTGAATGAACGCGTCCGACTCTTGGAAAGCGAGTTGGAGCGACAGAACGCAAAACTCGACCAGCTGCAGAAAACGATCGCTGAACAGCAACAGGCACTACAAACGTTGCTGGAAAAACTTTCGTCCGCTGAAAAGGCGCAACCACTGCAAACACCGTCAACCAACGCCGTGGCCTCTGCAACCACTACTTCGACTGCACCTACCACCGCAACACCAAACAATACGCAAGGTGTGCAAGCTCAACCACCGACTATCGAACAGCGTCTAGCAAAGGTGGAAGGACAGGCGGTGCGGATCGGACCACTAAAGGTAAGCGGCGACTTCAGATTGCGCTGGGATGGAATCTTTCGTTCAGCCACTGACCCAACCGATCCACCGGTCCAACACGTGCAGAATTCGCGCGCTCGCTATCGCTTCAGAATCAACTTCGACACCGATCTTTATCCCACGCTGAGTTTTCACAGCCAGCTCGCCAGTGGACCAATCAATAATCCTCTGACACTCGATCAGGACTTCGCGGGCGTCACTGCACGTCACCCATTCTTTATCAGCGAAGCCTGGGTTGATTATCACCCAATTAAGGAAGTTAACTTGCAGGGTGGCAGAGTAGTCGAAATCTTTGCTGACAACTCGCGATTCCTGTTTGACGACGACGTTCGCTTCAACGGTTTCAACGAAAGATACGTTAAGGCGCTGAAGAAGAATTCGGGATACTTTGCCAGTATCGATTTTCGAGCGGGCCAATACATCCTCAGCAATCCAAACGTCGCAGTGATAACGCCGGGTAGCCCACTCGCCAGTGCAGGTGACATTGTTGGCACGACGGGGCGCTCAGCAAATATGTTCCACCAGGGCGTGCTCTTCAATCAAACCTTCAATGAGCGATGGACAGATCAATTTGGTGGTGACATCCAAATCTATCGTCATCCCAATCAAATTCAGTTGGCTTCGACTGCTAACGGTGTAGCTCTCATCGTCCAACCTGGTCTAGGGCTGACGTTATCGGGACCCTTAACTGGAACAGGCAACGCTACCACAACGAACGGTGGCGCTATCTATACTGCGCCAAAATTTGAAGTTGCGCGTTTTACTTACCGTCTTGTTTACACCGGATTTGAAAAAGGTGATCACAAGTTCCCGGTGGTCTTCAATCTACAGTTTGCCCGTAACGTCGGAACCAGCGTGAAAGAACGCGATGCGATGTTGGCCGCTCTCCAGGTTGGACGTATCACCAAACGCGGCGATACATCATTCCTTTACGTGTTCTCAATCAAGGGCGCAAACGCGCTCATCTCGCAAGTGACTGACGACGACCTGGGAACAGGAACCGGAGTAAACATTCGAACCAATCATTTTAGATTCGAATACGGACTCGCCAGGAAAGTGACACTGCAGAGTCTGTTCTTCATTCAGAACTCTCTACGAAGCAGTGGTCAATATCCAAACTTCTTCGTACCTGTCAGTGCGTTCGTGCCGACCACTTACAGATTGCAACAACAGATCGTGTTCTCGTTTTAACTGAAGTGATTTAATTACTGAGACCGCGGGCGTCTCGCCCACCTATCAACGCCGCTTGCGCTTCCGTATTTACAAGGGCCTCGATCCTCGTTCATACGTTAGCGCCCCCGACAGCGCTGTTGCAGCAGGCGAGACGCGCGCGGTCTCAGTCTGCGGGGCATTATCTTTTCCTCAGGCTAGTGAGAGCCCGTTATCGATCCTGACGGTCGGTGTCCGACTTCTCCTTGTTGCCACCGTCTAGCCGCTTGACTGACGTCGTCAGGAGACGCACGCGGCTTGACCCCAAAAAGTTCGTAACACCTCGAAAAATCACCAATCGCCCTCGTCCCTTTATCAAGGTATTTTGCTAGTTTCGAAAGACCTGCATAAATCCATGTATCAGTTCATGGGCACTGGGAATAGGAATACCCATGTAATGAAGGATCCCAACTACACATGCTCCACAAACCAGAGTGGTGACTGTCGCCTTTACAGCTGGACCCAACAGTCTGTTGAAAATGGCAGAGAAAGACCGAAAAAAGCCGTATCGCATGGAAAACTCCCCAGACATGAGTCTGTTCGATAGCGTTGACTCTTCTTGGGTTCACCAGCGGTCAGCCAAATGGAATTCGAGGCGGCTCGACCTTGATGTTGAGGAAAATACTGGGGCAGGTCGGGGGTTGACTGAAGTCAAGTAACTTCAAGGCAATTATGGCAAAGGACGCCGCGCTTTGACAATAAAATATTTGGATTTACCAGGGTCCGGGGGTAAATCGTTTGACCTGTCTAACTTGAGGGACACCGAGTACCTCAGAGAAAATTAAGAAGGTGCGATTTTCCAAATTTCTAATGGCGTGATCATTAAATTCCAAAGTCTCAAGGGAAACTTTCTCGCTCACCTTTGCGTAATAATCTGACCACGAGTAAGAAATCACTAACTCGTTCTAATTCTGCGTAGCTCAATCTCGTTTTTCGGATCAACCGGTGCCTTTCCCGATTGTGGGAAGGGTTTAGTTTGATCCTCGACTGTTTTTACATCAACTCCCCAATTGATTGATCTATCTGTTTTCAAAGTGAGGAATCGCATGCAACGACCAGTTACAAAACTCTTCGTTCTGGCTTTCGCGTTTATGCTCGCTGTCAACTCGATTCAAGCGAAGCCAGTCAACGTCCCGGTGGTTTATTACAAACTTCCCAACGGGCTCAAAGTAGTCATCTCCGAAGATCACATGGCTCCGGTAGTTACCGTAGGTGTTTACTACAACGTCGGCTTTCGCGTGGAACCGAAAGGGAGAACCGGATTCGCACATTTGTTTGAACACATGATGTTCCAGGGTTCTGCAAACGTTAAAAAGTTTGAGCACGCAAAATTTGTCGAAGCTAACGGCGGCAGCCTCAACGGTCATACGGATTTTGATTACACAAATTATTACGAGACGCTGCCGAGCAATCGCGTCGAGATGGCTCTCTGGTTGGAATCCGATCGCATGCGTTCACTGGACATCAGTGAAGAAAATCTTAAGAACCAACAGAACGTCGTGAGCGAGGAAGTTCGTGTCAATGTTTTGAATCAGCCCTATCAACTGTTCGAGTGGATCGAACTCTGGAAGAACTCCTTTACCAATTGGAACAACTCGCACAATGGCTATGGGGAGTTGGACGAAATCAATGCCGCCACGATCGAAGATGTACGCAGTTTCTTCAAGACGTATTACGCACCAAATAATGCTGTGCTCACTATCGTCGGAGACGTTGATGTTGCTGAAGTAAAAAAGATGGTTGAGAAGCACTTCTTGGGTGTTCCTGCCCAATCGGCGCCTCCAAAGGCAGACTTATCGGAACCCTCGCAGGCTAAAGAAAAGAGAGTTAATCAAACAGACAAACTAGCGAACCTCCCGGCACTCGCTACCGGATATCACATTCCGGCTCAGAGCTCTCCGGATTTTCCGGCAATGGCACTGCTCGTTCAGATCATGCAGGGCGACGATAGTTCGCGCTGGTATCAACGACTGGTGAAAGAGAAAGAACTCACTTTAGACCTGACAGGTGGTCTGAACTATTTTGGCAATGAATTTGATTACACCGGTCCAATGATCATGACCACTCGCACGACTTATAAGCCTGGGCACACGGCCGATGAAGTCTTGAAAGAGATGGATGCAGTTACTGCGGATCTCGTCGCGAAAGGGATCACTGAGAAGGAACTCGCAGATGCCAAGGTCAGGTTTCGATCGAATTTCTACAGTCAGTTGGAATCGAGTTTTGGCAAGGCGCACTTGCTTTCCGTGCTCGCTCTATTTCGTGACGATCCGAATCAGATCAACTCGTTGCTTACTCCGTTCGAGAACGTAACGGCGGCGCAAGTTAAAGCTGCAGCCGCTAAGTATCTCGTCGCGAGCAATCGAACGATTATTGACCGAGTGCCTGAGCAGAAGACTCAGACCGGTCAGTGAGATTCAAAGGGCATCCATACGAAAGGCACTAACATGAAACTCCTAATTGCATCTATCGTTTTGGCCGCAGCAGCATCACCATTGGCAGCTCAACAAAAAACGCCACCGCCTCCAGGACCGGCACGCCCGCTGAATCTTCCCAAGATCACCGAAAAGAAATTGTCGAACGGTCTGACTGTGATCCTTGCTCCTTTGCCTAACGTGCCAAAGGTCTCAGCGATCCTGACGTTCCGCGCGGCGACAAATGCCACTGATCGAACTGCGCACCCTGGCATTGCCCAAATTGCCGCGGGCGTTGCAAATGAAGGCACTGACACGCGCACCAGCAAACAGATCAAAGAGGAACTTCGTTCGATGGGTGGGACTCTGAGTCTAGGCAGCGACGCCGATCAAACAACACTTACGGCAACGGCCCTGTCAGAGTTTTCGACGCGCATGTTTGAGTTGATGAGCGATATCACGCAGCATCCCTCATTTCCGGAAGGCGAACTTAAACTCGCGCAGGAAAATACGATCCAGCAAATTCGTGCGGGTCGCGCCAACCCGAGTTTTCTCGTGAATGAACGTTTTCAAAAGGCTGTTTTCGGGAATCACCCCTATGGCTTCGTGGTTCCCGACGAAAAATCGATCAGCGCATTGACGCGTGATGATCTTAAGAACTTCGTGGCTAAGTACTACATTCCAAATGCGTCTCACCTTATTGTGGTCGGCGACATTGATGAGGCGAAGACGTTTGCAGAAATTGAGAAAGCGTTTGGTAGTTGGAAAAGCGGAACAGTTCCTGCTGATGAAAATCCCCCGGTGCCCACTCGCGACAAGCGCCAGATCTATTTCGTCAATCGTCCGGGCTCAATTCAGTCGGCGATCTATCTTGGCAATGTGAGCATTCCCCGCAGTCACGCTGATTATTTTGCCATCAGAACTGCCGACACGATTTACGGCAGCTCGTTCTATTCACGACTAACTCGCAACATCCGCGAGAGTAAGGGTTACACCTATTCACCGTTCAGTTCTTCAAACACTCAAGCAAAGACCGGATCGTTTTTAGCCGGCGCTTTTGTTCGCAATGAGGTGACTGGTCCGACCCTGCTGGAGATTTTATATGAGCTCGATAAGATGCGCGTGTTGCCGGTGACCGATGAAGAGTTGAGCGCGGCGAAGGAGTTCAGCACCGGAAACTTTTCGGTCGAACTTGCAAGTCAGTTAGGACTCGCTGGTCGTATCAACACGATCTACACCTACGGTCTCTCGAAATCGTTCATAGAGGACTTTCGTCCGAAGATCGAAGCGTTAACTACTGCTGATATTCAACGTGCCGCTGCAAAATACTTCGATACCTATCATGCGGCGATCGTAATAGTGGGCGACTGGGACAAGGTTAAAGACCAGGTCGTCCCATTCGGCGATGTAACGATTTACGACTCCGATGGGAATGTCGTGAAGTCTCCGAGCGGAAGTGGACAGTAGTACCTTGTCGCGATCGACTGTGCTTTGAGCCTGGCGCTTTGTACAAAGCGCCGGGCTCCTTAATTTTGAGGTGAGTCCTGTTCATGAAATCAATAAGCCGAATCCGAAACGTTGGTACGTTTTTGACCTTGAGGCAAAACAGTCACGAATGAACGTGTTTCTTAACCACACCACCTTCAGCATCAGCTAAAGCTTGGACCAAAATAAAAGCTTCGGGATCATATTCCCGAACTACTGACTTCACTCTTCCGATCTCGAGTCGGGTAACAACGCAAAACAAAATGTCTTGGTCGTCATACGTTAGTCCGC
>Ga0163162_10005209_pt1 | contig 12537 bp, 13 predicted proteins | sample S55metaG_FD_115310 | JGI IMG/M metagenome (GOLD analysis project Ga0163162, IMG submission 115310) | Switchgrass rhizosphere microbial communities from Kellogg Biological Station, Michigan, USA - S5-5 metaG | ecosystem: Host-associated > Plants > Roots > Rhizosphere > Soil | place: USA...
AAAGGTCGCGCTGAAGATCCTGCCGGCCGCCTTTGCGCGCGAAGCCGATCGGCTGGCTCGGTTCGAGCGCGAGGCGCGCGTGCTGGCCGCGCTCAATCATCCGAACATCGCCACGCTGCACGGGCTCGATCGAGCCGGCGACCAGTCGTTCCTCGTCATGGAACTGGTCGAGGGCGACACCCTGGCCGACCGCATCGCGCGTGGGCCGCTTCCGGTGGAAGACGTCGTCGCCATCGCGCGGCAAATCGTGGACGCCCTGGAAGCCGCCCATGCCAAGGGCATCGTCCATCGCGATCTGAAGCCGGCAAACGTGAAGATCACGCCGGAAGGCAAAGTGAAAGTCCTCGACTTCGGGCTGGCCAAAGGCGTGGCGCGGTCGGAGTCGAGCCAGGACCTGCTCAGCTCGCCCACGATGACCGCCGGCGCGACGTACGCAGGGGCGATCCTCGGCACCGCGCCGTACATGGCGCCTGAGCAGGCGAAGGGACACGAGGTCGATCAGCGCGCGGACGTCTTCAGCTTCGGCTGCGTGTTGTTCGAACTGCTGACAGGCCGGCGGAGTTTTCCTGGCGCGACGGTCACCGAGGCGATCGCCTCGGTGCTCGCGCGCGAGGCGGACCTGACGCTGCTGCCGCCGCACATCCATTCCGGCCTCCGCACGCTGCTGGTGCGCTGCCTCGAAAAGGATCCGGCACGGCGCTGGCAATCCATCGGCGACGCGCGGCTCGAGCTCGAGGCGATTGCTCTCGATCCGAGAGGGGCCCGGATTCCCGTCGTGACGGCACAGCCGACATCCCGCCGGCCGATTCTCATCGCCACGGCTGTAACCGCGGCATTCGCCATCGGCGCCACCGCGCTGACAATGTGGGTGCTCCGGCCCACTCCCGCGGCGCCCCAGCCGGTGCACTTTGCTCACGTTCTGCCAGGCGATCAGAGCTTCACGCGGACAGGCCGGCACGTACTGGGCATTTCGCCGGACGGGACCACGGTCGCCTATGTCGCAAACAACCAGGTGTATCTGAGGACGGCATCGGACCTCACGGCGCATCCGATTCCCGGCTCCAACCAGGACGTGAACACGCCGGTGTTTTCGCCCGACGGACGATGGATCGCATTTTGCGCGGTGAACGAAGGCAGGCTGAAGAAGATGCCGATCGCCGGCGGCGGCACCGTCGTGCTCGCCGGGATCGAGAACCCGACGGGCATGGATTGGTACACCGACGACGCGATCCTCGTGGGACAGGGGACCCGAGGGATCATCCGCGTGTCGACATCCGGCGGCTCGAAGCCGGAAACAGTAATCACCGTGAAGCCCGGCGAGTTCGCGCAGTCGCCGCGGATGCTGCCCGATGGTCACACGGTGCTCTTCACCGTCGCGAAAGCGGCTGCGTCGACCGATTGGGACACCGCGCAAATTGTCGTGCAGTCGCTCAACTCCACCGAGCGGAAGGTCCTTCGCGAGGGAGGGGCTGACGCGTGGTTCGTGCCGACTGGTCATCTGCTGTACGCCGTCTCCACCACCGTCTTCGCGGTGCCGTTCGACGTCTTGAAGCTGGCGGTCACGGGCGGTCCCGTTCCGGTCCTGGAGGACATTGCCCGTGCCAGTTGCTGCACCGGCGCCGCTTTGTTCGTCGTGTCGAAGAACGGCACGCTTGCGACGGTGCCCGGACATGTCTCGAGCCAACGAGTCCTGGCCGTCGCGCAGCGAAGCGGCGAGCGGAAGGTGCTCGATCTTCCAGGTGCGTCGTACGGCTCATTCGATCTGGCCAAGGATGGCCATCAGATCGCGATCTCCGTGGCGGACAAGGACGCCACACACGTGTGGGTGGGCGATATTGCCGGCAAAGGTCCGCTGCGGCTGCTGACGTTCGGCGGCAACAACAACTTCAACCCCGTCTGGACGCGCGATAGCAAGCGCGTCGCCTTCAACTCGGACCGCGATCACCCGGGCGACTTCTCGGTGTACGAGCAGGCCGCCGACGGCAGCGGATCCGTGGAGCGGTTGACAACGGCCGCGGAAGGCGAGGTTCATCAAGCCGAATCCTGGACGCCCGACGGCCATGTGCTGACCCTGACTGTGTCCAGTCCGACGCTGTCGTACATCGCCGCGCTGGACGTCACGGGCGATCGCAAGCTCAAGTCTCTTGTCCAGCAGCCAGGCAAGAGTGCATGGTCGCCCCGCTTCTCGCCCGATGGCCACTGGCTGGCGTATGTGACCGACGAGTCCACGACGCCGCAGATTTACGTCCAGCCGTATCCGCCGACTGGCGCGAAATATCGGGTATCCCCCAATGGCGGTGACGACCCGCGGTGGGCGCCCGACGGCTCTCAATTGTATTTCCTCGGGTCGGCGCTACAGGGTAGCGCCGCTGGTTTTGGAGCGAAGCGCCTGATGTCCGTGGAGACTCGAATGCAACCGGCGTTCACGTACGGCTCGCCGGTGCCGCTGCCGATCGACGGCATCTCATCCCACTACGGACTCACCGCCGACGGGAAACAGTTCGTCCTCGACCTCGCGATGTCCGAGGCCTCGTCGGTTGAGAAGACGACGCTCCAGATTCACGTCGTCCTCAACTGGTTCGAGGAGTTGAAGGCGAAGATGGGCGGGAAGTAGTGAGTGGACGCGTGAATGCCATAAATATGGCAGAATGATGTCATGCGCACGACCATCGACATCCCGGACGGCTTGTATCGCCGGCTCAAGACCCGCGCCGCCGGCGAGGGGCGATCCGTGAAGGCTCTGATTCTCCAGGGAGCTAAACACGTGCTCAAAGCCAAGGCAGCGCCGTCCTCGCGCGGGCGCGTCAAGCTGCCGCTCGTGTCGTCCAAGCGGCCCGGTTCCCTTCGGATCGACAATGCCAGGATCTACGACGTCATTTCTTTTCCCTGACATTAATGTCTGGGTCGCGCTGAGCCACGGCGCGCACGTCCACCATCTCGTTGCGCGCGACTGGTTCGACGCGCTCGACGCGGACGCCCGCTTTTCGTTCTGCCGCTTCACGCAACTCGGCCTGCTTCGCCTGCTCACGGCCGAGGCGGTCATGGGCGAGGATGTGATGACCCAACGCGAGGCGTGGGCACTTTACGACCGGTGGTTGAAAGACGAGCGCGTCGACTTTGTCGAGGAGCCGCCGGCGCTGGAGCGCTCGTTTCGCGCGCGCACGCATCTGAAGCAGGCTGCGCCGAAATCGTGGGCGGATGCGTACCTGGCGGCCTTTGCGGAAGCGTCCCAACTGGCCCTGGTGACGTTCGACCAGGGATTTCGCGGCAAGGTGTCACCGTTGGTCTTGCTCGAAGGCGACGACTAGGGCCGCTTCCATGATGCCCGCTGTGCCGCTGACCAGTCCGAGCGTGCTGTTTTTCATCGCGCTGCCGGTGGCGATCGTCGGCCTGTTCGTCTGGGGCATCGCGAGCGCTTGGCGGCTGGCGGGAGTCTCTGCTGAACGGGCCGCCCGCGCCGCTCTCGTCGGCGGCCTGGCGGCAGCCGGCTGGATGGGCATCACCGGCGTGGCTGCTGCGAGTGGCATCTTTCGCGAGTGGGCGTCGACGCCGCCGCCGTTCATGGGACTGGTCGCGGCCATCCTCGCTCTGGGTTGTTCTATCGCCTTCAGCCGGGTCGGCGCGCGGCTCGCTGCGCTGCCACTCTGGGTACTCGTGGCGGTGCAGTCGTTCAGATTTCCTCTGGAACTCGTGATGCACCGGCTCGTGCAGCACGGCATCATGCCCGAGCAAATGAGCTATACGGGCCGCAACTGGGATGTGCTCACGGGCATCAGCGCCGTGCTCGTCGCCGGAGCGATTCGCGCCGGCATCGGCGGCCGTCGACTGGCGCTCGCATGGAACATCATGGGCCTCGGCCTGCTCGCCAACATCCTCGGCGTCGCGATCCTGTCGACGCCACGCTTCGCGGCGTTCGGCCCGGATCGTCTCAACGTCTTCGTCACGTACGTGCCGTTCGTGTGGTTGCCGGCCGTGATGGTGCTCACCGCGCTTGCGGGGCACCTCGTCATCTTTCGCGCCGTATTCAGCTCGGCCCGGGCCGAGCTGAGGCGCTGAACCTACCGAAACAAATCAGTGCCGCTCGTTCCCGGTGAGGCGGGGATGAACGCGATCTTGCCGTTCCAGACCCTGAGCAGTTCAGGCACCAGCCGCTGCATGATCTCAGGAGTGAACTGCGAGCGGTGACAGGCCATGGACTTCGCCGCGGATTGACCGTCAACTGGTTGGAACGGCACGTGGACCGTGAAGTACTTCGCCTGAGGAAAGAGCATGGGCGGCTCGCCTCGCTGCGGATTCAGCATCCGAAACGATTCCACCGGCAGGTACATGTAGAACAGACGTTCCGGCATGCCCGGTGCGGCGAACCGCTGCAACTGCGTGGCGATGTTGCTGACCAGGCGATGGTCCGGGTGACCGGTGCCGCCGTCCGATCCCCAGGTGACGACGGCGTCGGGCCGGAGACGCTCGATTTCCTTGGCGATGCGTTCGGTAAGTCGCGGGAGCAGGGTGCGATCGCCAAGATAGTCGCCGAGCTTCCCATCCGGGAAACTCAGGAGCACGGGCTCTTGCGTGCCGAGCGCCGCCGCCGAGCATCGTGCTTCCTCAATGCGCGCCTTGACCAGCTCGTCACCTACAGGGCCCGAGTCCGTGCGTTGAAGATACGTTTGCGCGCCACTGCCGCCCGACCCATCGCTGGCAATGATCAGATACACGCGCGCGCCTTCCCTCGCATAGCGCGCCAGGATCGGCGCCGCCGCTGACTCGTCGTCAGCGTGCGCAAGCAGGGCCACCAGAATCTTCGGTCGAGTCTGCGCGGCGGATGACGCCTCTACAAATATTGCGGACAGGAGCAGCGATGTCGCGAGAAGCGCGCGCATGCGGCTGTCCTACTCGACTCTCGTCAGCGTGAAGGTCACCGGACTTGCGTACGGCCCGGCCTGGTTGCGCTGCTGCACGATCGTCAGCGTTGTGCCTTCCAGCTTGAAGGAACAGACGATGAAGGCGCCTGAGGCCATGGCGGCCGGACTCTTCGACGCCAGCGGATGCATGGTGATCGTGTCGCCGTTCACCTCATATGTGCCGGCTTCGGCGACGACCGGTCCCCAGACCGTCCGCAACTCGTCCGCGCTCGCCTTCGACGGGTCCGGCAGCAGCGGACGGGGTGTCTCGCTCTGAATCTCCGTGCGGCTGTAGTGCTTCGCGGTAAAGAGTGTGATGTACGGACCCGGCTGCGGCACCGCGATCGTCCGCGGATTGGCCCCGCTGATGACGATCTTCGCGGTTTGCCACGCGCCCTGCAGCGACCCGCCCCTGGCTTGAACGGCGGCCGACACGCGCGCGCCTCGAAGAGCGTCCGGAGCGACGAAACTGATGAGACCGACACAAGCCACGGCGCACAGTAGTACTCGCATGCTGAACCTCCCCCCGTTTCCGGCGTGACGAATGCCTCGATTGTAGCCCCGTGCGGTCGCGACCAATCCTCCGTCGAGCGCGAACCAAGTTCTTGGAGCCTTACACCATGCGTCCCTCGGATCGCTTCTCATCTCCAGTGGCATCTGATTTGCCACCACCCTGACCGGAGGTGGATATGAGCCCTGGCACGTGGCTAGTCGTCACGCTCTTGCTTCCCTGGAATGCCTGGATCTCTTCCGCGCAGGCGCCGTCAACTCCGGCGGCGCCGACGCAGGCGTTCGCTGTGTCCACAGCGCCGTTGGATGTTTCGTTCTGCGCGCTGGGCACCGACCCGGCGGCTTACGACCACAAGCGAATTAGGCTGACGGCCTTCATCACGTACGGCTTCGAGGACTTCAATATCGTCGATCCCAAATGCACACTCCCCGAGCGGCTGAACATGTTCAGTGTCTGGGTTACCTACGCCGGCTCAGTCAACTCCGGGGCCATCTACTGTTGCCCCGGCGAAGGCGTGCAGCGGCCCAAGGCGCTCAAGATTGACGAGGTCGAAGTGCCGCTCGTTGACGACGAGACATTTGGAGCCTTTCGCAGCCTTCTGGCTAAGGAAGGCGACACAACCGTTCGGCTGACGATGTCTGGCGTGTTTCTCGCTGGAAGAAAGACTGAGAATGAGCGAGGCGTCCTTTGGAGTGGCTACGGGCATATGGGTGGCGGCAGCCTGTTTGTGCTGCAGCAAGTGGAACGGTTCGACTCCCATGATCGAAAAGACCTTGATTACAGCGCCGATGGTGGCTGGTACGAACAAGCCAGATTCGAGCGGCCGTGCCGCAACAGCGGGAGCATGTCCTACGGTCCCCGTGCCGCCATCGACACCCTGTGGGACGCCAGGGCTCACGGCATCACGTGGCAGGGTCGCGCCGACAGCGGGGAGGTGCCATGGGCGTTCGACAACCCCTCACGTGTCGCGACCGAAGCTGCGCAGGCCGAGTATGGGAAAGACCTCAAGGCCTTGCGGCTGGTCAAGAAGACCCCCGTTCGGCAAGTGTTTCAGTGGAAGGCCGGCAAGCGATCCGTTGTAGTGGTGGTCACGCGACCGTACTGGATGTCATTCTTCGCAAAGACCGACAAGGTTCCCTGGACGGTCTCCATGATTAGCGATTCAAGGTGCGATTGAGCGGAGCGAGTAACATGGCTGAAGAGGGAACTCAGCCATGCGAATCGGCATCATCGGCGCGGGCATGATCGGATCGACACTCGCAAAGCTCTGGGCGGACGCGGGCCACGACGTCGTCCTGGCGTCGCGCCATCCGGACGACTTGAAGCCGCTGGTCGAGCGGATCGGCGCGCGGGCGACGGCTGGGTCGCCCCTGGAGGCCGCGGCCCTTGGCGCCGTCGTGATGATCACCGTGCCCCTCAAGGCGATGCCCGATCTGGCGCGCGAGGTGAAACACGAGCTCACGGGCAAGGTCGTCCTCGACACCGGCAATGCTTATCCGGGCCGCGACGGAGCGGCGGCGACCGAAGCGACCGACGACCCGCGCGGCTCAGCCGCCTGGGCCGCGGCGATGTTTCCCGGCGCGCGATGGGTGAAGGCATTCAACACCGTCAACTACAAGACGCTCGAGTCGCAGGCGCACCGCGCGAGCGATCGAGTGGGGATTCCGCTCGCGAGCGACGACGCCGCGGCGCTCGATGTGGCGGACGAGTTGGTTCGTGACGCCGGGTTCGACCCAGTCATCATCGGCGAGCTCGCGCGAGGCAAAGAGTTCGAGCCCAACACGCCGATGTACAACACCGGCAAGAGCGGACGAGAGCTGCGCGCATATTTCAGCGTCAGTTAGAGATGCCTACCGAAAGCGCAGGTCTCCTCGTCCATCGCCGCCGCGGCCGCGGGCTCGAGGTGCTGCTCGTCCATCCGGGCGGGCCGTACTTCGCGAAGAAAGACGACGGCTCGTGGTCGATTCCCAAGGGGACGATCGATCCCGGCGAGGACCGGCTCGACGCCGCGCGCCGGGAGTTCCTGGAAGAGACCGGCGCCGAGCCACCGGCTGGTCCGCTGACCCAGCTCGACCCGATCAAGCAGAAAGGCGGCAAGATCGTCCATGCCTGGGCATGCGAGGGCGACTACGATCCGGCGACATTCAGAAGCATCACCTTCACCACGGAATGGCCGCCGCGTTCGGGGCGGCAGCAGACCTTTCCGGAGATCGACCGCGCCGAGTGGTGCCCGATCCAAACGGCTCGCCGAAAGATTCTGGAAGCGCAGGTCGCGCTGCTGGACCAGCTCGTCACGCTCCTTCAAGCCTGAAAATCGACACCCGAGGTCGATTTTCAGGTGACATGATCAGCGCGTGCCACCGTCCGCCCTGCGCGTCAGCGATCTCCACAAGAGCTACGGCGACGTCAAAGCCGTCAACGGCCTCAGCCTCGAGGTGCGGCCGGGGGAGTGCTTCGGACTGCTCGGCCCCAACGGCGCGGGCAAGACGACGACCATTGAGATCTGTGAGGGCCTCACGTCCGCCGACTCTGGCGACGTCGAGGTGCTTGGCCGCCGCTGGGCCTCGCACGCGCACGAGCTCCGGCAACTACTCGGGATTCAGTTGCAGGACACCCAGCTCTCGGACAAGCTCACCGTCGCGGAAACCCTGCGGCTGTTTCGCAGCTTCTACCGTGAGGGGCCGTCGGAAGACGAGGCCATCGACATGGTCCAGCTTCGCGAGAAGCGCGACGCTCGTGTGGGCGTTTTGTCCGGCGGACAAAAGCAGCGGCTCGCGCTCGCATGCGCGCTGGTTGGCCGGCCGCAGCTGCTCTTTCTCGACGAGCCCACGACGGGTCTCGACCCGCAGGCGCGGCGCCAATTGTGGGAGCTGATCCGGGAATTCAAGCGCGCGGGCCGCACGATTGTGCTGACGACGCACTACATGGACGAAGCGGAAGTGCTCTGCGATCGCGTCGCCATCGTCGATCACGGCAGGATCATCACGGAGGGCACACCGCTGGAACTGATGGCATCGGTCGAGATGCCTCCGAAAGAGCCGCGGGCACATGCGGCGACACTCGAAGACGTATTCGTCGCGCTGACGGGACGGCATCTCCGCGATGACTAGCCGTCCCTTCTCGCGCCATCCGCTCGTTCAGCTCACGCTCGTTCGGATCCGCGAGTTCATGCGCGAACCCGAGGCGGTGTTCTGGGCCACGATGTTTCCGATCATGTTGTCGACCGGCCTGGGGCTCGCGTTCAGCGCGCGGCCCGAACCGGTGATCGCCGTGGCCGCGGCGCCGGCGCTGGCGGATCAGCTCCGGACGGAACCCGGCCTCGATGTCCGCCCGCTGGCACCCGATGCGGCGCGCACCGCTCTTCGCAACGGCGAAGTCGCGCTTGTCGTCGAGGCGAGCGATGCCGGCGGCGTCACGTTCCTGTATGACGACACCAACCCGGAGGGCCGAAGCGCGCGAGCGGCCGCCGACCGCGCCATCCAGCGGGCGGCCGGCCGTGTCGATCCGGTGAAGACGACTACTCAGAAGGTGCAGGAGCCAGGCTCGCGATACATCGACTTCCTGATTCCAGGTCTCATCGGCGTCGGCATCATGAGCAACGGCGTCTGGGGACTGGGGTTCTCGATCGTCGACACGCGGCGCCGGAAGCTGACGAAGCTTTTGATGGCGACGCCGATGTCGAAACTGGACTACCTGCTGTCTTACGTGATTTGGCGGGTGATTCTGCTGCCGGTGGAGGTCGTGATTCCGATTGCCTTCGGCGCCCTGGCGTTCGGCGTGCCAATGCGCGGCAGCTGGATGGCTGTCGGTGTGCTCACGCTGCTCGGATCCATGATGTTCAGCTCCATCGGCATCCTGGTCGGCAGCCGCGTGCGGACGATCGAGGCCATCTCGGGCATCATCAACATCGTGATCATGCCGATGTGGATCGTGTCGGGCGTGTTCTTCTCGGCCCAGCGATTTCCGGAGTTCATCCAGCCGATCATTCGTGTGCTGCCGCTGACCTTGCTCATCGACGCGCTGCGCGCGGTCGAACTCCGAGGCGCGCCGCTCGGGGACCAGTGGCTGCAGATGGCGGCGATGGGCGCGTGGCTCGTCGCGACGTTTGTGGCCGGGCTGGCGCTGTTTCGCTGGAGGTAGAAATCGACCTCGGGTGTCGATTTCCTCGCCAAGCCGGCCTGGCAGAACCGGCGGAAATCGACACCCGAGGTCGATTTCTATCTCAGCCCAGAAACTTCAGGACGTCCGAGGCAATCCGTGTCTTATGCGTCGCGAGCAGCCCGTGCGGCCCGCCGTCATATTCGATCAGCTTGCTGCCCTTGATGCCGGCTGCCGCGGCGCGGCCCGATGCGTCGATGGGGACGGTCTTGTCTTCGGTGCCGTGGATGACGAGCGTGGGCACCTTGAACGCTTTCAAGTCCTTCCGGAAATCCGTTGTGGCAAACGAGTTGGCGCAGTCGAGCGTGGCTTTGAGGCTGGCCTTCATCGCCAATGTCTGCGACCAGGCGAGCACCTCGTCGCTCACCGAATGCGACCGCGATCCGGCGCCGTAGAAATCCTTGAAGAAGGCTCCCCAGAACTTCGCGCGATCCGCCTGCATCGCTTGCGTCATCCCGTCGAACACGCTGATGTCCACGCCCTTCGGGTTATCCGATGTCTTGAGCATGTACGGCACGATCGACGCGATCAGAATCGCGCGCGACACGCCGGCGCCGTCGTGCCTCGACATGTAGCGGGCAATCTCGCCGCCGGCCATCGAAAATCCGATCAGCGTGACGTCCTTCCCGCCCGCATGCTTCACCACCGCGGCGAGATCGTCCGACAGCGTGTCGTAGTCGTAGCCGTCCCAGGGCTGATCCGACCGGCCGAATCCCCGGCGGTCGTAGGCAATCGCGCGGAATCCGGCGTTAGCCACGGCGATCCCGAGGTCGTCGAAGGTGTCGCTCGAGAGCGGCCATCCGTGCAGCATGATGACCGGCTTGCCCGTGCCCCAATCCTTAGCGAAGAGTGAAACGCCGCCGGTGGTCTTGATGGTGCTCATGTCCGTGCCTCCTGTAAAGCCGCTGCAATCGCATCGGCTGTCACGCGAAAGTGCGATGTGTGCCATTTGACGGCGCCATCCTGAATCAGCAGCACCTGCGGCGACTCGTGCCGCACGTTGAACCGCGCGGCGATCGCCTGAGAGATGCTGCGGTGCGCCCTCACGTCGACCAGAAACGTGTCCGCGCCCAGGCCCCGGCTCAGGACTTCCTCGATCTCCTCGTACGCCTGTGCACTCGTGCCGCACGTCTGGCTGTGCTTGAAGATGACGATCGGGCGCGTGGTGGATTGGGCCAGGGCGGTGTCGAGTTCGCCGAGGCTCGTCAGGGGCTGCATCTCTTCCATCATGCCCGAATTCGGCCGCCCTCTTTCGATCGGCGCGATTCAGGCGACAATACGCCCATGACACTGCGCCGATTCGTTCCGGTTGCGTTGATTGGCTCGGCTGTCGTTCTCCTTGGTGCGCGCTTGCCGGCCCGGGATCAGCTGCCGCGCGCGCAGGCCCAGGCGAGTTCGATGGCTGGTCTCAAGCCGTGTCCCGCCGGCCGCGGCGGTCGAAACGGCCAGCCGGCCGCAGTGGCCGAGTGCGGCGATCTGTCGGTGTTCGAAAATCGTGTGACGCGCCAGGGCCGCAAAATCAATATCCACTACATGGTCGTGCGCGCCGAAACACAGCCGGCCCACGAAGCGTTGTTCATGTTCGCCGGCGGGCCTGGCGACGGCAGCACCGGAATGGCCGGCACCGCCAGCACCGGCTGGGCGCGGCCCGTTCGCGCCACGATGGACATCGTGCTGGTGGATCAGCGCGGCACGGGCGATTCGCATCAGCTGCCGTGCCTGCTTGGATCCGTGGAGCACCCCGAGGTGGGCTTTGGCGCGATGTATCCGCGCAATCGCGTGCGCGAGTGCCGGGCCGAACTCGAGAAGGACGCCGACCTCACGCAATACACCACCGACATCGCGATTCAAGACGTCGACGACATTCGCGCGCTGCTCGGCTACGACAAGGTCGCCGTCTACGGCGGGTCGTACGGCACGCGAATCGCGCAAGCCTACATGAGGCGGTATCCGGCACGGACGAAGGCCGCCGTGATCGACGGCGTCGTGCCGTTCGACAACGACGTGCCGCTTCGCCACGCCGCCAGCGCGCAGCAGGCGCTCGATCGCATCTTCGCGGCGTGCGCGGCCACGCCCGCGTGTCAGACGGCGCATCCGCATCTCGCTGAGGACTTTCAGGCTCTGCTCCACAAGTTCGACAACGGGGCGATCAAGACCACCGTCACGCCGCGCGACAAGCCGCCGTCCGCCGTGATGATCAATCGGAACGACTTCGGTTACTCGGTGCGCGGCATCATGTACAACGGCAACCCGACCAACACGATCGCCGACATGATCGGACGAGCGGCCGCGAGCGGCGACATGAGCGAGTTCGCCCAGCGCTACTTCGACCGTCAGATCAGCTTCAGCCAGAATCTTGCCATGGGGCTGCACTGGTCGATCATGTGCGCCGAGGACGTGGCCTTCACGACCGACGCCGAGGTTCGCTCGGCCACGGCCAACACGTTCCTGGGCAGCTACGTGATCGATGAGTACCGTGCGGCGTGCCGCATGTGGCCGATCGCGAAGCTCGCGGACGACTATCGCAAGCCCGTGACCGTTCCAGTGCCGACACTCCTGGTCTCGGGCCACTTCGATCCGGTAACCCCGCAGCAGTTCGCGGACCGGATCGCGCAGTCGCTGCCGCTCGCGCGCCAGGTGGTGTCGCCGACGACCGCCCACGGATCGGCGTCGCGCTGCCCGCTGCCGGCCGTGCTGCATGTCCTGACGACGGGCTCGCTCGAGGGCATGCCGGAGGTGTGCAAGTGAGCCGGGCCGCCCGCGTCATCCTCCTCGCCGGAGCCATGGCCGGCACACTCGATCTCACTGGAGCGATCGTGGTCAGCTGGCTTCGGGCGAATGTCGAACCGATCCGCGTGATGCAGTCCATCGCCGCAGGATTGCTGGGCGCGGACTCGTATACCGGCGGCGCCGCGACGGCCGTTCTGGGTACGGCGCTGCACTACATGATCGCGACGTCGTGGGCCGCTA
>Ga0163162_10005210_pt1 | contig 12537 bp, 8 predicted proteins | sample S55metaG_FD_115310 | JGI IMG/M metagenome (GOLD analysis project Ga0163162, IMG submission 115310) | Switchgrass rhizosphere microbial communities from Kellogg Biological Station, Michigan, USA - S5-5 metaG | ecosystem: Host-associated > Plants > Roots > Rhizosphere > Soil | place: USA: Michigan...
AAGTCCCTTTTATCGGGCGAAAGTGATGGTGCTGATTCCCAGAATTCGCTATTGAAATTGGGCCCCAGATTTTCGGGTGCACCCCATCCGTCAGTCGTGAGATAGGAAATATACAGATCGCAGCTTCCGAAACCATTCTGAAAATTACAGCCCGTAAAAATCAGCCATTGCCCATCCTGCGAAATATTCAGTGCTCCTTCATTATCATTACTATTTATATTACCATCTAAAGGTCTCGCCCGGGTCCATCCATTGGTTAAACGGTCAGACTGATAGAAATCTTCGTTAATTCCATGAACCCGCCGCGTAAATACCAGGTGTTTACCATCCAGACTGATGGTAGGAAAATATTCAGAGACGGCGCTGTTTACACTGTCTCCCATATTGACCGGTTCAAATTTGTATGAAGCAATATTTTTTTTTGCGGCATAGTCGATGGCGAACTGATAGGATTTACTCCGGTAAGCCGCCGACCTGATGGAAGATTCATGCAATCCCGGAATGCTTTGGAATACGGATACCGCTGCGAGGGCCTCATCAAATTTACCCAGACCGGCCAGTGGAAGGGAGTATGAAAGATTATAATCGAGAAAATAAATACTGTCTATCGACTTGGCAATTTTATAATTATCCACCGCTGCCTGATAATTTTTTATTTCGGTATACATACCTGCCATGGACAGGTAAGCATCGGCATAACCCGGATCGATTGCTACGGCTTTTTTGAGTGTTCCGATTCCTTCTGGCAGGTTGCCATCCCGTCCCTGCTGCATTGATAAATCAAACAACTGCACGGCCTTCTTGTTTATTTTAGCGGGATCGTACTGGGCCTCGAGCGCGTAGAAACATAAAAAAAATGCGAGCGTGCATAAAAGTTTCATGGAATGCATTGATGGCAAAAATAAGCCTAAAACAAGTGTGGGAGTATGGGAGTATGGGAGTGTGCCGTCAAACTTCATCAGTCAGGGCATGTGAATATATTTATGCAACTGCAGAGAAAACTCCCATTTCGGATTATCCAGTATATAAGCAGAGATCATCGGCGTTACAGTTTCCCTTTTACTCCATTCCGGTTGTAAGAAAAGTTTACAGGACGGTTTTACTTTTTCCGCGAAAGATTCAGCCCATTCAAAATCCGAGGGATGGTAAATCACTACTTTTAATTCATCTGCATTTTCAATCGGACCAGGAAGGGGTTTTTTAAATTTTTTAGGAGAAAGGCAGATCCAGTCCCATTCACCGCTGAGCGGATATGCGCCGGAGGTTTCAATATGTGTATGGAATCCGGCAGCATGAAGCTCTTCTGTGAGGTAAAAACAATCATAAATCAGGGGTTCACCGCCGGTGACTACCGCAATGCGTCCCGGAAATTTTTTTGCGTTGCCTACCATTTCTTTCACAGCTATCAACGGATGCGCAGATGCATCCCAACTCTCTTTCACGTCGCACCAGACACAACCTACATCACAACCGCCCAGGCGGATAAAATAGGCTGCTTTTCCCTGGTGGAAACCCTCGCCCTGGATTGTATAGAAAGCTTCCACCAGGGGCAGTGACTGTGTAGTAGTTAATGTGGATTCGGTCATTATAATCAGTGCTTACGCTTCAAAGCTGTGAATGTATTTTTCATCAGTGCGGCAATGGTCATGGGTCCTACACCGCCAGGGACGGGTGTGATAAAACTGCATTTGGGAGAGACCTCCGCAAATGCCACATCGCCTTTAAGGGCGAAACCGCTTTTTTTAGAAGCATCCGGAACACGCGTAATACCCACATCGATCACGACTGCGCCTTCTTTAACCATATCCGGTTTTACAAATTCCGGTTTGCCGAGTGCCGCTACGATGATATCACTTGCCAAACAAATTTCGTTCAGGTTTCTTGTTTTGGAATGACAGAGGGTAACCGTGCAGTTACCCGGGTTGGAATTGGCACTGAGCAGGATGCTCATCGGGCGCCCAACGATATTGCTCCTCCCTACCACAGTGGCCTGTTTGCCGGCAGTATCTATTTTATAATGTTCCAGCAAAAGCATGATACCGTGCGGCGTTGCTGAAACAAAACCCGATTTTCCAAGTACCAGTTTGCCCAGGTTAACCGGATGGAATCCATCCACATCTTTTGAAGGATCGATGGCCAGGATTATTTTTTCGTCTGAGATATGTTTAGGCAACGGCAGTTGTACAAGAATGCCATCTATATCTAAATCGCTGTTCAGGTCCTCGATCACGGAAAGCAGTTTTGCTTCACTTACGGATTCATCCAGCCTGAGCATGGTCGATTTAAATCCGATCTCGGCGCAGGCTTTAACTTTTGCCGCCACATAGGTTTCACTCGCACCGTTGCTACCCACCAGTACGGCCGCGAGATGCGGGATTTTTTTTCCTTCGGCCACGAGGGCGGCGGTATCCAGTTTCAGTCTTTCTTTAATTGTCCGGGAAACAAGCTGTCCGTCTAGAATTTGCATCGTGCAAAGGTAATTGAACCCGTTTTAATACTTCCGAAATATGGTCTTTTAGCCTTGCTGTTTTTCTCCCCTGAATATAATTTACGCCCAGTTCGAAAGGTATGATCTGTGGGAAATTATTTGGGGTTGCATTATTATTTTGTTTGAATGGAGCGGGCCAGGTTTCACACCTGCGGTCAGGAAACGGATATATATCTGCGGGGGCCTATAGCACGCGGTTTATTGATGCTTTTTCATTCACTTCCAATCCAGCCTGTCTTGCCGGCATAAAAACTTTTAAAAGCGGGTTGCTTGCCGAGAGAAAATGGATGTTGAAAGAACTGAACAATTTCGCCCTGTCTGTGGATTTTCCTGTGCTGAACAGTGGACTGGGTGTTACACTGGAACAGAGCGGGGATGCGGCTTACAGCGAGCAAAGTATGGGACTGGCCTACGGAAAAAATCTTGGTCGTCTGCAAATCGGGATCCGGTTTATGTACCTGCATGACCGGCCGGCTGGATACAAAGAAATTGATTTTGGCAGTTCGGGAATAGGAATCCTGTTCCATGTTTCAGAAAATCTGATCAGCGGATGGGAACTCTCATTGCCGGTATTTAGCAATGCCGGTAAACCGAATCCGGAAAAAGCGCCACAGTTTTTCAGGATGGGTTTTGGATATGAACCTGGGCCTGGATTATTCATGGCTGTTCAGGTTGAAAAAATATCCGGTATACCGTTGAATGTTATCCCATATGTTGAATACCGTTATGAAGAACAGTTCATTTTTTCTTTCGGAATAAATAGCCTTGGTGGCGTTCCTTATTTTAAGACCGGCTGGAAAAAAAACCGTCTTAGTGTTCAGTTATATACTTTGTTCACACCCTTGCTGGGCTTCAGTCCGGGCCTGGTATTGCTCTGGGAAGCCAAAACCGGGAACAAATGAATTGCCCGGATAAATTCATAATAGTTATTATGTTCGCTCTTTTTGCCATCAAAGGAAATGCACAGAATCCGGAACTCACGGAATTCAGGGCCAGCCAACTGGAAACCCTGTCTGAGAAAAAAGACAATGAACCTGAAGATGACACGTATGAAACAGATATGGAAAACTTTCGTCGGCATCCACTGAATATAAATGCTGCCACGGAAGAGGATCTCATACAACTTCATCTGTTAAATGCGGCGCAGGTAAGGAATTTTTTTGCTTACAGTAAATTGCTCGGACCCTTACTCAGTCTGCACGAGCTGCAGGCCGTGCCCGGCTGGGATCTGGAAACCATCCGTCTTGTTCTTCCTTATATCCTGGTGGGCCGCGATGAATCCCTGTATTCGGCGATGAGAGATCGTTGGAAGGGAGGAGACGCAACCCTGTTAATCCGGACAGGCCGGATCATAGAAAAATCAAGTGGTTATGACAAACCACTTAATCCCGGAGCTGAATATTACACCGGCTCGCCTATGAAATTATTTTTGCGCTACACCTATAATTACAAACAGTTAATGGCTTTTGGCTTTGGCGCGGAAAAAGATGCAGGAGAACCTTTTTTCAGGGGCAGCCGGCGAGATGGTTTTGATTTTTACTCCTTTCATTTTTTTATGCAGCGTTTGGGAATCATCAGGGCCCTGGCGATAGGGGATATTACAGTGAATATGGGTCAGGGCCTGATTCAATGGCAGACCATCTCATTCACGAAAAGCAGCCAGGTATCAGCCATCAAACGGGAAGCACCCTGTATAAGGCCATATCATTCTGCCGGAGAATTTAATTTCCACCGGGGATTGGGGATCAGTTTACAAAAAGGGAAATGGGAAGGCAGTTTTTTCATCTCTTCCAGGAAGATAAGTACTAACCTGAAAACAGATACAGCCGGAAGGGAGGAAATATTTAGTTCCTTCGAAAACAGTGGCTATCACCGGACTCCTGCAGAAATAGCCGACCGGAATAATAATCTGCAGGTCGCATACGGAGGCAATATCCGTTTTTCCGGCAACCAGTTTATGGTAGGTTTCAATTGCATCTATTTTAATTTTAAAAGATCTTTTCAGAAACGGGACGAACCATATAATGTATTTAGCCTGAAAGGAAATAAATTGGCAGATTACAGTATTGATTACAGTTTCAGCCGGGGTAATCTCTATTTGTTTGGTGAATTTGCTATTGACAACCGGCGCAGCCTTGCCTGCGTTCATGGTGCCCTGATCAGTATGAATGAAAAAATTAATCTGGTTTTTCTTTACCGGAATATTTCACCTTCTTTTCAATCGCTGTATAGTGATGCCTTTACTGAAAGTAGTCTGCCAAACAATGAAAAGGGTTTGTATGCCGGACTGACCTGGAGACCTGTCGCGGGTTTGCAGTTGAATCTTTATTATGACTTATATCTCTTCCCGTGGTTGAAATACAAGGTAGACGCCCCTTCGGCGGGAAGGGAACTGATGATCCATTCCACTTATCAGCCTGCAAAAATCTGGCATTTCTCCACGCTTTATAAATATGAAATAAAAACAGGAAATACACAGCTGGCTAATGTCGGAACGCATGGATTGGAAACAGTTGTAAAACAAAGATGGCGGATAGATACCGAATACCTTATTTCAAGGACATTCAGCTTCAGCAGCCGTATGGAATTCGTTTGGATGAATGTTCCCCGGCCAGTGCCGGCACAGGGTTTTCTGGGAATGGCTGGTTTCAGTTTCAGGAAATCCGGGATTTCCGGCAACATGGCTGTTACGGTTTTTGAGACAAGTGACTATGATACGCGCATTTATGCCTATGAGCAGGATTTATTATATAATTTTTCCCTTCCGGCATATTTTGGGAAGGGTATTCATTATTATATCAACCTTCACCGGGATTTCAGCCGGATGAAGCTAACCAGCACGAATCGTCTCAAATTACAAGGATGGATAAAATGGGGTCAGACTTTTTATCCCGGCACCCATTCCATTGGCAGCGGACTGGATAAAATTGCCGGAAACCGGAAGTCAGAAATAAAAATGCAGGTTTTGGTTCAGTGGCGACAGTGATATCTGATATATGAAGGGGGTGTCTTATTTTTGCTGAAATCAATCGCGATGCCGGATCAGCCTAATAACCAGTTAAACATAGAAATCAGCGAAGAAGTTGCCGAAGGTGAATATGCCAACCTGGCGATCATTACGCATTCGCACGCTGAATTCGTGATAGATTTTGTGAATGTGATGCCTGGTACGCCTAAAAGTAAAGTTAAGTCGCGCATTATATTTACCCCTCAGCATGCCAAAAGGTTCATGAAAGCCCTCACCGAAAACATCCTCCGTTTTGAAGGAACCAATGGAAAAATCCAGGATCTGGAGGAAGTAGCCCTGCCAATGAACTTCGGAGGTCCTACTGCCCAGGCCTAGCCCGTTATTTTATTAAATCTTACAGTATATTTTCTTGTTTAATATCAATATATGTATTCATGCATATATGTGAATTAACGGGATATTGCGGAATTTTTTTAAAATGTTGGTGAAATTAATATGTATATATTATTTTATAATGCATTAATACCACATTTAATAATTCAGATTTTAATGGCTTAAATTAAATATCATTTAATAAAAGGTCATTAAATTATTAATTCTCAAAGTCCTAAGCCAAAGCCTTCGAAAGTTTAAATATGACTATTTTTCAGGCCTCCCCCATATAAATTTAACATAGTATAATAACGTAAATTGTAATGAATTGATAAATACCAATTTACAATCTCCTCAAAATACAGTTCCTTTTAATGTTTTGCAGCGAATAGAGTTTTGATATTGTCTAATCATGAAAAGGGGGATATTTAACATTTTTTTTTGTTGGATATAAAACTTCCCTATTTTGCACGATCTAAATTCAAAATTCACAGTCACATGAGAAAATTTCTAACACTGTTAGCGGTGCTAGTGCTTTTGGGCTCATTAGCATTTTCGCAAACGAAAGTAGTTACCGGAAAGGTGACAGATCAGGCGGGACAAGCGGTCCCTTTTGCGACAATCAGGGTCAAGGGGACGAAGGTTGGAACGAGTGCTGATGCAGAAGGTTACTACACAATCAAAGCAACACCTTCACAAACATTAGTTATTACAGGAACAGGCATCACTTCCAAAGAAGTGACGGTAGGAGATGCCGCTACACTGAACATAGAGGTTCAGCATCAAACCACCAGTTTATCCGAAGTCGTTGTGACTTCCTTAGGTATCCAGCGCCAAAGTAAAGAGCTTGGATATTCAACTGCCAAGGTAAATACCAGTGAACTTACCCAGGCTAAAGTTGTGAATGTAGCAACGGGACTCGCGGGTAAGGTTTCAGGTCTTCAGATCAACCTGGTTAACAACAGTGTGAAACCCGATGTACGTGTTACACTCCGTGGTAACCGTTCAATCCTGGGTAATAACGAACCCCTGTTGGTTTTTGATGGTATCCAGCTTCCGGTTACCTATCTGACACTGATCAACCCGGAAGATGTGGCGAATGTTACTGTATTGAAAGGAGCTTCGGCATCCGCTCTCTATGGTTCTGCTGCCTCAAACGGTGTAATGATCGTTACCACCAGAAAAGGTAAACCAAAACCAATTATAACATTCAGCTCTACGGTGAATTTTGAATCCATTGCTTATCTGCCAAAATTCCAGAACACCTTTGGACCTTATGGTGGTGAAGGCAATGCGAATCCGTTTTCGGCAAATCCTTATGAAGGAACTGTCCAGATCGGTGATAATCCTTACATCGTTTATGTTCCATATGAAAACCAGAACTATGGTCCCAGATATAATGGTCAGAAGACTTCAATCGGACCTCCTATCCGGGTTTATGCTCCCGATGGAACCTATACTATTCAACAGGATTCTATTAATTATAGCGCCGTTAAGGACGCTAAGTCCTCTTTCTTTAATACAGGTATCCAGACCCAGAACGGTCTGACCTACGCTGTGGGGGATGATAAAAATAATTTTTATGTGTCTTTCCAGGATGTTTTGTCTCATGGTATCATACCAAATGACCAGAGCCGGAGAGATAATTTTCATATCAACGGTACTCATTCTACCGGAAACTTTACTGCGCAGTATAGTGTGAATTATACAGTTACACACACAGACGTAACCGCAGAAGATCAAACACCGTTCAGATGGGGAACACTGCCGGTTTATGTTGGATCTTATGGACCAACTTCTGGTGGTGGTTACTTCCAGAACAGGCCATTATACTGGAATATCATTAACCAGCCGGCCAATATTGATTTCAAAACATACAGGAACTGGCAGACCGATCCGTTTGCCAATCCCAACGGATATTTCAACGCTTACTATGGTAACCCATGGTGGCAGATTGACCAGTCAAGAATGGTTGAAAACCAGTCAGATCTCCTGGGTACTTTATCCCTGGATCTTAAACCAACCAGCTGGCTGGATCTAAACTATCGCGTCAGCATAGCCCGTGATGATTACAGCAATCAGTATACCCAGGCAGGATTTACCTTTGCTCCCTGGGCAGTTGCGGATACGCTTGGATCAGGCAGTATTCCTTCTTCTGTAATTGCTTTTCAACCTTCATCAGGAAATGCATCCAGTTTTAACCAGACGATCAATAGCGAATTGCTAATTGAGGGTACTAAGACATTCGGAGATTTCAACGGTAAATTAATCCTCGGTGGACAGGTTATTGCCAATAATGCCCAGATCATGAGCATGTCTGCAAGCGCTCTGGTTATCCCGGACTTTTATAACATCAGTAACCGTCTGGGTCAGCCCAGTGTAGGTCAGGATATTTATCAGCAAAGGGTAATCGGAGCATTCGGTGACCTTACTGTTGGTTACAAGAATTTCCTGTTTGTGCACGGATCTTTACGTAATGACTGGAACTCATTGCTTTCAGAAGACAACCGGTCTTACCTCTATCCTGCAGTTGATGCGGCATTTGTATTTACTGATGGGATCAGCTCAATGTCTAATAGCAAATTCCTGAGTTTTGGTAAAATACGGGCTGCATGGGCAAGAACGGCCCAGGTGAGTATTCTTCCATACTCTTTGCAAAGCACCTTCGATCCGGGAAATGGATTTCCATTCGGAGGTACAGCCGGTTATACTGTAAACGGCCAGTATGCTAACCCGAACATCAAACCGGAAATCAGTGAAGACTTCGAAATCGGCTTAGATCTCGGGTTCCTGAACAACCGAATCAATTTATCTGTAGCCGCTTATAACACGAATACCAATAATCAGACAATTCCAATTACGATTTCTGCCGCAACCGGTTTTACCTCAGCCTTTGTTAACTCAGGGGAAATGCAGAACCAGGGTATTGAAGTTGATCTGAGATTCACTCCCCTGTTAAAAACAGAAAGCGGATTCCGCTGGGATGTAAGTGCAAATTTTGCGTATAATAAGAATACTGTAAAATCTCTGGGATACGGTCTGCAGCAGGTGACCATTGTAAATCCTTTTGCAACAGAAAACCAGATTGCCAATGCGACAGTTGCTGCTGTTGGAAAAGCGTACGGTCAGATTCAGACTACTGACTGGAACAGGGCTCCCTCAGGTCAAATAATCGTTGACCCACTAACTGGTGCCCCATCGCTTAACAATACACCCCAGTTATTCGGAACCACCGTTCCACCTACTAAAATCGGTATTACAACCAGCTTGAGCTATAAGGGATTTACCCTGAATATGGTGGCTGACGGGCGTTTTGGTGCGGTGCTTTTCAACGGTATCGGACCTGCACTGGATTTTACCGGTGTATCTGGTTACTCAGTTTCCAGTGGCAGACAGCCTTTTATAATGCCAAACAGTGTTGTTTCGGACGGGGCCGGAAAATATGTTGCTAATACCAGCATAGTTTCTCAAAAACCAAATATCGGAGCGAACAATTTCTGGGCTTCCACCTGGAACCAGGGCGGGGTGAACTATATTAACAGCGCTGATTTCTGGAAATTAAGAGAACTTTCTCTTGTATATAACTTCCCGGCCAAAACCCTGGCTTCGCTTAAATATATCAATGCAATGACACTCGGTTTTGTTGCAAGAAATCTGATCACCATCCGCGCAGCGGATAATATCTGGGCGGATCCTGAATTTGCAAACACAAACGGCAACGCAACGGGTAATACCGACGTAAATCAGTTACCACCTACCAAATTTTTAGGTTTCAATATCACATTAACATTTTAACCTAAATCTGGAACTATATCTAAAATTGTTTAGAAATGAAAAAATTATCAGCGTTAATAGGAATTATAATAGCCGGTGTTAGCCTGTCGGGTTGCGGCAAGTCTTACCTGGACATCAATACACCCAATCCGAATGCGGCTACTGGTGCTACTCCAGAATTGGTTATTACGAATGCCATGGTGGTTACTGCCAGCGGCCAGGTTTGTAATCCCAACCTGGGGCCTACGAATTTCATCAGCGGCTGGATGGGATATTGGGCCCCCAGCGGAAGTTATGCGACCAATAACCAGGATGTCGCTTCCTATAATGAAACTACAGCTTTTGCCAACACATTATGGATAGGATCTTACAGAAACCTGGAAGACTATTATTATGTGGAAACATCGGCGAAGGAACAGCTCAAACCCTATTATGTGGCTATGGCAAAAGCCATGAAATCAGTCGTTTTTGCCCAACTGGTTGATATGTTTAATAATGTCCCTTATTCCGAGGCATTCCAGGGAACACTTGTAATTCAACCGACGTATGAAAGTGGTCAGTCTATTTACGAAGACCTGGCTAAACAACTGGATACTGCTGCGAGTATCATGGCTTCACCTGCTGCTGTCATCTCACCGGGAGCTGAGTCATCTGATGTCATGTTTGGTGGCGATAATGCGTCCTGGATCAAATTCGCAAATACCCTTAAGCTCCGCCTCCTTATGCGTCAATCGCAGATGTCAGGCCGCGATGCTTATATTAAAGACGAGATAGCAAAAATCGAGGCAAACGGGGGCGGATACCTGGATGTGGATGCAACCGTGAATCCCCCATATGCAAATAATGACGGCCAGCAAAACCCACTGTGGGGTTATTTCAGAACAACTTCAGGTCAGCCAACCAGTGGCGGACAGGCAGATTACTGGAAAGCTGCACAATATGCTATTTCCATACTGAATTCCTATAATGATACCAACCGTTTAAAGCAGATTTATTCCGAAAACGATCAGGGTACTTATGCAGGAAGTATTCTGGGAAGCCAGTTTAATCCACCAGGAAATGGTACTTCATCCATCGGGCCCGGTTTATTAAAAGCAGTTAATCAGAATGCTGTTATTATAAGCGCCGCAGAAAGCCATTTTTTGCAGGCTGAAGCCATCGTAAGAGGTTTTATGGCAGGAGACGCACAGGCGGAATATGAAGCCGGTGTTACCGCATCTTTCGATTTCCTAGAAGCCGATGGTGCCGCCGCTTACCTGGCTCAGAATAACGTAAATACAAACTGGACAAAAGTTTCCGGAACGACCGCTCAGATCGCTTTGATCATTCGCCAGAAATGGATTGCTATGAATGGTGTTACGCCTTTGGAAGCCTATGATGATTATCGCAGAACAGGTTTACCCAGCGATATTCCGATTTCTATTTCTCCATATAAAATCCCGGCGAACGCTGAGATTCCGGTCAGGTATTTATACCCTACCAGCGAATACACAACCAATACGGAGAATGCGAATGCACAGGGTACAATAGATTATTATACGTCCAGAGTATTCTGGAACCAATAATAGCAATCATGGAGAATTATCAATTTAAAAAATTAAGTGGCATGAAACGAAATAATTATAATATGGTTTTTAAGCTTGGACTTTTAGCCCTGGTGGTTGCTTTTATCAGTAGCTCCTGTGTTAAAAGCCGCGAAGGACGAACAGATTTTGATAATCTGACTTCCAATGTGTTGATATCTGACGGGGGTGAATCGAATTTTGCGGCTGCAACCCTGTTGTTTCCGCCAATAGATACCGAGGATACTGCCTTTTTTCATGTGAATTATGCGGCCACTGATGTCGCTCCCCAGGATCTCACGATCACGCTGGGCGTCGATCTTGATGCGCTGGCAGCATACAATGCAAAAGGCGGAAATCAGTACGAAATTTTCCCCGACAGTATTTATTCTTTTACTTCCACTTCAGTTACCATTAAGAAAGGGGCTAATTATACAGATGCGATTCCCCTGGTCGTATTTCCGGACAAAATTAATCTGCTGAACAATTACATGTTGCCGATCAGTATTAAAAGTGTCTCGTCAGGTTCTGCTATCGCAAGCAATTTTAAAACCATATATTATCACCTAATCGGGAATCCCATTGCAGGTCTTTACAACAGGCATTGGGTAAGGTATAATAATGCTGCAGGAACCGGATCTCCAGCAGGGGGATCGCCCACAGATGTAGATGTGCCTATTGCCGGGGTAAACGGTACGACTGCTCAGGCAGTGAGTGGTTCAGCCGGGATAACCTATGTAATCACATTTGATCAATCAGGTTCCACGCTAAGCAATTTCGATGTTTCATTTCTTGCATCCAGTGTGGCGGCGTCCGGCGTTGCCATTACGGGTGGTCCGTATCTTATTACAGCAGATCCGGTTGCTGGTGTGTATGAATTCAATTATACTTACGATAACCTGGCTGGTGGTTTAAGGAATATTACAGATACCTATACAAGAAAATAGATCAGGATTATATAACTGAATCGAGAAAGCCCCGTCAAGGGGCTTTCTTATTACAGATACTTTAAATGTTCTTAAAGGGAAAAATTCAAATCTTTTAAAGGATTTGAAAATTAGACATTATTTATTCAGCGATTTGACCAGATCAACCAGGTAAGACTCATCCATCATGCCCGGGTGTTCATTCATAAATTTCTCCGAATCAACCTGTAATTGTTGAAATGCTTTTTTAAGGCTTTTTGATTTTAGAAGAAACGGCTGACTTAACACACCGGCTTTGGCTATATAATAAATGTGCTTATCAACATATGCGTCATTTACATAACCGTCTTTCACTTTCAGCATATCGGTCATGTCGGCTTTAACAAACGTCGTTTTGGTATATTTAAAAAGTGATATTCCGGCTGAATCATATATAATCACCTGGTA
>Ga0163162_10005211_pt1 | contig 12536 bp, 14 predicted proteins | sample S55metaG_FD_115310 | JGI IMG/M metagenome (GOLD analysis project Ga0163162, IMG submission 115310) | Switchgrass rhizosphere microbial communities from Kellogg Biological Station, Michigan, USA - S5-5 metaG | ecosystem: Host-associated > Plants > Roots > Rhizosphere > Soil | place: USA...
AGAAGTTAAGCATAACGATAGAAAATATGTTAGCTATGAATAAGAATAAAATATTGGGCACAACGGTTATCGCTATCGCTGCAACGATTATTATTTCGTCGTGCAAGGATAAAAGGAGCACCGGTTGGGAATACGCTCCCAATATGTATGAGCACATTGCGTACGATCCGGATCAAAAGAACGATAACTTTAAGGATGGTAAAACGGCCCAGGTTCCGCCTGCCGGTACTATCCCTGTAGGTTATGTGAAATTTGATTTTCCAAATACAAAAGACGGTTACGAAAAAGCTGGCGTTGAAGTGAAGTCCGCTTTGCCGCAAACCCAGGCTAATTACGCAGATGGAAAAATATTGTTTGAGCACTTCTGCTCGCCGTGCCACGGTGTTAACGGGCAAGGTGATGGTTTGGTGGTACAGCATGGGTTTCCCGCGCCGCCATCCTACTCAAAAGGGCAGTCATCACGTGGCGGCGCTATGAAAGATCTGACAGACGGTAAAATTTATCATACCATAACTTACGGTGTAAATGCAATGGGTTCATACGCTTCGCAGCTTGACCCGAAAGAGCGTTGGAAAGTAATTATGTATGTTCACCATTTACAAACTTTATAAGCCAATTTTTTAATGAAGACTCTTGATAGTTTCGATGAACGATTTGAATTTAAAGGCAAGGCTAAAACCTGGAGCCTGATCTTTATCGCTGTTGGTGTAATTGGAATAGCATACGGATTTTTGTCGGGTAGCGTTGAGCGCACATTTGCAAACCTGTTGCTGATGGGTTATTACTTTGCCTGTGTGTGTATATGCGGTATATTCTTTTGTGCGGTGCAATACGTAGCGCAGGCAGGCTGGTCAGTTGCAATCCTTCGTATTCCGCAGGCGTTTGCGCGGGTACTGCCAATAGCGGCTGTGATATTGCTGGTGATAATTTGTTCTGGTTTGTTTTTTACGCATAGCGGATTGAATGATGAAGGCAAGCAAACCATATTACCTTATTTATATAAGCAATGGGCGGTTAAAGGAATTACAACTCCCGGCGACCCTAATTATAATGCGGTTATAGCCGCTAAATCAGGCTTTTTAAATGTTCCGTTCTTTTTAATCAGGATAGTAACCTACCTGGCCTGTTACAGCTTTTTAGGATGGCTGCTGGTAAAATATTCAAATAATGAAGACGAACTGGGCGGGATGTTTAATTACAATAAAAGCTTTAAAATAGCCTGTATATTTTTGGTGATTTTTGGCTTTACCGTGCCATTGTTTGCTTTTGACTCCATTATGTCATTAGAAGCACATTGGTTTTCAACCATGTTCGGATGGTACAATTTTGCCGCCCTATGGGTAAGCGGAATGGCGATTATTACGCTTACTATTATCTACCTGCGCGAAGCAGGCTACGTACAATGGATAACAACAGACCATTTGCACAATATGGGCCAATTGCTGTTCGGGTTCTCCGTTTTCTGGACTTATCTTTGGTTTGCACAGTTCCTGTTAACCTGGTATGCAAATATGCCCGAAGAAGCCGCTTATTTTTACAAGCGCTGGGAGCCGCAATTCATTGGCTGGTTTTGGCTAAATATCGTTATCAATTTCCTTACGCCGTTACTGATCTTAATGTCGCGCGATTCAAAACGTGCCGTAAAGGTTTTAAAGGTGGCTTGTATTATTCTTATCTGCGGTCACTGGCTTGATTATTTCCAAATGATTATGCCTGGCGCAGTTGGTCCGCAGTCGCACTGGTATACAGAAATAGGCATTGTTGAGATTGCGGTATTTTTGGGCTTCGCGGGTTTGTTTATGTTTTTCATGCTGAACGCATTAAGCAAATTCAAATCGCTTGTTCCGAAGAAACACCCGTTGCTCCAGGAGAGCCTTCATCATCACATATAATAATTGTTAAATTTGCACTAACTAAAGGAATACCAAACAAACATTAGAAATGGGATTCAAAAAATTAATAAACTCTAAGATAATTCTATCGCTTTTTGCAGTGTTTATGCTATCGGGCACAAACCTGCTGATGGCACAAAGTGCAAGTACCGCAGACAGCGTTACCGCGGCAGAAAAGAGCGAAATGTGGACCGGGGTGGCTTATTATGTGTTACTTTTCTTAGTGGCCTGCTTTGCAATAGCCATTTTTGGGAAAATATTAAAGGTTTATGATCTTACCCGTAAAATGCAGGGCAAGAAAACAATAAACTGGAACAATATAATGGGTATATGCTGTGCTATATTTTTAGTAGCCGGCTTATATGGCGCTTATTGGTCGTTAACTGAGCAGGGGAGCATGTCGTTGCCAGAAGCAGCCTCGGCACATGGGGTTGATATTGATAACATGTTCACGATTACCACGGTCCTTACGCTGATTGTATTCGTGATTACACAGGTGCTGCTATTTGGGTTCCTGTTCTGGTACCGCGGATCGGATAAACGCAGAGCTTACTTTTTACCGCACAACAATACCATTGAAAAAGTGTGGACCATTATTCCGGCTATTGTGTTAACCATTTTGGTGGTATTTGGGTTTTTTACATGGGAAAAGATTACTAACAGTACTGATGTTAAGGGCGACCTTAATGTTGATGTTACCGGGCACCAGTTTGCCTGGGAATTGCGTTATCCAGGTAAGGATGGGAAATTGGGCCGTGTAAATTACAGTTTGTACACTTCAGCAAATAAATTGGGGGTAGATTTTAAAGACCGTAACAGTATGGACGATTTGTCGGCTGATACGCTTGTACTTCCGGTACATAAGTCGATCAGGATAAACATACATGCGCAGGATGTAATCCATAGTGTGTATATGCCGCATTTCCGCCTTCAGTTAAATGCAGTTCCCGGATTGCCTACGTTTTTCAAATTTGTGCCTACAATTACTACGAACGAAATGCGTAGCAAAACAGGAGACCCGAAATTTGAATACTTGCTTTATTGCAACAAAATATGTGGCGACGGGCACTATAATATGAAAAAAGTTGTACGCGTTGTTTCAGAGTCAGAATACCAGGACTGGATAGCAAAACAAAAGCCCTATTTAACAGAACAGCTTAAACAGGAATTAAAGTTTGTGGATACAAAATCAGCTGCTTCGGCCGGGGTCCCATCAAATAGGTTAGCGTTAAATAATTAATATAAGATTTATGTCAACATTAGCAGTTCACGATCACGGCGTTGTACATCACGAAGACGGTCACGAACACCACCATAGAGCAACGTTTTTAAATACTTACGTATTTAGCCAGGATCATAAAATGATAGCCAAGCAATTCCTGGTAACAGGTATTACCATGGCATTTATCGCCATGACCTTGTCTATCTTGTTCAGGATACAGTTAGCTTATCCTGATAAATCATTTCCTTTGCTGGAAACATTGCTGGGCCGGTTTGCTCCGGGCGGTCGCTTAAGCCCAAGCTTTTACATGTCGCTGGTAACTATACATGGTACCATCATGGTGTTTTTTGTGCTTACAGCCGGCTTAAGCGGTACGTTTGCAAATTTGCTTATACCGCTTCAGGTAGGCGCACGTGATATGGCGTCGCCTTTTGTAAATATGCTTTCCTACTGGTTCTTCCTTACCGCCAGTATAATTATGCTATCCTCATTCTTTGTGCAAAAGGGCCCTGCAAGCGGTGGCTGGACCATCTATCCACCACTATCGGCTTTGCCAAAAGCAATGCCGGGTTCGGGGGAAGGAATGACGCTTTGGCTTATTAGTATGGTGTTTTTTATCGCATCATCGCTTATGGGCGGTATAAACTATGTGAGTACTGTTTTAAATATGCGTACAAAGGGTATGGACCTTTGGAAAATGCCGTTAACTGTTTGGGCATTATTTCTGACAGCTATTTTAGGGGTACTTGCATTCCCGGTTTTAGTGGCCGGTGTGGTATTGTTGATCTTCGACCGTAGCTTTGGCACCAGCTTTTATCTTTCCGACATAATTTTAAACGGGCAGGTGCAGCCTTATGAAGGCGGAAGCCCAATATTATTTCAGCATTTATTCTGGTTCCTGGGCCACCCTGAGGTATATATCGTTATTATGCCTGCAATGGGTATATCATCTGAGGTTATCGCTGTAAATTCACGTAAACCTATATTTGGTTACCATGCGATGGTTTATTCATTAATTGGTATCACTGTTTTATCTTTTATCGTGTGGGGGCACCATATGTTTGTTACGGGGATGAATCCGTTCCTGGGTGGAGTGTTTATGATCACTACTTTAATTATTGCGGTACCATCGGCGGTAAAGACATTTAACTGGCTAGCCACTTTATGGCGGGGCAATATCAGGTTTACGCCTGCTATGCTTTTTGCTATCGGGATGGTATCTTTCTTCATATCAGGCGGTTTAACCGGGATATTCCTGGGTAATGCAGCTTTGGATATAAACTTACACGATACCTATTTCGTTGTTGCCCACTTCCACCTGGTAATGGGTTCGGCGGCTATTTTTGGGATGCTTGCCGGTGTTTATCACTGGTTCCCTAAGATGTACCGCCGTACAATGGACGAGCGTTTAGGCTACCTGCATTTTTGGCTAACGTTTATCGGCGCCTACCTTGTTTTCTTCCCTATGCACTTTATGGGGTTAGACGGGGTACCACGCCGGTACTACGCATTTACCGAGTTTGAATCTATGAAACGCTGGTTAACAGTAAATACATTTATTACCTGGGCGGCTATAATGGCCGGAATGGCACAGATTGCATTTTTATTCAATTTCATACATTCTATATTTTGGGGTAAGAAAACCGTTCAAAATCCATGGAATGCCAATACATTGGAGTGGACTGCACCTATTGAACATGTACATGGTAACTGGATAGGAGAGATTCCAACCGTTTACCGCTGGCCGTACGATTACAGCAAGCCAGGTGCTGATGAAGATTTTATACCGCAAACTATACCATTTTCACAAACCATGAGCTCGAATCTTCCTCATGATTTTGAAGATAACCCCGCCGGTTTAGAACATCACACCCAGTGGACAAATACGCAAAAGGCTAACGAAGAGGTAAAATAAAGTCTGAACTCCTTAGTCTGAAGTAATTGAACTAGCCTTTACTTCAGACTAAGGATTAATCAGATTCTTTTCTCTGAACTACAAAGCTTAGTAAGCTATTTTACTCAGGCTTAAGACAAGGGGCTTACGCCTTAAAAATGCTTTCAGCTTTGCGCTTTCAGCTAAAAACTAAATGAGCATATTCGCATCAAAAATCAGGTTCCAAAAAGTTAATCTCATAACGATAGTTCTGCTTTTTATAGTGATCCTGGCGGGTGCCGTAGTTCGCAGTACAGGTTCAGGTATGGGTTGCCCTGATTGGCCTAAATGTTTTGGCCGTTATGTTCCACCGGCAAGCGTTGCCGACCTACCCAAAGATTATAAACAAAAATATGTAGCAGGGCGGCTTGCTAAAAATCAACGTTTCGCCAAAACCCTGGATATGTTCGGCTACACCGATCTTGCACGGCGTATCCGCGAAGACCGATCAATACTTGTCCCTGAGGAATTTAACGCCGCTAAAACCTGGACGGAATATATAAACCGGCTTTTGGGTGCTGCTTCGGGCATATTTTTGTTGTTAACAGCTTGGTTTTCGTTCAGTTATAGCAAAGAAAGTAAACTCATTCCATTTTTAAGTATTCTCAATCTGGTACTTGTTGGTTTCCAGGGCTGGCTTGGTTCCATCGTAGTATCTACCAACCTGGTGGCCTGGATTGTAACCGTGCACATGCTGCTTGCCCTTGGGATATTGGCGCTGAGCATTGTCACTTATCACCTGGCGAAAGTGCAGGGCAAACATAGGTTAAATGTTGATCCCGTTACCCACGTAGTTGCTTTGCTTACATTGTTAATGAGTGTTCTGCAAATTACTTTCGGTACTGGGGTGAGGGAGAAGCTGGATGAAGTGGCAAGCCGCTTACAGGGCGGGTACCGTGACGATTGGATTAGTAATGCCGGGTCGGTTTTTTTGAGGCACAGGGATGTAGCGGTTTTGGTGCTGGTTATTAATGTGATATTATATGCATTGATCCGCCGGGGCTTCAGCAGGCACTCGTTGCAGCAGCAACTAATGAGCTTCACGTTCCTGATGATTATGTTGCAAATAGTTACGGGGATATTGCTATCTTACTGGTCGTTGCCGCCATTTGCCCAGGCATCGCACATAATTTTGGCCAGCCTTATATTTGGCGCTCAATTCTACCTGATGTTGAATTTATACCAATCAGTTAAAGTACAGGGGGCGCACAAATGATCTGGAGCGATTTTTCAAAATTGATAAAGCTGCGGCTCACTTTCCTGGTGGTGTTTTCTGCATCTATTTCATTTTTAATTGGCAGCAAGGTTAACGGCCAAATTGTTTGGGGCAACTGGCTTATATTAATTGCGGGTGGTTTCCTGGTTACAGGCGCTGCCAATTGCTTTAACGAGATTATTGAAAAGGATTTTGACAGGCTGATGAAGCGCACTGCTGACAGACCGATCCCCGCGGGACGAATGACAACCGGGCAGGCTCTTGTAATAGGATTATTTATGGCCATAGCAGGCACCTATTTATTGGGCCAACTCAATTTAACAGCCGGGTACCTTTCAGTATTCTCCATTTTGCTGTATGCCTTTGCTTATACGCCTTTAAAACGTAAATCTCCGATTGCTGTGTTTATTGGCGCAATACCCGGGGCGCTGCCGCCGCTTATCGGCTATGTGGCGGCACATGAAAAAATTGATGCTATAGCTATCGTTTTATTTGCCATTCAATTTGTTTGGCAGTTTCCGCACTTTTGGGCAATAGCCTGGGTGTTGGATGATGATTATAAACTGGCCGGCTTCCGGTTGCTTCCGTCCGGACAACGGAATTTAACAAGTGCAATAATCACCTTTATTTTAACCTTAATACTGGTGCCTGTAAGCTTATTGCCAACCTATTACGGATTTGGCGGTATTTACGTGGGCATAGTATCATTTGCATGCAGTTTGGTATTTTTGTACCTGGCATTTAAACTGTTGAAGGACTTAGAGATAAGCTCAGCGAAGAAGCTGATGTATGGTTCTTTTTTTTATTTGCCGGTGGTACAATTAATGTTTTTATTTGATTTTATTGGAAAGGTGAAATGATGGCGCAGTTACAAAAAGAAGACAGGCTTAACCTTGGGGCTAAGAAATTTAACATGTGGATATTTATATTCACCTCGTTTATGTTTTTTGCGGCATTATCCAGCGGCTTCATCGTTTATAGCGGCGGGAAGGGGCACGCTTTAAATGTGGAACTGCCGCGCGCATTTTTATATAGTACTATAGTAATATTAATGAGCAGTATAACGCTGTTTATGGCTTCAAGGGCGGCTAAAGCCCTCGAGGTAGGCAAGCAGCAGCTTTTTTTATGGTTTACATTTTTATTAGGTTTAGTATTTTTTGCATTGCAGCTATATGCATGCTATGTGTTAACCTATAAAATGGGAATTTATTTTACTGACAGTAATGCATCGCACACCTTTGTTTTTGTGTTTTGCGGCATGCATTTACTGCATATCATAGCGGCTTTAGTCGTGGTGCTTTTTACCATAAGAGGAACCTATAAAGGCATTCCGCAGGTAATGAACTTGTATAAAATGGAAATGACCTCCATATTTTGGCATTTTCTCGATATTATATGGATTTATCTGTATGTTTTTTTACTTTTGAACCAAAATTAACACCAAATACCCAGTACAAATGAGTGCAACAGTTGCTGAACAAATTGACGAAATAAAAACAACGCCCTGGTCGGGAGGCAAATCGCCTTTCGAGGTAGAGTATGGTAAAATGATGATGTGGTTTTTCCTCCTGTCGGATGCCTTTACTTTTTCGTCATTATTGATCTCGTACGGCGCTTTACGTTTTAGCGCACCCACCTGGCCCGCACCATCGTTGGTGTTTCAATCGTTCCCGGGCCTTATTGAACATGGTGCACCACTGGTGTTTGTTGGATTAATGACTTTTATCCTCATCATGAGCTCTGTTACAATGGTATTGGCTGTTGAGGCCGGCCACCGTAATTCAAAAAAGGAAGTTGTTTGGTGGATGATTGGCACTATAATCGGCGGGTTAATGTTTTTAAGCTGCCAGGCGTTGGAGTGGAACCACCTGCACAGTGAAGGTTTTTGGTGGGGACATATACCAAATGCGGAAACATTGAAGGAATTTTTTAAGGCGGGGGTGCCGCTTTCGCAAGAGCAAATGACCTCGCAGCAATTTGCCAACCTGTTCTTTACAATAACCGGTTTCCATGGTTTCCACGTATTTTCGGGGGTGATCATCAACATCATAATTACCATCAACGTTTTGTTAGGTACATATCAAAGACGTGGCAGTTACTTGATGGTTGAAAAAGTGGGCCTTTACTGGCACTTTGTAGATTTGGTGTGGGTGTTTGTATTTACCTTCTTTTATTTAGTTTGATAATTTAATTCGATAATCATATGTCATCAGAAAATACAAGTGTGCATGCCGAAGGCGCTGAGCATACCGAGCACGAAACAATGAGCAAAAAAAGGATATGGAATGTGTTTTTCATATTGCTTGGTATAACTGCTGTTGAGTTTATTATAGCACTTTGGTTGGCTCCGACATTCCACATTCCCGCTAATTTTGTAAATCCAGCATATATTATATTAACCTTATTCAAGGCCTATTTTATAGTTGCGTTCTTTATGCACTTAAAGTTCGAAAAGGTAGGGATGGCGCTTGCTATAATAGTGCCTATCCTGTTTATAATCGGATTAATACTGGTGCTTACCAATGAAAGCCACTATTGGATTGGCCTGAGGCTCTAATGAAAAAAGCAGGCTTGCTGAAAAAGATCTCGATCCTGGTACTTGTTCTGATAGTGCCAGGATTTTTATATTATTTACTAACCGCCGAAGGTAAAAACAGGTATAAACCTTTACCTATTTTCGGGCCTAAGGTGCTGGCTAAAACCACTCACCACGTCCATGGCAAAGATATTCCTGATACTATATACCATTCGATAAAAGATTTTAAGCTAACCGACCAAAACGGCAACCCGGTATCACTCAAAAACTTCGATAAAAAAATCGTAGTAGTTAATTTTTTTTATACCAACTGCCCTACGGTTTGCAAGCAAATAAATAGTAACGTTAACCTGCTGGCATCGGCTTATGATAAAAATAAAATGCTGTCGTTCGTTTCCATAACCGTCGATCCGCAGCATGATTCTGCCCCGGTTTTAAAAAGCTATGCGGGGCAATTTAAACCGGGATCAAAAAAGTGGATGTTTTTAACCGGGGATACCAGCACGATATATAGCCTTGCCCGGAACAGCTTTTTAGTAAACGCTTTATCAACCGGAAAAGATGACTTTATATACAGCGATAAACTGATATTAATCGATCAGGATAAACGCATCAGGGGTTACTATACTGGCGCCTCCGATGATGAGGTAAGCCGTTTAAATGATGAAATTAAAGTGCTGATTGCTGAAGAGCTGCGAAAAAATGATAAGCCGCTTTATTAGTGGTTAGTAGCAAGTATATAGTATCAAGTATCAAGAAAGAAGAACCAGGAGACAAGAATCAAGACTTACAAGTGTCGTCCCCTCCTGATTTAAAACTATAATCTATGACAGATAAATTTATTTTCCGTTTCGTTGCTGTAGTATCCGTATTTGTGTTTATCGTGGTGCTCGTACTCAATCGCAGGATCATTCCTGCACCGGCTGTTGTGCCGTCGTTCACGCATTACCTTCCCAAGCTTAATGCTTTACTCAATGGTACATGCAGTATTTTGCTTTTAACGTCGTTATACTTTATTAAACAGGGTAAGATTGTTATACATAAGCGCATTAATATATTAACCTTTTGCCTTTCGTCGCTGTTCCTGGTATCCTATATTTTATTTCATTACCTGGCGCCCGAAACAAAGTATGGCGACATCAATGGCGACGGGATATTGTCACCTGCTGAAGTTGAAGCTTCCGGAAGTATACGGTATGTTTATTACGTGATACTAACATCACACATCATACTGGCCGCAGGCGTTTTGCCATTAATTCTGCTGAGTTTTTACCGCGGGTTGCAAATGCAGGTTGAAAAACACAAAAAACTGGTGCGGTGGGCATTCCCGATATGGTTATACGTTACCGTAACCGGCGTTATAGTTTATCTGATGGTATCGCCTTATTATCATTTTTGATTTGTTGTTGTAAGGTTTGAATGTTGAAAAGTTGTAAAGTTGTGGTGTTTCTCGTGCCAACCTAATCAACTTAATCCAACCCAATCAACCACTTAACTAAATAAATTATTAAATTTGCCTTATGAAAACAAGCTTAAAAACGGCTTTGATCCTTGTGGTATTTGGTTTGCTATTTTTTAGTATAAAGCCCGTTAAGGCTCAGTGCGCCCAGTGTGCTGCAACAGTTGCATCAAATGCAAAAAATGGCGATACTACTGCCAATGGATTAAACAAGGGCATCATGTTTTTACTGGCTGCTCCATACCTGGCGGTTGCAGTAGTAGGGGGTGTGTGGTATAAAAAATACCGGCGTAAAAACGTGAACCTCGATATCCCGAATGAAAAATTGAATCTTAATTAGGAAAGAGTTCATAGTTGATGGTTCATAGTTCATAGGAACTCCGGCCAGGAACAGTGAACCGCTCTGCTAACAACTCACCGAATGGCTCCAACACCGAAATCATGGGCAATGCTGCACACCAAATGCCCGCGCTGCCGGCGTGGAAATATGTTTGCCGGCGGCACTTACAATTTCGGTTCAAATAAAATACACGATCATTGCCCGCATTGTAATTTGCACTTTGAAATAGAACCGGGCTATTTTTATGCCGCCATGTATGTAAGCTATGCATTAAATGTGGCCGAAGCCTTCGGTATTGTTACAGCCACCTACCTGCTGACCCATAACGCCGATTCGCCCTGGTTATATTGTGGGACGATATTGGCTGGCTGCCTTTTGTTAGCACCTCTAAATTTCAGGTATTCCCGCGTTTTTCTGTTATATTGGCTATCCCCTAAAATAAATTATCAGCCTCATTTAGACATCGATGATACAACGCCATACCTTTGATTTTTTAAAAGAACTGGTTGAAAATAATAACCGCGAATGGTTCCAGGCTAATAAAGAACGTTATGAAGAAGCACGCGAAAATGTAATTGCGTTTACGGGTGAATTAATAAAGCTGCTTCACAAAATTGACCCCGGCATTGACGATACGCTTGAAGCAAAAAAATGCGTAATGCGTATCTATCGCGATATACGCTTCAGCAAAAATAAAACGCCTTACAAAAATAATTTCGGCGTAAGCATACCATCAAAAGGTTTAAAGGGAGGCAGGGCGGAGTACTACCTGCACGTAACGCCGGGAGGCTCGTTTATAGCAGGCGGATACTGGATGCCCGAGGCCAATCACTTGAAAGCGATACGGCAGGAGATAGATTATAACGCCATGGATCTCAAAAAAATAATTGATGATCCAGCCTTTATAAACTTATTCGGTGAATTCAGGAAACAAGAACAGTTAAAAACTGTTCCAAGGGAGTATAGCGCTGATAATGAAAATATTGAGCTTTTAAAGCTTAAAAGTTTCGTTGCTTTTCATTACCTTAAGGACGAGGAATTATCAGGCAAGGACGCGGTAGAATCCGTAGCAACTATATGCAGTAAAATTTATCCTTTGAATGTTTTTTTAAATAACGCCATTGCTTAACAACTGTCAAACCCAATATCATGAAAATTAAATATTACTTATCTGCTATTCTTTTATGCGTGTTTTTGCATTCGTGCGTAGTCCTTTCTCCCAAAAGATATAAATCCCTGGTAAAGGAACGTGATTCACTTGCCACATTGGCCGGCAACCTCGAAGATACTGTTGCCAGGCTGCGCGCCGATACCATGCGCTTGCACAAGGCCATTAACGAGCTTCAGCATACTTACAATGCTTTAAATGATAAGTACAATGCGCTGAACAATAATTATAATGCCAGCTCTTCAAAAGTTAATGAGCTATCCTCCGATCTGCAAAAACGGGAAGCGAGGTTAAAAGAGGTGGAAAATATTTTGCGTAAACGCGACGAGGCGACTAACGCGTTGAAAGACAAATTGCAAAAAGCGCTGCTGGGCTTTCAGCAGAGCGGATTAACGGTGGATATCAGGAATGGGAAAGTATATGTGTCATTAACGGATAAATTGTTGTTCCCATCAGGAAGTATTGTTATTGATGCGCGCGGCAAGATGGCGCTCGAACAACTGGCCGCCGTGCTTAACAAAGAACCCGATATAAACATTGCAGTTGAAGGGCATACCGACGACAAAAGAGTGGTTAATCTTGGGCAGATAAAAGATAACTGGGATTTGAGCGTAATGCGCGCTACATCTGTTTGCCGTTTCCTCACCGAGGTTCAGAAGGTTGATCCGCATAGGCTAACTGCTACAGGGAAAAGCGAGTATCAGCCTATTGATCCGGCCAACGCTGACGATGCCCGTGCAAAAAATAGGCGTATAGAAATTGTGCTTACG
>Ga0163162_10005216_pt1 | contig 12531 bp, 14 predicted proteins | sample S55metaG_FD_115310 | JGI IMG/M metagenome (GOLD analysis project Ga0163162, IMG submission 115310) | Switchgrass rhizosphere microbial communities from Kellogg Biological Station, Michigan, USA - S5-5 metaG | ecosystem: Host-associated > Plants > Roots > Rhizosphere > Soil | place: USA...
ATCGGCGGATATGCTGGAGCGGCGATGGCACACATGACTTCTTCGGGGCCTGAATCGCAGCTTCGACGTAATCATCGGATCCGCCTGGGCTAAGACGGCGATTTTCATCTTCCTTGCGCCGTTGATCGGCATGGCACTCTCCTACGCCCTGATGATCGTAGTTTATTGGCTCTTTCGAAAAACGTCACCAGGAAAGATGGACAAATATTTTAGGAGACTACAGCTGGCCTCCTCCGCCCTGTTGAGCTTCGCTCATGGTGGGAACGACGCACAGAAGACAGCTGGCATCATCACCGGAGTCCTGGTCGCTTCCGGTATGCTCAAGCAATTTGAAATGCCGCGGTGGGTCATCTTCGCCGCTTATGGCTCCATCTCACTTGGAACACTTTCGGGCGGCTGGCGAATTGTGCACACCATGGGCTCTCGACTAACTCGCTTGAAGCCGCGAAGTGGATTCTGTGCAGAAGCAGCCGCAGCAATTTCGATATTGTTCGCTACAGAATATGCTCACCTCCCGGTCTCAACCACTCACGTGGCGGCAGGCGCCATCATCGGCGTCGGCGCGGTTCAACGTTTCAAGGCTGTCCGTTGGGGGCTAGCCGCAAATATTCTTTGGGCGTGGATTCTTACCATTCCTGCGGCAGCATCGTTGGGCTGGCTATCGATGGCGGTGATTCAATTGTTCCTACCCTGAACTACGCGCTCCCTTGAAACTGCTGCGTTAGTGCTGGCCTCTGCGGCTTCCAACTCCCGAATTATGCCTGACGTCGATTCCTTTCGCATAGAACAACACGTCTTCAGCGATATTCGTTGCATGGTCCGCGAGTCGCTCCAGATTGCGCGTAACGGCAAGGAGACTGAGCGCGGGCTTTATGTTTTCCCGGTCACTTTCCATAAAAGAAACCAGTTGGTGAAAGCAATCCGTGCGAAGGTTGTCCACAACATCATCCGACGCGAGTACATCGCAAGCTAACTCAACGTCGCATGCCACGAAAGCATCCATGCTTTTCCGGACCATGGACCCAACGAGGCCAGCAAGTAGGGGTATGTCAACCACCGGCGTGCCTGTTGGGACCTCTATCAGCGCCCCCGCACTATGAGCGATATTGACGGCTAAGTCACCCATCCGCTCCAAGTTTGTGTTGATCCTTAGAACTGCAATGATGAAACGCAGGTCGATCGCCATCGGCTGATGGAGGGCTAGTAACTCGATGACGAGTCCGTCGACCTCTAATTCGATCGAGTTAATCCGTGCTTCGTTTTTGAAGACCTCCTCGGCCGCACCTCTGTCTTTCTGATCGACTGCGTTGATGCTCTGCCGAATCCCTGCTTCCACAAGCGAACTCATCTCGAGCAGTTTGTTCTTGAGGTCGTCCAACCGCTCGACGAGCTTTATCACGATTTGAGCTTCGCATAAGCCGGAGGGGAATAAAGCAAGGTGCCGGCACCGGCGAAAACGGGTATAGGACACTCAATCGTTTCTGCTTGATGTTTCGGCCTCCGAAGAGGTAATGTGCTCATGACGTTGGCTTCCGATAATGCCCATTATTTCGATGTTCGCGCGCGCCGGTTGCGTTGCTGGGCGACCTCATGCCTTGGTAGCTGCCAGTTGAATTCAGACAGTGATGTGACCGAGCGTCACATGACAAGACGTTGGAGAACGCTGGACTTCCCAAGAGCGGGACGCTTTGTGGTGCCAGGGGGATCTCGCGACAGTAATTCGGACGCGCTAACACCGCAGGCCGTCATGCTTCGGCTTCGGCGCTGTACTACTTAAGAGTTTCTGACTTTTTTCCGACGTACAGGTCAGCCTGCCTTGCCTTCGCAGAACGAAGCCGGATCAAGGTTACGGCCGATCGCGGTATGCGAGAGAGAAGCCGGCCGGCACCAGGAAGACGGTGAAAAGCACCGAGGCTAGCAAACCGCCGATGAGCGCGCGAGCCAAAGGCGCGTAGGATTCGCTTCCCTCGCCGAGCTTCATTGCCATTGGCATTAGACCGATGATAGTTGCGAGCGATGTCATCAGAATAGGGCGCAAACGAACGCGGCAAGATTCAACCACGGCTTCGCCCACGCTCCTCCCTTCCGTCTTCAGGTGGTGAGCGAATTCGACGATCAGGATGCTGTTGGACATAGAGATTCCGGCCAACATCACAACTCCCATCAACGACATGATGTTCAGCGTTGTCCCTGAGAGAACGAGCGTGATCAACACGCCGGAAATAGCGGGCGGGAGCGCCAAGAGAATAATAAACGGATCAATGAAGGACTTAAACTGAGCGACCAGAATCAGATAGAGGAGGATTATGGAGAGCGTGAGCCCCATAGCAAAGCTTCTGAACGATGCGTTCATGGCTTCCGCACTTCCGCGGACGGCGGCGCTTACATTCCCCGGAATATATTCGTGTGCAATTACATCGCGAACGTAGTCGGCCGCGGCACCAAGATTTTCGCTGGATGGGCGCGCATAGATGTCAAGTTTGCGCCGGATTTGGTAGTGATCCACCTCTGTAGGCGCCTTGATGCGTTCGATATTGGCGATCATGTCCAAGCGTGTCGGCCTAGAGACGCCATCGGCGTGAAGCGGAATGGACCTCAAATCCTGGATAGACCGAACCTGGGCTTCAGGGTATTGGACTGTCAAAAAATAGTTATTTCCGTTACGCGGATCAATCCACAAATTGGGCGCGATCATTTGGTTCGACGTCAAAGAAGTGATGACATTGGTGAGAACCTCACGCTCGGTAAGGCCAAGCTTGGCGGCGTGTAAACGGTCGACGTCGACACGTAGGGACGGATAATCCAGATCTTGCGGCATAAAGACGTCCGCGATGAGGGGCGACGTCCGCAATTTGGCCGCGATATCCTGAGCGATCCGATTATCCGTTTCCAGGTTTGCGCCCACTACTTGGACGTCGATTGGCGCAGGCGCGCCCATGCTGACCACGGCATCGACCAGGCTGCCGGTGGAGAAAAATGGCGTGATTTCGGGCATCTCCTCGGCAATGCGCTTCTTGATTTGGCGAATGTACTCATAGCTGCCAACTTTATGTTCGGGCTGCAGGCCGACCTGAATAAAGCCGGTATGCATGGCGGCGTTCGATGTGTATACGGCGGAGAAGCCATTATCAACACCAATGTTGTCAACGATCACGCTGAGATCTTCCGGGCGAACAATCTGCTTGATTATGCTCTCAAGACTGGCCGCTTCTTTCTCGGTCACCGTAAGCTTAGTTCCCGAAGGCGCCTTAAAGGTGATTACGAATTGTCCCGCGTCAGTTTGGGGGAAGTATGCAAAGCCGAGCTGGCTATAGAGCAGGAGACTCGCGGCAGAGGCCAGGGAAAACAACGCTAACACGGTTGCCGGCATACGAAGGACCCGTTTGACCAGCACTTCGTATAGAGCCAGCATTCGATGAAAAGCTGCGTTGAATGCCTCGTTGAAGCGCGCTCCCCAACCGAGCGGATCATTCAAGGTCCGTGCCTCGCCAGCGCTCTCCTCGCTGAGGTGTTCAGAGTTTTTAATCTTCAGATAAAGTGCGCAGAACAGAGGCACGACCATCATGGCGACGAAGTAAGAGGCAAAAAGAGACACGACGACCGCCAGCGCCATCGCGGAAAAGAGAAACTTGCTAACGCCGGCGAGCAGCGTTACTGGGAAAAAGACCACCGCGGTCGTCAGCGTCGAAGCGAGTACCGGAAGAGCTACTTCCTTTCCGCCAGTTTCAGCGGCGACTCGTGGAGGCTCTCCCATTTCAAGATGGCGGTAGATGTTTTCGAGCACCACCACGGAATTGTCGATCAACCGGGACAGTGCCAACGCGAGCCCGCCTAGCACCATGCTGTTGATGGAAGATCCGCCTAGCTGGAGAACGAAGAAGGTTGCGCACACAGACAGCGGAATCGAGAAGAAAACCGCCAGAGTGGCTCGAAGGCTGCCCAGGAACATCAAGATCATCACACACGTGAGGAAAAGGCCGATTCCCCCTTCATGCAGCAGCGTTTCGATCGCGGTGCGCACAAAGCGCGACTGATCGAACACGACATTGGTTTTCATGGCCGAAGGAACGTCAACAAGATGAGTGACGGTCTTGCGAACTCCATCGACCACTGAAATGGTGTTGGAATCGCCGCCCTGCTTCATCACTGGTAGATAGACTGATCGCTGCCCGTTTACATGAACCACGTTGTACTGAAGTGCATGGGCGTCTTTAAGCTGTCCGATATCCGACATCAAGACCGGGTTTTCGCCATTCATCTTAACGGGATATTGATTTGCATGCTTGAGATCGAACTGCGCGTTGGAGTAAATGTTGTAGTCGAGATTTCCAATCTGCACGTCGCCGGCCGGAAGAATCACATTCGCTTGGCTTAGCGACCGAACCACGTCCATCGGGCTGATTTGCCGAGCCTCCAGCTTGAGCGGGTCCACATAAAATTGGATTTGACGCCACGGGCCACCAAAAGGCTGCGGAATGGAAGCGCCGGGCACGCTCGCCAGTTGGTTTCGAACAAAGTTCTGGGCGATGTCTTTCAGGTTGCCGTCCGTCATCTCGTCGCCATTCATGGTGACCAGGCAAGCTGGAAGACTCGACGCGTCAGACTTCAGCACGACCGGCGGCAAGGTCCCGGGCGGCAGGTCCTTCATGTCCGCGACGGCTAAGTTAGCGATGGTCGCTGCATCAATGTCTGCATTCGTGCTGGATTGAAAGTAGACCCGAATGATGCTCACGCCATTCAGCGAGCGTGACTCGATGTGGTCGATCCCACTGGCGAAAGTAAAGAAGCGTTCCAGGTGATATGTAATGTCGCCCTCAATTTGCTCCGGGGGCATTCCAGGATAGAATGTCGCGACGACAACCACTGGAATATTCATCGCCGGAAACATGTCGACAGGCATTTGAACGATACTAACCCCGCCGAGAATGGCAATGATCAGACAGACGACGATGATGAGATAGGGCGTGTGGATGGCAAACCGAGACATGAGCTTTCCTACGGTTTCGGCACCGAATCGGCGGCTAAATTGATCACCTTGGGCTGTACTGTGCTGCCCGCCTTCAACCCGGCGCGCGATCCGACTATGACGCTGTCGCCTTCCCGCAGGTCTCCGGATCGAATCTCAATCCGTTGGGTGCTCTCGATACCCAGGCGTACCGGCACGATTTGAACCACACCGGACGGCTGGACGACGTAGACGCTCGAGGAATCTCCAGAACCATCAATCGCCTCCGCTGGAACCGACAGCACATTTTTTCGCTGTTCCGTGGTGAGGTCGACTTCCGCATACATACCTGGAACCAGCACCAGCGTGGAGTTCGGAACATCGACTTCGGTCTTCATCGTTCGAGTGGACGGATCGACTCTGTCTTCAAAACGCGCTACTCGGCCCGGGAATGTGCGATTCAGCGCCGACACTTTGACGTTGACCGGCGCGCCCAACTGAACCAGCGCTACAGCCGATTCCGGCACTGGAAGCGCTAGCCGAAGCAGGCCGTTTTCAGACAAGCGGACCACGGGCATCGCCTGCGTCTGCGAAGCCGTGCCGGCTTGAATCAGCGAGCCTACATTTGCATAGCGTTTCGTCACGACACCGGCGAATGGCGCGGTGATGACGGCGTACTTGTATACGGTTTTAAATCGGGCCTGCTCCGCTTGAGATACATGGATGCGCTGCTCGCCAGCCGCAATGTGCGATTTGGCGCTGGAGACCTGCGCCTCTGCCACGAGATCGCGCGAGTGCGCCTCATCTACTTCTTGCTGGGGTACCAACCCAACCTCTCGCTTGGAAACGCCTAAAATGCGGGAGTACGACAGATGCGCCATGTCATGCGCCGACTCTGCGCGCTGCAATTCATCGCGGGCGGCTGCCAATTCCGCATTTGCTTCCTCAATCGCAGCCGCAGCTCGCGTGAGATCGTCCTGCATCTCGGGAATTTCCAGAGCTGCAAGCAGTTGCCCTTCGTGGACCCGATCGCCTATGTCTACCTTGATTTCCCGGATATATCCGGAAACCTTGGCCATGACATCGATCTCCTGAAACGGCGCAAATTCGGCGGTCAAGACCAAGTCGCTCGATAAATCGATACGCATAGCTTTTGCAACCGCTACCGTGGGAACTGGCGCCGCCGTTTGCGGTATCCCAGCGCTCCCACTGCGAGCACAAGAAGCGATTACCATCGCCAATGAGACAAACGCGGCAATGGGAAGAATGCGTCCTCTGAGTTTCCGTATTATGCGATTCACCGTAAGATTCCCATTGCAAAACTCAGAGCTGCCCGCCGGCTAAGGTATTCATACTTGGCGGATCCGGCGGCGATCTCAGCCGAGGTTTGATTCAGCTGTGCTTGACTCAGCTCAACAATACTGCCCAAAGCGTTTTCGTAGCGGGTCTGGGCCAATCGCAGGGCTTCATTTGCCTGTGCAACTAGGCGCGCTGTGACATCCAGCCGCTGGAACGCGTCATTCGCGTCAAGCCAGGCCACCCGCACATCGCGAGCGACCTGCACGGTCAAATCCTGGATGTCCTTGCTCGCCGCCGCCGCCCGCGATTCGGCTTCTTCCCGCCGGGCCTTGAACAAGCCGCCGTTCAGAACCGGGATGTTTAAATTGACTCCCGCTGCGCTATAGGTCTCCGCCAATCGGTCGTCTCGGACGGGTGCTACCCCGGCAACTGCTGCGGCTACAAGCGTGGGATTTCGAAGTTTCTTCTCGGCATCGGCGAAACGATCCAGCGCATCCCGATTGAGCCGCAGCGCCGCCAAGTCCGGCCGCTCGTTGAGGGCCTGCCCGATCAAGGCTTCGATGTTGGGATCGAGCGGCGACGGTAGCGCTTCATCTGTCAGAGAAAAAGGCTGGTCGCGCTCGTAACCGATCGCCGCCGACAAACGCGCATGGCTCGCCCGCGCGTCGTTTTCTGCCCGATACAAATCGAGTTCCGACTGGGAGACATTCACTTGCGCGAAACTGACGTCGAGCGTGGACCGGAGAGCGCCTTGTGCAAGGGCGCTTACCTGGCGCAGGGTCAGACGCCGAAGATCGAGTGTCGCTTGTGCCACCTTGAGAACGGATTCCGAAGCGAGCGCTTGGTAGTAGGCCTGTTGTACCTCGATCAGTACCTGAGCGCGAGTATTACTGACGTTTTGATTTTGCGAAGCATTGCGAAGCTTGGCGCTTTGCTCCAGGCTGGCTGTACGTCCGAAATCGGTCAGCAACTGATTCGCAGTGACGCCTGTCGCGGCACGATTGAAGATGCTCGACGTGGTTATAGCCCCAGCCGACAGCGTCGAATTATGCTCAGAGCCAACACCTGTGACGTTTCCAGACAGCGTCGGATAGTAAGCCGACCGCACCTCGCGCGTGGCGAACGCGCCCGCTTGCGCCACGAGTGCCGCTGAAGCGATCCGTGGGTGATTACGCAGCGCGATTTGCTGGGCTGCGGCTAGAGACATAGGAGCCGGAGTCTGCGCCCACAAGCCCGCGCAGAGAAGAACACCTACGGCGGATGCCCGGAACCATGAACGCCTAACCTTCATCGAGACGTTCCGACAGCCACCTTGAGGATGACGGTATCCTGAGCTTCAATCAAACCGTCCGTCACGAGTTCCTGTAAGACTGGCATGAGCTTTTCGACGTTTTGCTGCGTATCGATGAACTCGATGCGCAAAGGCATATGTTGGGCGGTGTCAGATCCCCGTTCTCCGCTGTGGATACGGTGGTGGGTGCCAAAGCCTGCCTCCGGGCGGAGCACGTTAGCGCCGGCTACTCCCTGCTTGAGCAGCAGCGAGAGGATCTCGTTGCTCAGGAAGTCGCTTCGAGAACCGGTATCCTCGTTAAGATGGATCGTAACCTTCTTGGCTGGGCCAGGATCGAGCACAGTTCTACGTATAACGGTGGGACCCTTAAAACACCACTGAAGACTTCCTGAAGTTTTCGTGACAATTTCGTCAGAAGGTCTTCACGGAGTCTTCAGTAGGCAACTATTGCCGCCTCGAATATAAAGATATAAAGGGAAAGAAAAAGCCGTGCGGATTTTGGTGATCGAGGACGAACAGAAACTGAGCCACGCATTGCAAGAAGGCCTGCAAGCCGAACAATATACAGTCACTTTGGCTAAGACGGGTGAAGAAGGCTTTTACCTGGTTCAGACGGAAGCCTTCGACTTAGTCGTCCTGGACGTAATGCTTCCCGGCAGGAACGGATTCGAGATCCTGACAACCATGCGCCGGCATGGCTTCAAGACGCCCGTTCTGATGTTGACCGCCAAGGATGCGATTGAAGATCGCGTCCGCGGCCTGGATGCCGGCGCCGATGATTACCTGGTAAAGCCCTTTGCCTTTCCCGAACTGCTTGCGAGGATCAGGGCTCTTTGCCGAAGGGGCGCGCCGGAGACCAGCCCGAAGATGCGTATTGCGGATCTTGAGGTGGATGTGGTGGGTCGATCCGTTACGCGAGCTGGACAAATGCTAGACCTGACGGCCCGTGAATTCGAGCTCCTGGAGTATCTGTTGCGTCATCGGGGCCATGTTGTCTCGCGCGAGATGCTAACCCGCGAGGTGTGGAAGGAAGCGGGCCGCCATAGTCCCTTGGACAACGTCATTGATGTCCACGTTGCGCGCTTACGACGAAAGATCGATGACCAGTTCGAAGGGAAGCTGGTTCACACCGTGCGCGGCGTCGGTTTTGTAGTGCGCGAAGGGAAAGATTAGCTAGCGGCTAGAACCGTACAAAACGTAGTTGGCGTATCTCTTCTCGAATTCAGGATCTTCAGCCAAATGGCGTCGCAGTATCCAGATTCCATCGGTATTCGCCACAAAGATCAAGCCCCGATCATCCATACTAGTCGCCGTAACGCCGGTGAATTCGCATGCGATCTTTGGGCTCTGCGGGACCGAGAAGTCCATGATCCTGATGGTTTGAGGCACGGGCGCTGCGGGCGGAGCAGCGGGTTCGCTCGTCACGAGTGCGGCGGTGCCGGCAACCACTGTGAGGCTCTCGGAACCGCTACCGGATGCGTACGGGACATTAGCTAGCACCAACGGCTGGTTCGTCTTCGTCACATCTATGAGCGTGACGTTCTTGCCGGCACCGTGTTCAGCGTAAAGATAGTAGCTACTGTAATGTTGAGTTGTGAGGAAGCGTGTTACTGGACCATCTGTCAACGGAATGTGTCCGACTACCTCGATCGCATCTTTCGGATCTGGCGGCGAAGCTTTGGGCTTCTTATTTTTTGCGCTCGCAACCGGCGCCAGGATTACCACTCCAGCGAGAAGCATGAAAAGAGACAATTTGTAGCTGGAAAGGCGCATTGGTAGTAAAATTTTCACGCTCAGGCTTTCTCAGGAACTTCCTGAATACATTCGTTTTTAGCATTGAACCGCCGCCGTTGGGCCTTAAGAGTTTCTGAAGTTTTGCTGAAGGCGACTGTCAGAAGCAGGTCAGAAATTTGTGGTTGCGCGGGAGGCGAGCCAACGTTATAAGAGAAGAGGCGTGAATAGCGTGACAAATGGCAATTCGTGTAAGGATTTCTACTCCGGCGGGGCAGCCTGCCCAATCGCGGAGTCAATATGATGCGATTCACTCGCCCGCAAAGCATCCGCACACGATTGACCGTTTGGTATCTATGCGTGTTTGCCGGCGTCCTACTATTTTTCTGGGGACTTACGGGCTCGTTTCTCTTTTTTCAGTTGAGAAGCCAGCTCGATCATTACGCGATCCAAGACATCGAAACCATCGAAGGGTTACTCTCTTTCGACGTTCTTGGACACCTGACTCTGCGCGAAGACTACCACAACCATCCTGAGTCGAAGCAAGTGCTGGAAAGGCTTGTGGAGGTGCGGTCACCGGAAGGCAGCATCCTTTATCGTAACGAGCGATTGCACAATCAGGCGCTCGGCGGGGCTTTACTCCCCGGCGAAGGAGAAGGCGGGTACTCTCCGCGATCCGTAAGCCTTTCTGACGGAACGCCAGTCAGAATGGTTAGCCGTCGGCACGTGCTGGATGGCCACCCTCTGATGATTCGGTTAGCGTATAGCGAGGAACCCATTCGATCCCGTTTTGACGAATTGGCGGTGGCCTCGCTCTTCGCGGTCCCGATTGTTTTGGCGATCGCCGGCCTTGCAGGCTACTTGCTTGCCAAGCGTGTACTCGCGCCCTTGCAAGAAATGGCATTCCGAGCCGAGGAAATCACATCTGATCGTCTAAACGAGCGCTTGCCAACAGGCGAGGTCGGCGACGAACTCGGGCACCTCGCCCGCATCTTTAATGGCTTGCTGGCGCGGCTAGAACAATCTTTCGAACAACTGCGCCGCTTCACTTCCGATGCTTCGCACGAACTGCGCACGCCACTGACATCCATTCGAAGCGTCGGGGAGGTCGCTCTTCAGAAAGATGGAAGCCGAGAAGAATACCGCGACACAATTGGAAGCATGCTTGAGGAAGTAAATCGTCTTACGACATTGGTTGACAGCCTGCTGACAATCTCGCGAGCGGACGCCGGCCGCATTAAACTGAACCCCTCGGCGTTTTCGGCAATGGATCTGGCGCGGGAAGCGACCGGACTATTTGAAGTCCTTACCGAGGAAAAAAGCCAGCAAATCACAGTTGAGGGAGATGAGAGCCTTCGCATCACCGGTGATCGCGTATTCCTTCGGCAGGCGGTTGTGAATGTAATCCACAACGCTGTGAAATACTCACCAAGCGGCGGGGCTATCGCGGTGAGCGTGCATGACGACGCGAGTGGAGGAATTCGATTGGATGTTGCCGATAGCGGTCCGGGGATCGCGCCGGAACACGCGGATAAAATATTCGATCGCTTTTATCGCGTCGATGAGTCTCGATCGCGCGATGGCGGAGGGGCCGGCCTCGGCCTTTCGATTGCTCAATGGGCCGTTCGCCTGCACGGTGGTGATATTTATCTGCAAGCGAGAGGGGGACAAGGTTCCTTATTTCAAATCTGCTTGCCGGGGTCGTGATACTGGGCTTCGCTGAGCATATTGGCTAGTAGTGGGACACGTTATTGATCTCGGCCCGGCGCATTAGTCGCGTCATCGCGACTGGATTCATGGCGTGCCTTCGACGCGTGTCATTTCACCAAGCTCTGAGTGACGCGTCAACGGCTTTAGCATACTACCGGGGCTGACCAGGCCCGCGATCGTAGGGAGGAGTTGCAATGGAATTAATGGCTTGGCTAGAAAATGCCATCCTTCGTTGAGAGCAATAGTTCCGTCCGTCAATGCAGACATCAGCAAAACCTTAATTTCGAGTCGTTGAACGGTAATCTGAGTCGCTAGCCCGATACCGTCCATGCCTCTGAATTGGAAGTCGGTCAACAAAAGGTGTATTTCTCCCGCGAAATCTCTTGACCGCCTAAGAACTTCTAAGCCGCTGCCAGCGACCAGAACTAAATCGCGAGAGACGACGGCCGGTAGCGTCCGAATTTGAAATCCATTGGGTTACAAAGCCTCCAACGCGATTGCGACAAGGCCGCGAACCCATTCCGATACGGTTTTCTGGTTTGCCTTGGCCGCTGATTCGATCCGGTTCAGGGCGGCAGCGTTGAACCGGCAGCCGCTTCTAATTCAAAATGGCAAAGCCAGCCGGATCAGCTTTGAGATTTGACGGCTTCCAACGCCGAAGCAAGCTGCGAAGTTCGATCTTCCGTATCGGTTGCACCAGAAAAAGCGGTATGGCAAGCCTCGGCTGCTAAAAACGCGATTACGGCGGCGACTCCGAACGCCCACGACAGGGGGAAACCCCTGTGCTCGAATCGCCCGGCTAATTCCGTGTTGCCGGCCATGACGAAAGCAAAGCAGGCTAGTGTCATAGTCACACCGACCCAGTAGAAGCCATTTATCCAATTACGCCTGGCAGTACTCATCATGTACCTCCCCAACGGCTTGCTGGCCATTGTGCCCAGTTTACATGATTTTTTTATGAATCATGAAAAAGTTGTGAAAATCAGGTCCATCGCTTGAGTCACTGAGATTGTATTGCCTCGCAGCCTCGCGAGCGGCGGAGATGGAGAATGACTTAGTCTGTCGAGCCGTAGCCATTGACCTCCGTTTCCGGCATGATCTTAGCGGTCGTCTGCCGCTCGCCCCGCTAGGCAAACCAGAAATCCTCCCTGACGCAGGCGGATCGATCCGCGGCGGCTCATTCAGGGCATAATGAAAGAGAAGTCAGGATTCTGGCCGAGACCACCGGGCGTTACTCTTCCCTCACCAAATGGTCGGGTGGCGCCGAAGGCATGGTTTACGGAATAAAAACGTGAGGCGCCGCAAGACCGATCGCTCAGCTTCGAAGAAGCGAATTTCATCCGGTTAAGGAACCTCGCGTCTCCTGCCCTCTAGTCGAATACAATGCGCCATCGGTAAATCGCAATATGCAAAAGCCAGTGATTTTGACCGTCGACGACGATCTAGATGTTCTTCGCGCCATCGAGCGCGATTTGAAGAGGCATTACGAGGAGCGGTACCGCGTGCTGCGCGCGGAATCCGGGAAAGGCGCGTTAGATCTATTGCACCGTCTCCA
>Ga0163162_10005217_pt1 | contig 12531 bp, 10 predicted proteins | sample S55metaG_FD_115310 | JGI IMG/M metagenome (GOLD analysis project Ga0163162, IMG submission 115310) | Switchgrass rhizosphere microbial communities from Kellogg Biological Station, Michigan, USA - S5-5 metaG | ecosystem: Host-associated > Plants > Roots > Rhizosphere > Soil | place: USA...
AGAAAAGGCAGCGGATAAGGTCACCGACAAAATATTGGGAAAGATATTTGACAAAAAGAAAAAAACGCCTTCCGATAAGACGGCGAATAACAATACATCCGGTTCGGCGGGAAGTGCGCCCAATTCTGCTACTACGACCGATAACAATGTTAAGAAAGACAATAGTAGTGTTTCTGCGAGTTTTAAGACTTACAGCAAGTTCGATTTTATTCCGGGAGATAAAATTCTGGCTTATGATGATTTCTCAAAAGACGCTATCGGTGATTTCCCTGTAACGTGGAATACAAATTCAAGCGGTGAAGTAGTTACGACGTCAAACCAGGAAGGACGTTGGCTGATGGTTAGAAAACCAGGAAAATATATTCCTGAATACATTAAAGAATTGCCTGACAATTTCACCTTCGAATACGACGTAGTGTGCAATGAAAAATTCAGTTATTACTCTCCGCATCTCTGGCTTTATTTCTTAACCGGACACAATACTGGGAAAGAAGTGTTTGACTACACGTTCATACCGGGCGAAAAAAGATCAGGAGTAAAAATAGGAGTTCATCCTACCAATGGAACCTCCGACGGCGGATTTGCTCTTGAAGAAAGCTTTGAAGAGGGAAACAGTGTTATTAAAAACGAGATCAACACAAGTCAATTCAACAGTTATGGAGGAAAAACAAAATTGCACGTTTCGGTGTGGCGTCAAAAGCAAAGGCTTAGGGTTTACCTTAATGAGGAAAAAGTATATGATCTTCCACGAGCCTTTGCGGATAACAAAAATTATGGTACTGTTCTGTTCGAAATATGGGGAGATATGAAGGAAGAGGATCGCTACCTGATTGGCAATATTAAGTTCGCTGCAGGTGCTCCGGATACCAGGAATAAGCTGATCACCGAAGGCAGGTTTGTGACCCGCGGAATTTTGTTTGATGTGAATAGTGATAAGATCAGGCCTGAATCATATGGCGTGTTGAAAGATATAGCTAATGTTCTTACGGAAAACGCTTCAGTAAATGTCAAAATAGTCGGTCATACCGATTCCGATGGAAAGGACGCCGATAACCTGGGTCTTTCCAAACGAAGAGCCGAATCAGTAAAATCCAGCCTCGTAAAGGAGTTTGGTATTGATAGCGCCCGTCTTGAAACTGACGGCAAGGGAGCTTCGCAACCCGTAGATTCAAATAACACAGCCGAAGGCAAAGCCAATAATCGAAGAGTAGAATTTATAAAGGAATGAAGTTGTTTACGGCTTTGATAGTAGAAAAAACATGACTGCGAAAGTCGTGAAGAAAATTTTATTATCTACAAAACTGTAAAAACATGAAAAAGTTATTTTTTCTACTGATCAGCATTTGCTGCTTTTTCCCCGACTGTCAAAAAAATTCGTCAAACTTTGTCACGCATAATTTTTCAAAGTCACAATGGATGGGGGGTCTCAGCTCTATTTTTAATGGACTGAAGCTGCACTTAAACAATTTCACATCAAGCAAACATCAATATCAACCGGAAGACGAGTACGCTTATGAAAATCCAAACTCCAGTTCATTGGCGATCCCTTCGTTAAGCAGCGTTCCCTGGCAATTTGATTCGCCAGTCACACGGCAGGACCCATATTCAGTTTATATCAATGATGTAAACTCCTCCGGCTTTGCGACAGATGCGTACGACGGAAAGGCCTATGTCACGATAAGTTTTGAAAGTGATGGCACCGAGATCATTGGCGATTGCGTCAACAACATTGCCTGTATTTGCGGATCACCCAGGCTCGACCTCAGCAACACCACTGCCGTGATACCCCTAACGTTTTGGCCGAAAGATGGCGGCGCAAGCCTGGGCGCCGGCGACGTATCGTTTAACGCGAACATAGCGGAAAGCGGCCCTTGTGTAAACAACGCGTGCGCATTCTTGTGCGACATTTTTGAACCTAATAGAAAAAGCGATATGCAGACGGCGATCGAAAAATTCATAGAAGATTTTGTTGATAACAACAGCGGGCTGATCTCCGCGCCCTTTACGCAGTACCTGAAAACACTTGGCGTAAGCGGACCGATAATATCAATACAGATCCAAAGTAACGGAGATTTAAAAGTCGTGGATAAAGAATAACGGAAGTTTAATTTATCAAACTAAACAGATATGAAATCATTCAAAAATTTTTTAATGTTGTTGCTGATCGTTCTCAGTTCGGCGACACTAAAACCGTCTAAAGTCCCTGGCAATGGAACTAATTACAACAATAAACGTCTTGCGGCGCGCGTCGTGCTAGATTATAACGGGAGTGTAACCGGCGTAAAGAGTATGAGTATAGGTATTGAGGTCACAATAGATACTTTGGTCGGCGTTCGGTATGAGGTTAAATTAAGTGGCGCTATATCTTCTCATACCGCCCTATTCTACAAATTTTCTAATCCTCATCAGACTATCTTCTATAATTTCATGACGCATAAATCTTTCGTCAATAAAGATAACGGGTCTCCGGATTCTGATGCTAACGTAGACGTTATCGGGAAAGAGACCGTGGGTGGTTATGCCTGCACTCATCTTCAGCATGGCGCGGGTACCAATGAAATTACAGACTATTGGATGAGTTCCCGGATCCCTGGTTTTTTGGAGTTGATCAATTCACTCAAAACCATCAGCGCCGGTCTGCCGGCAATGGCATTTAATGGCACTATATTTCACTGGGGCGGCCTTGTCAAAATGAAGATCATTGACAGTGATCCAAAAATGGGGCAAATGACCATGGATCTTCACCTGACGAATGCAAGGATAAATACCCCTTTGCCCTTAAACACTTTTGATGTTCCGAAATAATCGGGAAATTGTACTTGAATATATAGTAATGAAGCCTGAGAGGTTTACATGAAAAGCAAAAATTACGTTCGGGAAGACACACCATTTTAGTAATTAAAATGCTCATTCCGCAGTCCTGCGAATTATTTATATTTATATTCACAAGAGACAACTTTGAAAGCATGGGTCTTATATATGATCTGTCTCCTTTGTTGTAATGCACACGCACAACAATTTCCAAATATCCAGTTCAATTACATCACAGAAAAAGAGGGATTGTCCAGTAACACTGTAACTTCTATCGCCCAGGATGAAGAAGGTTTTATATGGGTGGGGACCGATGACGGCATGAACCGTTTGGACGGTTATAGAGTTAAGCGTTTTTATCATAACCCGGCGAGTGAGAATTCTCTTGTCAACAATGGCATCCACCAAATCGTGCCTGATGGAAGCGGCAGCTTGTGGATTACCACACGTGAAGGCCTAAGTATTTATGATAAAAAAACCGGTGAATTCAGAAACTTTCGTCATAATCCTGCTGACTCGACCACACTTGACAATGACCAGTATGCAAACATATATATTGAAAAAAATAAGTCCACCTGGCTTACTACTTCGACATCTGTCTACCACTTCGATAGTTCTTTTCACTACAACAAAATTTTTACGGGAATTAAAAACCTGGAAGATTTTGAAAAAAGAAAAATTGAAGCATATCAACGATTGACCCACGATCGACAGGGGAATTTGTGGGGCATCAAACAGGGATATGTTTTCCTGGTAGATAAGAAAACGATGCGGCCGGCAAAGATATTTGGCCCATTCGCTGGGAATATCGAAACCTTTTACCAGGATTCGAATTTTCAATTTTGGCTGGGTTCTTTTGGTGGGGGACTTATGGGCTTTGATCCAAAGAGCGGTGGGAGCTTTATTGTTAACCTTGCAAGCCCAAGGGAGATAATACATTCTATCACCGAGTGGTGGGATCGGCACCATCATCGGTGGTTGGTCCTGGGAGGCGATAATGGTCTTATCCTGGTTGATCCAATTTCACTCCGAAATAAAGAATATTCATTTCGCGCCAGTTATTACCAGGAGAAAACCTCTTCAAACAATGTAGTTCAGTATGTTTTTGTTGATCGACAAAACATCTTGTGGATCGGTACCGAGGGAGGTGTTTGTTATGTGCGACCTTCACACCAACTTTTCGATCTATGGAATATCTATGATTCGGATGGAACACATACCGCTGGCCGGGACTGGATTTATTCTCTGTGCAATCTCTCCAATGGATACTGGATGACCCGGTGGGTTGGACCGGGGCTTTTTCATTTCGATAAAGATGGTATCCTGACAGAAACAGTTAGTACTATTCAAACTACTCATGGAGCGGCTCCCGTTGCTGATTCGCTAAAACCCTATTATATAACCAACCAGGGTGATAGTGTCTTATGGTTTACGACTAATGAATATCTCGTTCATTATGACCTGCAATCGAAAAAAGCCCGGCTTTATAAACCTCCCGACGGGACATCAACCACCGGTCTGCGGACTATCACAATGGTCAACGATCATTCATGGTGGATACGAACAAGAAATAATGCACCCAATGGCATCTATATTTTTGATCCTGTATCGCGAAAATTCTTAAAACACTTTACCACTTCACCCGGTTGCGAGGGTTGCGTTCCGCCTAGTCTACTGACCATATTTCTCAGCTGCAAAAAAGATTTATATGTGACAGCGGCTGGTGAAGGACTCTTTAAATACGATCCCCAATCGGATCAATTCAAATCCTGGTTTAGATTTCAGGGTAAAGAGTTGGAAGAGCATAGCAACAGTTTTAACAGTGTCGCGGAGGACAAAAATGGAATATTATGGATCGCCACGTATACAGGTGTTTTTGCTTTTGACCCCAAAGAAAAAAAGGTGGTTCGCGACTACACAGATAATGAACCATTGGGCGGAGTAGACGTTTCAGGAATCGTTCTTGACGAACAGCAAAATGCATGGCTGGATACGGAGCGCGGCATTTTTTATATTATGCATTCTACCGGGAAAGTACGTCACCTAACTATCACGGAAGGATTAAAAAATAACTCTAATGGTACATTTCAGCAAGGTAAAGATCACTCCATTTATAGTTGCGTGCAGGGTTACGTGATACATATCCATCCCTCCGAATTACTTAACCATTCCGACCAAAAGATCCCCGTCCATTTCAGCGATGCAACGATAATGGATGCTCCCTACTTTTTTCATTTTACATCTTCAGGAGAAAAAGAGATGACGGCGAGGCCGGGACAAAAACGATTGTCGCTTGATTTTTCTATTATGAATTACGATGGTGACAACCGCTACTATTACAGGCTGGATGGCGCAATGGATAAATGGCAACAAAATGAAAATGGTCATCTCGCCTTTTATAATCTTTCGCCCGGCAAATATACTTTGCGTGTAAAAGGTGGTGATCAATATGGTGAGCTTTTGGGTAATGAAGACGATGTAGCGATCATTGTTCAGCCTTATTGGTGGCAGACCAACTGGTTCAAACTTTCATGTCTTGTTTTGATAATAGCGCTGGCCACGTTCCTGGTGCGCAGGCGGATCGTCCACATCCGGCACGAAGCTTCTTTCAGACAAAAGATCGCCGAAACTGAGATGATGGCATTGAGGTCACAGATGAACCCCCATTTTATTTTCAACAGCCTGAACAGCATTGAAAATTTCATGATGCAAAATGAAAAGCGCCTGGCCAGCAGCTATCTGAATAAATTCGCCAGGCTGATACGAATGATCCTTGACAGCAGTCGCAATGAACTGGTGCCACTTGCGAGGGATATGGAGGCACTGTGTTTATATGTTGACCTGGAGCAACTACGCTTCAATCATAAATTCTGTTTTAAACTTCATGCCGATCCGTTGCTTCTCAATGGCGATTATAAAGTTCCCGCCCTACTCATTCAGCCTTATGTTGAAAACGCGATCGTGCATGGCCTGGCGCATAGTGAAAGAGATGACCTCAGTTTAACGGTTTCAGCTATCCTGGAAGGAGAATATATTCACTACAGTATTGAAGACAATGGCATAGGCCGGCAATTATCATTTCACTACAATCAACAAAACAGGCCGCATCATAAAAGCGTAGGGCTGGCCATTACAGAAGAGCGAATCAATATTTTTAATCGCAAGCAGCACGCGAGTGGTCGTGTAACGATCACTGACTTGTTCGATAAAAACGACAAATCATCCGGAACAAAAGTGGACATCCTGATAAAGGCAATTTAAATATGGAATTTCTGAAGGCGATATTAGTAGATGATGAATTGAGCAGTCTGCAAAACTTGCAGCAAAAGATCACAGAATTTTGCCCTGAAATAAAAATAGTCGCTACTCCGGGTAAACCCGAAGAGGCAATATTCCTTATCCGCCATCATAAGCCAGATGTGATATTTCTGGATATTGAAATGCCACGAATGAATGGCTTCAGGATGCTGGAAGAACTGCAGAATGTTGACGCCGAAATAATCTTTACAACCGCCTATAATCATTATGCGATTGATGCTATTCGTATAAGTGCCTTCGATTACCTCATGAAACCGATTTCCGTAGAAGACCTGCAAAGTGCCGTAAACCGGTTAATGACAAAGCATAAACGGCAGACCCAGGAAAAATTAAGTGTTTTAAAAAGAAGCCTTCAGGAAAACAGATCTCAGGAAGACCGGATCGCGATCCCAACGGGTGAAGGAATGGAGTTCATTAATATAAAAAATATCGTGCGTATCGAATCGAGTTCCAATTATTCAAAATTGCATTTGCTCAGTGGTCAAACGCTGCTGGTTACGCGATTATTGAAAGATTTTGAAGAAATGCTGTTACCCTACCGCTTCTACAGGGTTCACCATTCACATGTCATCAATCTCACTTATATAGAAAAATATATCCGCGGCGAAGGTGGACAAGTTGTGATGCAAAATGGCGACGTAATTGATGTAGCCAGAAGAAAGAAAGATGAGTTTCTAAAACTGATCGCATCATAAAGATCATTTGCCGGGATCAGTACGAGCTCATTGAGACAGTGGGTTTCTCTTTCTTATACTTAGGTTTTCGACCTTCAGCGGAAATAGCTTCCTTTTCAAATGGGATCTTTCGGTATGAACGAAAAAATATCGAAAAGAACAAATATCTCTTGGTAAATTCAAGAATGCCATATTTTCTGTACTGCTCTACGTGAGTAAACTCATGCCTTACCCACGGGGTATCGGTTAAAAAGTCCTCCTTACTGCAACTAAGGAAAATAGTTTTGCCAATGGTGATGGCATAGTCCTCTTCTTCGCCATGCATTCTTCCGACTATTCTCGCTAAAGTGCTGTGAGGGATAAGCCTAACCGACTGGGAGTAGGTGACGGTCGCAAGGATGATACCAAGGAACAACAGGGTGGCTTTAAGCATACAGGGTACGGGTTTGCGCTATATAATAAACGTTTTTGTACAGTTTTAATTGCTGGGGCTGAAGGAAATTTGAAAGAGCTTAGCCCAAGTTGAGGAAACATAAGTCCCATGAAGCGCATCTGAATGGAAACAAAAAAGCCCTGATAAATCAGAGCTTTGTGACCCCTCAGGGGATCGAACCCTGGGCCCACAGATTAAGAGTCTGTTGCTCTACCAGCTGAGCTAAGGAGTCAAAGCGGACGGCAAATGTAAATACAAAAGGATTTGCCCGAAAATCTGTTTCCATAAAAACAATTTCATTTTCACTCCCAACTTTCCTATACATTTGCGCCGCAAAAAGAGAATGTGTATGAGCAACCAGACATTTACGATGATAAAACCTGACGCCATGAAGAACGGCCACGCAGGCGCAATCATTGACCGTATTATAAAAGAAGGATTCAGGATCGTGGCATTAAAGCTGACCAAACTTTCAGCAGAAAAAGCGGGAGAATTTTATGCCATTCATAGAGAAAGAGCGTTTTACGGAGAGCTTGTTCAATTTATGAGCAGTGGTCCTGTGATTGCCGCCATTTTAGAAAAAGAAAATGCAGTTACTTCCTTTCGTGATCTGATCGGTGCAACAAATCCTGCACAGGCAGCTGAAGGAACGATCCGAAAAATATTTGCAACTTCTGTGGGGGAAAATGCTGTTCATGGAAGCGACAGCGATGCGAACGCTATCATCGAGGGAAATTTCTTTTTCAGTAACCTTGAAAGGGTTTGATCTTAAGAAGTTCAGATCTGGTTCGATCTTTTGATCTTGTTCGGAACAGGTTTTACAATATAACCGGCTTTGCGCAATAAGTTAATCACGCCTTTGTTGCCGGGTAGGTGCCCCGCGCCTACAGCAACCACCACTGACTGCCCGGGTAAGATAGTTTTTAATTTCTCTACCCAATTCTTGTTTCGATTGTATAACAAAATATCGGTAAAGTTGGCAATACCCATATCGGTCATTTTTGTAAGCTCTTCGAGTTTTGAAAGATCCTGGTCTCTGTAAGCCTGCATTAGCTGATCGTACTCCTTTGAGTCATCACTGGTTCCTTTATCGGCATCATCTATATATCTTACTAATTGCATCGCCTGCATTTTATACGGGATGGTATCAAAAATGCTCATCTGAAAAGACATAGTCTCCAGTCCTCTCACATTTTTACCATATTGCTTAGCCTCTTTCATGATCACTTCCTCCATCGCTTCAGGAGTTTCGCATCCGGTATTCCCCTCCATTAGCATAGACGCCGCCAATAAAGGTTTACAAGTTTCCAAGACCGAGAAAGGAAGCAACGTTTCATTGTTCTCAAAATACTCTTTCACTTTAGCATAATCTTCCTTGCTGAGAAGATCTGCCAATGTCGTGTCATTACGCATTTTCATTTTCCTCATTACACCCAGCATTTCAAACAAATTGTCCATATCGACTTCAAAATAAACTGCATCACTGTTCCCGATGGCGTTTTTCAAACTGTCACTCAATACCGCTTCGTCAGAACAGATCATGTGTATTGTACCAAACAGGTAGGACGGTTTGAGCAGCCCGTTGCCACTTATCTCCCACAATAATGTATTGAATTCTTTCTTGTTCTTTTCCTGGGCTAATGTTATTAACGAGGTCATCACCATCATCAAACCAACGCTCCATTTCTTCATAGAAAAAGTTTTATGCAAATTACTAAGATGCGTAGATGCTGGAAAATCATAAATAATGCCGGGATTTTTTAGTACCAGATTTGGCAGTTATTTAGGTTCCCCTACACTCATTATTCATTACATCACTCCTTATACATTCTCATCATATTCCCTAACTCTGGTTATCTTTGCCGGCTATGGCGGAAGCAAGAACAGTAGCTTTTCATACACTTGGGTGTAAGCTCAATTTTTCTGAAACCTCTAGCTTGTCAAGAATGCTTGAGGGTGAAGGCTTCAAAAAAAAAGAATTTGACGAATTGGCTGATGTGTATGTCATCAATACCTGTTCAGTTACTGAAAATGCCGACAAAGAATGCCGCCAACTGGTGCGCCGTATTCAACGAAAAGCTCCTGAAAGCCTTGTCGTTATCACCGGCTGTTATGCTCAATTAAAGCCAAAGGAAATTTCGGGGATCCCTGGTGTTGATCTTGTTCTTGGCGCTGCCGAAAAATTCAACCTGGCCACGCACCTTAAAGAATTAACCAAGGGCGACTCCGCTAAAATTTGCAGCTGCGACATTGGTGAAATTTCAGATTTCCATTCCTCCTACTCTCTTCACGACCGGACCAGAACGTTTTTAAAGGTTCAGGATGGTTGTGACTACAGTTGCTCTTTCTGCACCATTCCTTTGGCAAGAGGAAAAAGCCGCAGCGATTCCATTGATCATGTAATCAACAATGCAGAGCTCCTTGCTTCCAAAGGCGTAAAAGAGATCGTATTGACGGGGGTAAATCTTGGAGACTTCCGGGAAGATGGAAGCATTCCCGGGGAAGAACGAAAGAATTTTTATTCATTGATAAAAGAATTAGAAAAGGTAACAGGCATCCGGCGATATCGTATTTCTTCTATTGAACCTAACTTGCTAACAAACGAGATCATCGAATTCGTAGCGAACAGCGATAAGTTCATGCCACATTTTCATATACCCTTGCAAAGTGGGAGCAACAGGATATTAGGGTTGATGAGAAGAAGATACAGGCGCGAGCTATATAGTGATCGTGTAAATCTTATTAAGACCTTAATGCCTCATTGCTGCATTGGTGTTGACGTGATCGTTGGCTTCCCTTCTGAAACTGACGAAGACTTCACAGAGACTTTTGATTTCCTGCATACCCTGGATATTTCATACCTCCACGTGTTTACCTATTCGGAAAGAGACAATACTCTTGCGTTGTCAATAAAGCCCGTTGTCCCGGTCAACGTTCGTCATGAAAGAAACAAAACACTCCGTAATCTTTCTTACATGAAAATGCAATACTTCATGGAGCAGCACACGGGCCAGGTGCGAAAAGTCCTGTTTGAGGCGAACAATAAAAACGGGATGATGGAAGGTTTTACCGATAACTATATTAAGATCGCGACGCCTCACAGGGCCGAATGGGAAAATGAGATCGTAGATTGGAAAATATAGTGCAACGTCTTAAGTAATTGCTATCAGAAAACTTCTTCTTAACTTCTCAGCCTATTTAGTAAAATAGATTTTCCCTTCAAGTAAAGATCAAACTCAATCCAGATTGTAATATGAAAAAATCACGTCGTCATTTCATCAAACAAACAGCATTCGCCGGAGCCGGCCTCATGGCTTCCAAACTCGCATGGACTGCACAAAGCTACGATCGTATTATCGGGGCCAATGACAGAGTAAGAGTGGGGGTAGTTGGTTTTTCTGATCGCCATCGCAGTTCACATCTCCCTTGCTTTATGAATCATTATAAGGAATTAAACTTCGACCTGGTTGCGGTCTCCGATATTTGGAACAAACGCAGGGAGGAAGGAGCCGCTGTCTGGAAAGACAAGATGCAGCACGATATAACAGCATGCCGCAACAATGAAGAGATGTACGATAAAAAATTAGTGGATGCGGTGTTTATCAGCACGGCCGATTTCCAACATGCCTTACATGCCATAGAAGCAGTAAAAGCAGGCTGCGATGCTTATGTTGAAAAGCCGTTTGCGGAGACCATGGAAGATAATCGTGCAGCGTTAAAAGCGATCAAGGATTCCGCCAGGATCGTGCAGATCGGATCGCAAAGGAGAAGCGGCGCAAACTACAAATCAGCAGAGAATTTTATAAAATCGGGAAAGTTTGGTCCAATTACGATGGTGGAGTTAAGCTGGAATGTCAATCAACCAGGGCGTTGGCGCAGACCCGCCTTAGTGCCACTATTAAAAGAAGAGGATACAGACTGGAAAAGATTTTTATTAAACAGGCCTTCTGAATCTTTCGACCCAAGAAAATATCTGGAGTTCCGTTTGTTCTGGCCTTATTCATCCGGACAACCAGGTCAATGGATGAGTCACCAGATAGATACGGTGCATTGGTTCAGTGGCCTGCAGCATCCACGTAGCGTTGTTGCTAATGGTGGGATTTATATGTGGAAAGACGGAAGAAAAAACTGGGATACAATGACGGCGGTGTTCGACTATGGCCCGGAAGGTGATTTGACGTCAGGATTCCAGGTTACATTTTCATCGCGAATGCATAATGGCGACGAACATCCCGCAGAAATTTATTATTCCAATGGCGGTGAATTAAATCTTATCACCAATAAGGTTTCGCCAACGGGGGGTCTTACAAAAAGATTTGCCGATGAAATGAATATGCAGCCAAATTTATTGCCCGAGGTGAACCTCGCACAAACTGAACAAGTGGTTGCTTCAGCAAATACAGGCGGAGATCAACTCACTTCAAATCATGTACGAAACTGGATGGAATGCGTCCGAAGCCGCAAGCAACCCAATGCCCCTGTTGAAGCGGGATATAGCCATTCTATCGCAACCATTATGACAAACGCTGCTATACATACCGGTTTAAAAGCAACATTCGATTCAAAAACCCAGGAAGTAATGGCAGGAGAAAATGTCTTTAAATACTAGGATAATAAGATGCACCAGAAAAAATATTTTGTTTCGTTGACAATAAGCATCATCTCATTCTTTGTTTCAATTGCACAAAAAGAAATGGTGAATATCGTTAGAGGAAAAAATGAAAACAAGATCGATGTATTTATTGGCCAAAAATTATTCACCAGTTTTTTTTATCCGGATACACTGGAAAAGCCGGTGCTGTACCCGATCTACGCGTCCAACGGAACGATGATCACCAGGGGATTTCCTTTGCATCCAGTATCCGGCGAACCAACAGATCACCCTCATCATGTCGGTCTTTGGTTTAATTATGAGAATGTAAACGGTCTCGATTTCTGGAATAATTCATACGCCATTCCTCCAGACAAAAAACATTTGTATGGTTGGATAAAAACGGACAAGATCATTGAAACATCAAACGGTGATAAAGGGGTGTTGTCGTTTCATGCCAATTGGGTCAGTCAAAAAAATGAAGTGCTGCTGGAAGAAACGACAAAATTTGAATTTAGCGGTGCTCCTCATTGGCGCATCATTGACAGATCAACTACTCTAAAAGCCAACACCGATATTCTATTTGCAGATGCAAAAGATGGAATGCTGGGATTGAGAGTAGCACATGAGTTACAAATTCCCTCGACAACGGATCAAAAATTCGCAGACGACAAAGGAAATGTAACGATCGTGAAGAAGAGCAC
>Ga0163162_10005218_pt1 | contig 12529 bp, 12 predicted proteins | sample S55metaG_FD_115310 | JGI IMG/M metagenome (GOLD analysis project Ga0163162, IMG submission 115310) | Switchgrass rhizosphere microbial communities from Kellogg Biological Station, Michigan, USA - S5-5 metaG | ecosystem: Host-associated > Plants > Roots > Rhizosphere > Soil | place: USA...
AGACCGTCTGCGACGGATCGCGCTTGTCTCTGAGCCAGCCCTCGGCCAGCCATGTGTGTCCGAGGTTGAGGAAGAACAGCTTCAGCCGTTCGAACCGGCGCAGATCATCCGTCACGATGATCTGATCGTGTGTGCATAGAAGCTCAATGCCGGGTCGCCGCTCGATCGCCCACAATGCGTATGGCTCCGCGACTGCCCCGACAGGCTCGATCGCCTGAGAGACAATGCGGTCGACAAGCGAATTGACCCAGGCACATTGATTCCGTAGATAGTCGACAAACGACGTCGACAGCGACCATTGGCCGGCCAGCCCCGCTACTATGTCGCGCAAGGTAGCGCCGTTGTCCTGAACCAATTCGCACGGAAACACAGTCACGCCGGCCTCCGGACGTTCGCGCCAGCGTTCATGTAGGAGTGCCAGAAACTTGGCCGGGAAACTATGCGGAACGCAGGCTTCGTCTTTAACGACTTCCGACGAGTCGCGTTCGTCCACGCGGTACCCGGCGTCACTCGTGTTGGACACGACGACACGGACATGGTCGACGAAAGCGCGACGAATCACTGGCCAGTCGGTCGCCCGCGATCAATGCATCCTGCACCGCATGGCACTGGATCACCCGGTCCACCACAGAGCCCGCATCATAGCCCCGTATGTGGACGGGATAGCCGTGAGAATCCTTGAGCGCTGCAATCCTCGCACGGCTCGAAGCACTTTGAGTGGTTTGCACGATGGTGATGCCGCCCATTGCCGCTCCTCGCGCAAGCGCCTCAGAGACGAAGAGTGCGGCGTGCGCCAGAAGAAATCGGCTCGTTCCGAACTGCAGAATAGGTGCATTCACGGGACTTCGTCCGAGTGCGTTCGTTAGCATTCGACTAGCGCCTTTACAACCGTCTGGCCTGTTTCGAGCAAACGGGGAAATTCGGATGGAACGTCCTCGAGCTTCATTCTGTGAGTGTTCAACGCTGCATCCGGGATATGTCCGCCGCGCATCGCTTCCAGCACCGTATCGAAGTCAGCCGGCGTCGCGTTGCGGCTAGCGAGCAGCGTCGCTTCACGCTTGTGAAACTCCGGGTCCGCGAAACTCACTTGTCCAGGCACGATGGAGATCAGCGTGTACTTACCGCCATGCGCAATGAACTCGAAACCGCGGTTCATCGCATTGATATTACCGGTCGCATCGAAGACGACATCGAAGAACTCGTTGTCGGTCAGCGATGCAAGCTGCGCAGCATCGTCCGGCCCGACGGCGACCGCCGCTTCTATCTCGAGATGGGTCGTGCAGAACGAAAGCCGGTCCGCGCGGGTGTCCAGGCAAACAACGCGTCCGCCTCTGAGCGACGCGAAGATCATCGCCGCCATTCCGATCGGGCCTGCCCCGACGACGAGCACCCGCTGCCCCCGCTGAACATCCGCACGCCGAACCGCGTGCGCACCGATAGCAAGAAATTCGAGCATGGCTGCCTGGTCGAGCGTTACGCCTTCTGCCTTGTGCACAAACTGCGACGGAACACTGAGATATTCGGTCATGGCACCGTCTTGATGCACACCGAGCACCTTGATGTTCACACAGCAGTTGGCCTTTCCTTGACGACACGCCACGCATTTTCCGCAAGACAGGTAAGGCATCACATAGACGCCGTCGCCTGCAACTAATCCGGACTCGCTATCTGCTTCGACAACGACGCCGGACAACTCGTGTCCCATCACACGAGGGTATTGCAGATATGGCTGAGTCCCCGTGAAGATGTGCAAATCCGTGCCGCACACTCCGACCCGGCTCACTCGAAGCAATACTTCTCCGGCACTCCGCGCGGGCACCTCCGACTGTTGCGCACGGAGTACTCCCGGTGACTCACAGATCACGGTAAGCATTTCGATATCCTTTTTAATTCGCATCGCTTCGGGATGAACCGATGCCATACAACCGGCAGGCGTTGCCGCCAAGAATGTCTTGATTTGCAAACTCCGCGAAGACGCGTTGACAGTCATCCTCGCAGGCTGCGAGCGCGGCGATCGCCTGTTCGACTCTTGGGCGCGAGACCCAGTCGTCGTCAGGCAAGTCTTGCAGCACCGGACGCAGACCACGTCCTTTCAGGTTCCTTGCGAACGCGGCGATGCTTTGCGCGGCAGTCGGCGACTGCAAGTCGATCCAACCGACGACAACTGCAACGGTTTCCGTTATTTCTGCAACGTCAAGGGCCCGCCAGTAATGCTGATGCGCGTCGATGCGTTGCATCACTGCACTTCTTCTGGAACTGGCGCCTTACTGGACACGAGCCCCTCGCGGTGAAGTGTCTGCCAAAACGCCGCAGGTATCGCCGTCTCCAGCCATGCGATATTTTGCTGCAGTTGGGGCACGCTTCGAACTCCGACTGCGCACGAAACAACAGCCGGATGAGCAAATACGAATTGCAGAGCGGCGGCAGGAAGCGGGACATCGAAGCGCTGACAGACCGCCGAAAGCGCCCCCACCTTCTCCACCACATCTGCCGGCGCATCGCCGTAATTGAACTTACCGTTTCCGGCTAGCACGCCCGAATTGAAAACGCCACCAACGACAACGGCGGTTCCAGCCTGTGCACAGACATCCAATAGCGGCTCGAGCGCTGTCTGCTCGAGCAAGGTGTACCGACCGGCCAACAGAATGGCATCGAGCTCGGCCTCGTTCAGCGCATCCGCCGCCACTTCCCATTCGTTGACGCCAAGTCCGATGCCGCGCACCGCACCACTCGTTCGCAAGTGTTGCAGTGCTTTGAACCCACCACCTTCCGTCAACTGCGACCAAAACTGCCCATGTCGGTCGGCGTGAGTTGCGCGGCCAATGTCATGCACGTACAACATGTCGATCCGATGCATTCCGAGCCGTTGCAAGCTGTCCTCATAAGAGCGCATGATCCCTTCATACGAGTAATCGAACTCCGGCCGAAACGGCAGAGGTGTCGCCCAACCGTCGTCGCCGGGACTAACGCTGGGATCAGGACGCATCAAGCGCCCCACTTTCGTGCTGAGCGTAAAGGTGTTTCGGTCACGATCGCCAAGGATCTCCCCGACACGTCGCTCGGAAAGCGTGTAGCCGTAAAACGGCGCGGTGTCGAAGTATCGAATGCCGGCGCTCCACGCGGCTTCGACTACAGCAGATGCATCGGCGCCCGACATAGGACGGTATAGTCCACCCAGCTGCGAGCAGCCCAAACCGAGGGCCGTTACTGAAAGTCGGCTGCGGGGCAATACACGTGTCTCGTGTGCTTTCATGGATACCGGTGCCTTCCTGGACTCGGGAGTTGGCAGGGCGGTGAATCGGCAACATCGATTCGCCGCCCCTTTCTTGCGACTAGTAAAGGACGTTCTTGGCTTCGTTCGAGTCGAGATTTTGCTTGTCGACCATCACCACACCGGTGTCGACCTGCTTCGCGACGGGCTTGCGTTCGATGACATTGACGACCGTCTGAATGCCTTTGTAGCCCATCTGCCAGGATCCCTGTACCGCGATTGCCTGGACGGTTCCGTCGCGCACGAAGCCTTGAAGATCTTCGTTCCCGTCAAAACCCACGGCAACGAGCTTTCCTGCCTTTCCGGACTGCTTCAGTGCGCGACCAACGCCAATTGCAGTCGGTTCGTTGGCACCGAAGATTCCCTTCAAATCAGGATTAGCCGACAGCACGTCGGTTGTTTGATTGAGGGCAGTCGCCATTTGCGATTGTGAGTAGAACGGACCCACGACTTGAAGTTTCGAATGATCGGCGATGTATTTCCGGAATCCCCCGACGCGGCTGACCTCCGAACCAGCACCAGGGACGTAGGACATGATCGCGATCTTTCCTGACTGCCCTACCCGATCGATGAGCGCCTTCGCACACATCTCGCCGGCCTTCTCGTTGTCAGTCGACAAGAAGGACTGGTAATACTGCTTCCCCGAGTCGGAGATGGTCGAGTCGATCAGCACCACGGGAATGTGGGCCTCCCACGCTTTCTTGATAGCGGGAACGAGGGCGTCAGGATCGGATGGGGCGAGCACGATCCCCGCGACACGCCGGTTGACCGCGTTGACGACCATGTTCACCTCGTCCGTGATGGCGGACTCCGAGGCTGGCCCTTGGAAGGTCAACGTATAGCCTTTGGCATCGGCAACAGCGGCGCTCGCCCCTTTCTGCACGTTCTGCCAGTAGTTGGAGTTCACCGTCTTGACGATCACGGCGATCTCGCCGCCTGCGGCATAAGCGCCTGTGTTAAGGGTCGCAAAAAGCAATACCGACGCCGCAGCTATTGAATATTTGTTCATGTCTCGCTCCTGTCTTCTTTGATTTCAGAGGCAAACCATTAAGATTTGTGGTTGCGTAATTGATCGATCCAGACTGTTCCGAGAATCACCACGCCGATGATGATCTGCTGGATGAAACTCGACACCCCATTCATGTTCAGCCCGTTGCGCAGCACGCCGATAACAAAGGCACCGATGGCCGTGCCCGAGATCGTGCCGACGCCGCCCATGAGCGATGTGCCGCCGATGACTGAACTTGCGATTGCATCGAGTTCGTACATGACACCCTCGTTCGGTTGCCCGGTAACGAGCCGGGACATCAGCACGCATCCCGTCACGCCGGCCAACGCTCCCGAGAGCACGTAGGTAAAGAGTTTGACACCTTGGACGTTGACACCGGAAAGCCGAGCGGCCTCGGCATTCGAGCCGACCGCATAGATATGGCGGCCAAGCGAAGTCTTCGAGAGCAGTACGGACACGCCCACGAAAAGCACGACCATGATGATTACGGGGTACGGAATCCCCGGAAACGTCGTGTTGGGAAATCCGTCCGCGCCAATGCGTGATATCCGAAACAGTGCGCCGTTGCCGAGTGCGCCGAACGCATCGCCGAGATCCGACACCGGGCGTGCCCCGGTGATTTGCAAAGCTACGCCGCGAGCGACCAGCATCATGCCCAGCGTCGCGATGAACGGCGGCAATCCCATGCGTGTGACGCAAATCCCGTTGACCAGGCCGCAGAGGGCGCCAATAAACACGCCACAAAGCATTGCCGCGGGCACCGGCACACCGAGCTTGACCAGCAGCGCGGCCCCAACGCCTGCGAGGGCGAGGACTGAGCCGACCGAGAGGTCAATCCCTCCGGTGATGATGACGCACGTTGCGGCGACCCCGAGATAGGCAATCGACGTCACCTGCAGGCTCACGGTCATGAGATTGTCGACCGAGAGGAAGGCTGAACTGGCCAAGGAGAAGGCGATCACCAGGAGAACCAGGCTGCCTAGGGCAGCGAACTTCTGAATGAGGTCGCGGCGGCGCTGCTGCGCGGAGCGCTTTGAAGCTTGAGTAGGATCGGAAGTCATTTCAAGCATGAGTGCGCCCCGAAGCGTAATGCATAATTTCCTCCTGACTAGTTGATTGGGTTTCAAGAACCGCTGTCACGTGTCCTTCGTGGAAGACAGCAATTCGGTCTGTCATCCCGAGTAATTCGGGTAGCTCCGAACTGATGACGACCACGCCGATGCCTTCCGCTGCAAGCCGGTCCATGAGCCCATAAATCGCGAACTTGGCGCCGACGTCGATGCCTCGCGTCGGCTCGTCGAAGAAAAGAATGTTTGATCCGCGGTACAGCCATTTCCCGATAACCACCTTTTGCTGATTACCGCCCGACAGGTTCCGCACGATCTGGTGAATCGACGGTGTACGGATCGCGAGATCCTTCACGTACTTTTGCGCAACACGCGCTTCTTCCCCGAAGCGAAGAAAGCCGGATGAAGCTACGCCTCGAACATTCGCCAGCGTAATGTTGGACGCGATCGGCATACCCAGAGCGAGCCCTTCTTTCTTTCGGTCTTCAGAGAGATAAGCGATGCCGTGGCGAATCGCCTCGCGCGGCGAGCGGATCGATACCGGCTCACCTCTGAGTGTGATCGTCCCGCCGTCCAGCTTGTCGGCTCCGAATATTGCCCGAGCTACTTCAGTGCGGCCGGCGCCCATCAGCCCAGCGAAGCCCAGGATTTCGCCCTTGCGCAAGTCGAACGAGACCGGACCGAAAACCCCATTTCTGCGCAAATCCCGGGCGCTGAGAAGGACTTCAGTCGTCGGGACTGACTGCCGTGCCGGATATGCGTCGTCGAGCGAGCGCCCTACCATGCGCGCCACGATATCGTTGACCGACTGTGAAGCGAAGGCGTCCGTCGAAATATGACGGCCATCGCGCAAGATCGTCACTCGATCGACTATGTGCTGCATTTCATCGAGACGGTGTGAGATATAGAGAATCGCAACGCCCGCTTCACGCAGTTCCTTGATGATGCGAAAAAGATAGACGGTCTCCGACTCTGTCAGTGAGGACGTTGGTTCGTCCATGATCAGCACTCGAGCGTCGAGTGAAAGCGCCTTGGCGATCTCAACCATCTGCTGCTGTGCGATCGACAACGTGCCGACGAGGGTAGATGGAGCAACGGCAAGGCCGAGGCGCGCCAAGCATCGCTTTGCGTCCTCGTTGAGCTTGCGCTTGTCAACGAATGGACCGCGTTTCGGTTCGCGTGCGAGAAAAAGGTTCTCGGCGACGCTTAGATGCGGTACGAGGTTGAGTTCCTGATGGATGATCGCAATGCCGGCCGCTTGTGCGTCTGACGTCGAAACGAACCGGACTTCCTCGCCGCGATAGCGCATCGTGCCACTGTCCGGGCGGTATTGCCCGCTGATGATCTTCATCAACGTCGACTTCCCTGCCCCATTCTCACCGCAAACAGCGTGTACTTCCCCACAGCGGAGGTCAAGGTTTATGCCGTCCAGCGCGATGACGCCGGGGAAGCGCTTGCCGATTCCCTCGAGGCGCAGGATCTCCTGCTTCGCAAGATCTGGGGCATCTGTCGCCGAAGCCGAAGGACCGTGGGGTGTTGCCATAGCGTCTCCTATGAAGCGGCCAACCTGGCGTGTTGCTGGTCAGTCCATTTGCGACAGATTAAACAGGGGTTTCTTGTGTTGGTCAAGCCAATTTGCTTTTTTCTAACCGTCCTTACCAATAGAGAAAACCCTAATGTTGCGTGGCTTGTGCGCGCCCGCGGCGGCCCTTATGCAGTGCTACACTGGGGCGCGGCTTACTCGCTTCTTTACCTCTGCAGACCGCTTCATGAAATCAATCGAACCAAAGCGGCTTTACCAATCGGTCGCTAGCCAAATCGTCAAGCTCATCAAGGAAGGCGAGTTCCCGCCCGGAGAGCGCCTGCCCGCCGAGCGAGAGCTCGCTCTGAAACTCGGCGTTTCCCGCCCTTCGTTGCGCGAAGCGTTGATCGCGTTAGAGATCGGTGGTCAGGTCGAAATCCGTATCGGATCTGGCGTCTACGTTCGCGACGCAAATTTCGATGATGACGGCACCGCGGCGGTAGCAGCACTCGGCGACAGCCCGTCGGAACTTATGCAGGCGCGCGCCGCGATCGAAGGGAGCGTCGCAGTCCTCGCGACCGCTCGTATGACTGCAGCGATGCTGGAGCGAATTCGACGCTCCATCGACCGCATGCGCCGGCTGGCGATAGCCGGCAAGTCTCCGGTTGAGGCGGACCGTCAATTCCATATGTTGATCGCAGAAGCTTCGGGCAACTCTGTCCTCCGTCGCTTCGTCGGACAGCTTTTCGACAGCCGCCATGATCCCATCGCCGCTGCCATGCGGGACCACACGGAGAGCCCGGAGACGTGGAGCGCAGCGATACGCGAACACGAAGATATCTGGAGAGCGCTAAGAGCAGCCGATCCCATCGCTGCTCAGGCGGCGATGCGAGCTCATCTGAAGGCATCAGAAGAGAGATGGACCGACGGCACTTTGAAAGAGGCCACGGCCGTTACGACGCGTCGTGCGAAGGCAGCTTCTCCGTGACATCTCGACATGAACGACGATACAACGACGTTGTGGTAACCCGAAGACGCTAGTGGACGGACGCACAACTTTCATGACGTTGGAGGCGCTTCGGCTAACCGGTGAAACGATTTCACTAAAGTTTTTCAATCAACTGACTGACGTACTTCTTGCTGGATGTGTCCCGTCGCACTTTGATCGTTTAGTGGCCGAATGACTGGACCTACGCTGTTGCCGGTGTGGGCCCGACCCTCCAATGCTGATGCAGTGACAGCCACACATCTCTAGCCCGTCCGCCCGTGGCTTCGCCGCGACCTTTGCTTCCACTGCCTGGATCTGAGCAGTGCAGCCATTCGAACGACCATGGCTTCGATCAGACCAATGACCGAAACTGGCCTCTTGCCGATGCACGCCGTGTCAAGTGATGCTCGGTCTGAAGAACGCAGCGCGAGCTTCGGCAACCGACCCACTACAGCCACCGGATCGTCCTCTTCGTCGACGACAGCTTTCAAAATATAACAGTCATTCGCCCGGCGACGTCGGGCGACGCCTGCTTGGCCTTCACGGAGGAAAAAGTGTAATCGCGTTGGGCTACGGAACCATCCCGCATGATGTTGATGCATTTGCCGGTGCCCGTATCGTTTGACGATCATGAAACCACGGGTTGGCCGGTCGCTCGTTCCTGCGCCTTCTTTTGAGCCGCGCGGATAAACAGGATAGCGTGGTCATGCAGAGTCCTTAGGCGCCGGAAGATCTTGTCCTGCGCAGTCTTCCGTTTGGGCGCAGTCGCGCCCGGAGTGGCCGCGATGACGAGGTCGAGGACAAAGGCAATGGCGCGTGCAGCGTAGAGGTCGAGTTCTAGCGCGGGGGCATCGGGAAGTCCTGCGATCAACCTGCCGCCCAAGGCAAGTGGTAGCAGCTCACCACCACTCGCCCATTTGCTGAGGCGATTTTCATCAAAGGGCAGGAGGGTGCCGTCTGCGGAGGCTGTGCACAGGTCGAAATAAGACGCGGCGCCGCGCGACTGCTTGACGTTCTCAATCCAGTTGCCGAAGGGATGCTTGGATGGTTCGGCGAGTTGGACGATGTGGTCGAGGAACGCTTCCCGGTCGACGTTCTTGAAGTAGGCGTAAAAACCCGTTCCGACCAGGATGGCACCAAGCATCCGCTCGACAAGATCGTAAGTTGGCTTTGGGAGTGTTAACGGTTGCTTCGTCCACCATACGTCGCGGTCATCAATCAGGTTGCCACCGCAATGAGGGCACGGGATGCCCGCCTTCACTACTTTGGCGAAGAATAGGTTGGGGACGGCCTCGAAGAGCCCGCAGAGCGATAGTAAGGCAGGTAGTAACGGGCCGTTGCTACTTCCGTGAACCATGGCGGCGATCTCGTTCGGGCCGACGTTGGACCCGAACCGCCCCGCGATGGCTTTCAAGGTCGTGGGTGAGATGCGGTGTTTGCCCCGCACATGATTCACGAAGCTAGCGAAGTGGTCGCCAGTTAGTGCGCGCAACATCGCTTGGTGAGTGGGATAGTCCGACAGAACGCGCACCATGTACTCGCGCGACGGCACGCCTTCCACACCAGGCGTGAGGCCTAGGGTTTTCGGAAAGAGCTTGAGCGGCCGGGCGATGACGAGCGGCCACAACGGCGATAGCGCGTTTGCAAAGAGAATGTCGCCCAGCGTCATGTCGCTGATGGACGGCAGGTTTTCCATTTTTCAGAAGATATGCGTTGGGAGGATCGCAGATCATTCTCCTGTGCCAAGTCCTGGCACGCAACCACCCAAACGGAGAACTCTCATGAGCGACAACCAACAAGGCGCCGGCTGGCCCAGCAAGCACGACGGTCAGAAGTCGGGAGGCGGCCGCGACAACGCGCCCCCGAAGCGATAAACCTTTCGCAGCTTCGGCTGTTTGCCTCCAAGTCCTGCCCCGCTTCTTCCCGAGCGGGGCTTTTGTAATCGCTTCGGCGCTCTTGGGTGTGAGGCTGTCCGTCCGGCGCCGGTCGGCGCTACCCGACCCTCTCCGGACCTTGACCCCGGCCTCACTTCTACGACCGCTTTGAGATGTTTAACGACCGTCCACACATCCGAGTCGGCTGGCAACCGAGGCCTTGCGCGGCACTGCGATCAGCGTGGCTTCCCCGCTCGCGTCTGGACGTCATCAGCCTTCGACATTGCTGACCTGTTGGACCAAGGTCTCATTGACCGGCCGGAAGTTCAGGTGTCGTATTGCATCGGCACGGGTCACGCGCGTCCGTATCGTAAGAGAAAGTTTCAATACGTTGATCAGTTCTCGTAGAGTCGCTTGCTGTTGCGGAGCATCCGATGAGTATCAACGAGCCCCATTCACTGCCTTCAGCGAATGAAGCGCGGTGACGGATCCGTTCAGCCTGTTCCTGATTTCCGCTTGGATTTCGAAAGCCGATTCCTCACCTACATACTGTAGGTTCTCTTGATTTCCTCCACAAGAGGCAAGCCGTTCTACCTGTTGTCTGCGGTCGAGCTATTCGATCCGGCCACGGGTGGTCGCGAATGGGCAGCCTGCCGCAGGCGAGGCAATTGCGGGACAAACATCGGTCGTTTGTTGCGCAGTGTGCGGATGACGGAAAATGGGGAATCGTCATCATCCCAAGTGCGTCGGCTTACCTGAAGGGTAGTTGCCCTTTTCCATGGCGGCGACCAAGTCCTTTGCCCCCGAGCCCCAGCGCGAAACGACTTTGATGGCGTCCGTGAATGGCACGTCCAGCGGGTGTACGCGCTGACGGTCGAGAACGAAGACGGCCCCCGCAAACGGTGTTGGGATGGACGGGACAAAAACCGTGTAGCGTCCATCCTCAAGCTCCTCGATGATGAAGGCAGGAATAAGGCCTTCGTCACTCTGGAACAGCGCCGGCTTCCAAGTGCTCTCACGGCTCTCCCCCGCTACCTGATGTGTGAGACTGCGGATGAGCGCATAGCCGGGGATCCTCTCAAAGACCGTTGCTTCGAGCTTGTTCCGGACTCGCTGCCCCAAGCGGGTGCCGACTGAGGCACCGACGGCGATGCAAATCGCGAGACATAGCAAAAGCGACAGGAGCCCCTCGGCTGGAAGCCACTCGGGAAGGAGCCGGGCGAACGGGCTGACGAGGGTCCCGACTGATTTCATTCCCTTGAGCAGCAGCAGAACGGCAAGATAGATGGGAATGATAATGAGCAGACCCCGGACCAGGGCCTTTAACGCGGACGCCATTATCTGTTTCATGGGTTGCCTCTCGTAGGCCTGGAAATCACCATGTGCGCTTGCGGGAGCAGGCCTCCTCTGCCGCGCCAGGGGAGCCGGGCAGCCGGTCGCCGGGACCGACGCGACACCGATTCGGGACGAAGGGGGCACGGGTTTCGCGGCCCCTACGGTCCGACATCAATACGACGGATTGACGACAACGACCTGCGCGGGCGAGTCAGGTTGCGAGCCCCATTCGCATCGTCTAGTCTGGGATACGACGTCACCTTTTGCAAGGAACGAATAATGCGGGCTGCGTGGAAGCGCAAGCCGTGCGGGGGCAGCGCAGAACATCGCCGTCGAGTTGGCCATCGCCACCGCAGCGCCGTGGTGGGAGAGGCGTTAACGCACGCGCAATCTTTAACCGTGATCGTCTGCACTATTGCACCTTGCCGCGCGGGCGCGGTGAAAATGCATGAAGCACTTCTACATGGTTGCCATCTCGGCCAGTGGACTAGGCGTGGCGAGAATGGCCGTGCGGTGGGGGCTGATCGGAAACGCAACCGACATGTTCTGCGCACGAAGGACCACTGTCCGGCACCGAGTCGACCTTTGAATGGCCCCCGTGAAGGCGCGGACCGATGTCCGAACATGGCCGCATCCGAACGCATCGCCATCGTAGTCGGAACAGACCCACCCCCGCCGCACCCGCCGACTTCGGAACAAGTCGATTCATCGACCTGCTACTTGTTCGTGCTGGGGGTGATGGATATTGCGACCGCCTCCGTGTACACCACCTCAACCTGCTCCCCCTTGCGAATATGCTTCATCTGCTCGGGGTCTTCCACAATCACATCCACCATGTTGCCTTGCGGTCCCTTTAAAGTGACCGTTTTCGCCTTTGCATTCAAGGCGACGACATCTGCCATTATCGTTATTTCTCGACCGATTGTGCCTCCGGGCTTGGCCCCAGGCGCAGACCGCTGTTCTATCAAACGCTGTGAGCTGGATCGCGGGCCGCTCGCTTTCGTGAGACTCAGCGACATCGCTTCCCGGTACTCTGTAGTGACGACGTCGCCGACCTTGAGCTGGTCAAAATTTCGCGCCTCTTCGCCTACTTCCACCTCGACGACCCGGCCTCTTTTATCCTTAAGCGTAACGGTACGGGTAGCTAGATCAATGGCGACGACTGTGGCTGTGACGGTTGCGGTTCCGACCACGGTGGCCGTGCCTGTACCTTTCGTGACCTCCACCGATGTTTCGGGCTGGGCTAATGCCGGGCGCGCCAGCATGGCTACGGCGGCCACCACAAGGAAAATCTTTATCTTCATATTAGCTCCTCGGAAAGGCCATCGGGATGCCTGCACACGTGGTGGAAAGACGCCTCGATAGTCGCGCGCTGCGGCGGCAATATTAGATCTCGAGCTTGCTGACCTTGGTGCCTTCGAAACTGAGATTGGCCATCAGGCCCGAGTTCGTCAGCACAAAAC
>Ga0163162_10005219_pt1 | contig 12528 bp, 11 predicted proteins | sample S55metaG_FD_115310 | JGI IMG/M metagenome (GOLD analysis project Ga0163162, IMG submission 115310) | Switchgrass rhizosphere microbial communities from Kellogg Biological Station, Michigan, USA - S5-5 metaG | ecosystem: Host-associated > Plants > Roots > Rhizosphere > Soil | place: USA...
CTGGGGTGAAATTCTATCAGGATTTAACTCAATTTCATGAAGACGGTCAAGAATTTTATTTAGAAACCTATCCCCAAACCTTGCGAATCTATCTTCATACCATGCCCAGAACTCTTCAATTTCCTTTTAAGCTCAACTGGATATAACAATCGAAATTTTCAGTTTATCTACCATACTGCTTTTACGAAGTTTTGCTATAGATTCCTTCAATTCTTCAATGGCAAATCCTTTATCGGATCCATTCTCCAAAGCCTCATAACGCTTATCTAATTCTTCTACAAAACTTTTATCTTTCCACCATTCATGGGTTTCCTCTATCTTCCCTTCCAAAAGGTTATAGATCGCATTCAGCTTTTGCCATTTTCCTTCCATTTTAACCACTTTTTCTGACTTAGTTATAATGTCTTTTTATAATCCGATCATCCGCGAACGCAAGGATATGGCGAACAAACGTTGACCAGGCAATATAATAACTTGCTATTGGGGCGTAGTTCGATCTCATCCCGCGCACAAATGCCTTCCGGACTAAGTTCGGAAGACATTTTAGTTTATCAGCGGTGCGTTCCTGCCCGCAAAAGCGTTTAAGCATGCTATTGCATCTCATCCTTTTTTATTATACTTTAGCGTTAATTTCACTGTAATCACACACCCCAAACAAAACCAATGAAAAAAGTCTTTATTCTGATGATGGCAGCAATACCCTTATTTTATGCATGTAAAAAATCCAATGGCGGCGATTCAGATAAAAACCCTGATCAATTGGCCGCGGCAAAAAAGCTTCAAAAGGACGTGACCGGCAAATGGCTGATGGGCAATATCTCTCTGACAAGTCCTAACGCTTTCCATAATGGTACAGTAACACGTACCTCCTCATTTAAACACATTGCTCAGAAAATGCGCCCGAGACAGGGTAATGTCGCAGTCACAGGGTTAGACGACCCGGGGACCGGGGGAACTAGCACGGGATATATTGAATTCCTGAGCGATAGCACCTACCTGATCTATGATTCCGAGGGGCATCTTTTCCAGGGCAAATTCAATGCAGTGACGGGAGACTCTATATCCCTGGGTAAGTTCGGATCCCTCGGAGGCATTAAGCTGGCCGATAATAAGCTGGATTTCAAACTGTATTATACAGCCGGCGCCAAAACAGTTGTCATTTCCGGTAATAAAGCGCCTGCGATAACCGCTGATTCCCGGACTGCGCTCCTCTGCCGTTCCTGGTATCTTACTAACGCAGATTACGGCAGTACGATCATCGGTTCGACTGGTGAATACTACAATGAATCGACCCAACAATATGAGAGCTTTACCATCGATAGCCTGTCGTTTGTCATTACTACCTCCGGAACATATATTGTCCAAGATTTTGAAAAAGGGATCCTGAAAACCGCCGATGTAGCCAACTGGAAGTGGCATTCCTCAATTGCCAACCGTTTCGTTTATTATTGGGATGATCAGCCAGTGAATGAAGATGAGGATTATATAGTGATACGGGAAAACACCACGGATGTATTGAAACTTTCAGAATTTTACGATGACAATGGAGACAATGTCATCGATGAATTTAAATATTTGCTTTTGCCAGCCAATTAAAGTGGTTCGAACTTTGCCCTGGCATGGGCACAAATAAGTCTTGAAGCCGTTAAATCATTGAATTTGACGGCTTTTTTATTTCCTCGAAATTTACTGACATTGTAAGCAATGAATTATCCGGGTATTGTTGTTGGTCAAGGCGGTGGGGTTGAGATGATAGAGATCGGCATTCCCACTATCCCCCCACCCTCACCGGCGGCTGCGCCTTCGGTACCACGATCTGGCTGCTCAGATACGGCAGCAACTGTCTTATCGTGGCCATATCCTTATTCGATGTATCCACAAATGTCCAGTTTTTCCCTCCATCTTCAGAAAGACAGATCAGCGTCGTGGTACTGATGATCTTCCCGTCCGGCGCATTCATCGCCGTATGCTGTTCCAGTGTACACTGCAATTCCTTGCCGCTGGTCACCACCTTTGATGCCGCCCCAAAGCTCACGCCGGTGACGACCACTCCCCCCGCCTTCATCTGGTTCATCACTGTTTTCAGCTGTGCGGCCAGTTGATCCGGACCACCAGACATTTTCACGATCCCCGGGTAGGTATAGTGGACAAAGGTTTTATAGTCGCCTCGTATCAGGGCCTGGGCCATTTTGCCAGCCTGGTCTTTTACAGCCGGCGGCTGAATGGCGGCGACATGCAAAAAAGACAAAAGAAAAAGGAAAGTCAGATTCATGGTGTTTCATTTTAAAGATCGTATAATCTACAATGTCGCGTTTTTTCGGAACTTACCTTCGCCATCTGCTCAATAGTTCCCGCCACCCAATAAATCGCGGGATCAGAAGCCATTCGATGTGTTAGATTGGCTGTATGGCAGTCATCACGTACAGAAGGACCCATTTTACAACACCTGAAAAGATCTCCGAAGCAGCTTTCTATCATTACAAGAAGCAATTGCAGCAGGATCCCGACACTCCGTTGGTAACCGAGGCGCAACGGCTCACCATTTATTTCAGACGCAGACTTATCAGCTTGTCCTGGATGACACCACTGTGCCTGCTGCTCGTCGCAACGTACCTCTTGTTATTTCCCGACCCCGCCACCGAACCCGATCCTAAACGCATCACACTGTACGTCGTTGCCCTCATCACCGGTGTGATGACATCAGGTCTCCTTCTCCTGCTCCTGCTCGAAGGTCCGTCTTATGCCACTTATCTCAAGGACAGAGCCGCCTATTTCCATAAGATGAAGGTCGATATAATACAAAGCTCCGATTATACCAGCTTTTGCAATTGCTTTTATTCGCCGGGCAAGAAACCACAGTCTGTACCAACCACCAAACCCCGACGCTCTTTAGACCTCGCGCTAACAAACGGCTTCCATTTCCTGGATAAATACTGGTGGATCTTTTTTTTATTGGCAGCCACCATCTTCTTCGCAATAAAACGATTCGCCTGACCTCGCTTTTCTACCGCAAAATGAGTGTTTTTACTAATGTCGTTGACTTATAATTGTACCCTATTAGTATTCTAATGTCATTTATTAATCGTGTGATTTCCGCATGATCCTGCGGGAACCTAATTTTAGGTAAATTAAAAGTCATGAAAACAGCACACACACTATTACTCCTGGGATCAATTTTCGCAGGCAGTGTTTCGGGACAATCGGGCAAAGATGAAAAGCCAACCATCATTTTTGTGCATGGCATATGGGCCGACGGCTCATGCTTTACCCATCAGATAGAAGACCTGCAGGCAAAAGGTTATCATGTAATGTCTGTTCAAAACGGGGTAACCAGTCTGGCGGATGATGTAGCCGAGACTCAAAAGGCCATCGGTCTGGTGAAAGGTAAGGTAATACTTGTCGGTCATTCCTGGGGAGGCATGGTCATTACACAGGCGGGCAACGATCCCAAAGTGGTTGGTCTCGTCTACCTGGCCGCCTACGGTCCTGACAAGGGAGAGTCAGTGTTGGGCGTATCGGCAAACGCGCCCCAGACCGAACTGACCAAGTACCTCATACCGTCGGAGGGAACTGTTTTCATTTCAGAAGAGGGTGTAAAAAAGGTGTTCGCGGACGACCAGAGCCCCCAAAAGCAGGCACTGTTATACGCAACGCAGGTACCGGCCGCACACACCGTATTTGAGGATAAAGGCGGCGAGCCTGCATGGAAGACCAAGCCCAGTTGGTTCATAGTAGCGAAGAACGATAAGACGATCCATCCGGACCTGGAGCGTTTTATGGCCAAAAGGATGAATGCCAGGACAGTCGAGATCCCTTCCGGTCATGTCATGATGCTATCGCATCCGACGGAAGTACTTAAAGTGATCGAAGAAGCGGCTGCCTATAAGTAATAATACTTCGAAATCTCACTCAATTGACGAAGGGATAGATGAAATTTCATCTAAAGTCCCGGACCCAGATCGGCTATTTACCTTATTATTAACCAGATATATTCAGGCATACCATTTGTCCGGGATTGATCAGTATGAAAAATCCCCTGTGCAATATCATTGGCTCAAGCGAGCCGATGCAAAAAGTGTACGAGCTAATGTCACTGGTGGCTCCCTCCAATGCCACCGTGCTGATCGTCGGGGAAACGGGTACGGGGAAAGAGCTGATCGCCAGGGGCATTCATGAAGCTTCGGCTCGAAGAGAGAAGATGATGGTCAAGGTCAACTGCGCGGCCCTTCCTTCCAATCTCATCGAGTCGGAGCTTTTCGGATATGAGCGGGGAGCTTTTACGGGGGCCCTGGAACGAAGAGCAGGCAAATTCGAGCTCGCCGATGAGGGCATCATCTTTTTGGATGAGATCGGCGAGCTTCCCCCTGGGCTACAGGCAAAGCTATTACGGGTGATCCAGGAACGGGAATTCGAAAGACTGGGCGGAAGGATCACGATCAAGGTGGATGTCCGGATCATTGCTGCCACCAACCGCGATCTTTTATCGGAAGTAAACGCGGGGAGGTTTCGATCGGATCTGTTTCACCGGCTGAATGTTTTTCCTATATCATTGCCGTCTCTTCGCGAACGGCGGGAAGACATCCCGCAGCTGGCGCATTATTTCCTGGCCCGATATAACAAGAACCATTCATGCAATATTACCGGCATTTCGGCCAGCACGATGCTGGAGCTTATCAATTATGACTGGCCCGGGAACGTGCGTGAACTGGAGAATATGATCGAGCGCAGTGTGCTTCTATCGGGTGGCGGAGTTTTAAACAAGGTATACCTGCCCGATCGAAAGGAGCCGGCAGCGACAACGCTTGCAGAAGTTGAGAAGCAGCACATCCTTGAGATCATTCGGAGGTGCCGCGGCAAAATAGCAGGGAAAGGCGGCGCCGCGGAGCTGTTGGACATTCCGGCTTCGACGCTACACTCTAAAATGAAAAAACTGGGTATCACCAGAAGCTTAACCATTGAATAGATTGCACCCGGTGAGGTCATCGGATCTCTGACGGTGCCAGCCTTTTGTCAAAATCTCCTGCAGCTGGCGGATCCCGGCCTCATACCGGTTCCTTTTGCGTTTGCAGAAATGAAGCATATTTTCGACATAGGGATCACCTTCCCACACCAGGCGGATTGTCCCCAGCTGCAATTCCGTCCGGCAAGATATATCCGGCATGATGGTAAAACCTTTGCCGTTGCCGATACAACAAAGGATCGCGCCGAAGTGGGGCAGGATGTAATTGGGGCGGAAGTCGGGGGGGCAATCGAAATTTGTCAGCCAGAAATTTTTCAGACATCCTATGTCCGTAGCTGTCGTATACCAATTTTGCTTTTTCAGGCATCCGCGAATGGCTGCCCGCTGGCCGACGGCTATCAGCTGATCCAATTCCTCCGTATCGGTGCGACCGCCACAGACCAGGATGAGCCGCTGTTTCGCGAATGAAGTGTACTCGAGATTGGGCTGTGGCACTACCTGGGATGTCAGCACCAGGTCGAGCGTTCCGGCGTCCAGATCATGCAATAGCTCGCGCCCTTCGCCAAATCTTACGGTAAGATTGAAAGGCAGCTGTGCAATGTGTTCGGTGATACTATGCTCGAAAACCTCAAAACCCAATCCAAGGACAAGAGTAGGCCTGACCTCGACGGAATTCCGGCAAAATTCATTCTCCGCCTCGACGAGTGTGTTGATGGAATCGACGATATAATTATACAAGATGCTTGCCTGCTCCGTGGCTATCATTTTTCTTGTGCCCCTTTCAAACAAGCGATGGCCGATGTACTCTTCGAGCGAACTCAAGTGAAGGCTGGCGCCGGGCTGGGACATGAATAACTTATTTGCCGCATTGGACAGGTTGCCAGTCTCGTAAATTGCCTTGAATGTTCTAAACCATTCCAGATTCAACATATAGCTGTTATTAATGACGTCTCATAATCCTATTTTCGTGCCAACAGGTAAGGAATTTACAGTCAATTACTTGGGCATCAAGCAGCCTGGAGAACGCCGTTGAATACCGCTGATTTGCGAAATCCTGTAATTGAAAATCGATAATCGTAACTTCACAAGCATCAAAAGAGAACATGCCGTCGCCAAAATCAATATTCACCGGTCTGCTCCTGACGACAAGCATTTTGTCTGCCCGTGGTCAATTTACCGACTCTTCCTTTAACCTCCCATCCTTTCCTGATTCTGTTCCGATGACCGAGATCATTCGCCAGACGGAGGCGCTTCCGGGCAGCATCACAAAAGCCCGGCAGTTGCTGGCGGTGGCGCAAATCTATATGGATGAGGGCCGGGGCAGGAATCTTGACACCAGCCTGGGGTATGTCCAGGAGGCCTTTGCCCTTAGCAATGCGATGCGCGATGCTGCGGGCGTCCATGAAGCGCTTGCCCGGCGATGCTTACTTTATGTATTAAAGGGACAGATCCCGTCTGCCGAGGCGTTATTGCCAATGGCCGAAGGTGTTGAGCGGGTCCGGCTGCTGCTGACCATCGCGGACGGGATCCTATCCGGCAAGCCCCCCGAGATCAGCGGTATTGAAAAGGCGTCGCCTTATCTCGCCAGTGCGATGCGGCTTACCGATGCCCTGGGAAGCACCCGATGGCGGCATGCATACCTGATGGAGCAGGCCAAGTATCTTTTTCAACTTGGCGAAGCAGAAAAGGGCAAGAACACCCTACTGGCCATCATCAAAAGCTGCGATAGTCTTGGAGACAAAAAAGGCGCAGGGCATTACTGGCTCGAGATGGATTCCTGTATGCCTTATAACAACAATGCCACACAGTATCATTTTTTCGCGTGCCGCGAGGCAATCCGCGCCTATACAGCAGCCGGAGATCAGCTCGGCGCCCTTTATGCGCTCCGCAGCCTTGCGAACAGGCACCGGTATGTCGGCGAGCACGATTCGGCCGAAAAAGAGTTCCTGCTGTTCCTGCGGGAATCCGAAAAATTGGGCATTCAACCATCGGCTTACACTAATTTCCGGGTCGGCCTTGTCTACGCGGAGGGAGGCAATCCCGCCAGGGGGCTGGACTATATGTTCCGTGCGCTCCAGGGCGTGGGCCGGAACAGTGATCTAAAAAAGAGAATTCATTTAGCGATGGCCGTTATTTATCAATTGACGGGTATTTATTCCGAAGAATTGAATTATGGCCGGCTGCTGGTCGAGGAAGGCGTGCGCTTGCAGGACCCGGAGCGGCATTATTATACGTGCTTTGTCATCGAAGGCCTCATCAAGGAAGGCGATCCGGGCAAGGCATTGGTCTATTTGCAGCAATTCAACGCCGTGAACCCGGCGGTTTCTCTTGCCCAGAAGGGCGCTATTGCCTATAATTACGGCCTTATTTATGATGCGCTTGGCGACTATCCGAAAGCCGCGTCCTGGTTCCAAAGGCTGGCCGACATCGATACCGCGGCCGTGCATGAAAGAAACTCGACGATCTATGGCAGGTTTGGGGTGGATCCCTTCCTGGTGCACATTTATACGGGTCGGTTCTACGTGCGTTGGGGCCAGTACCAGCGGGCCAGACCTATTTTGGAGCGGGCTTTGCTTACTCCCCTGCCCTACAAAGGTTTTACCGACGGAGGTGAGCTCCAGCTGCTGCTGTATAAAACGGACTCCGCCACCGGCGCCCTGCGATCCGCCATCGAACATTATCTGCTTTATACTGCGATCAAGGACTCCCTGTTGAATGTCCAGAAGGTTCAGCAATTGCAGACCTTACAGGTACAGTACCAAACCAAAGAAAGGGAACAATCCATCCAGCTGCTGAAAAGCGAGAGCGAACGTCAACGCGCCCTTTTTGATAAGGCATCTCTTGCCCGCAACATCGGATTTGGGGGGATCGTCGTACTGCTGGCAGTGACTTCCTGGGTGTATTACGCCTACCGTGCCAAACGCCGGAATGTCCAACGGCTCCTTGAACAACAAACCGAGATAAACGATAAGAACCTGACGCTGGAAAGGCTGCTAGAGGAAAAGAACGAATTGCTGACGGAAAAAAACCTTTTGCTGCAGGAGGTGCATCACCGGGTAAAGAATAACCTGCACACCGTTTTGAGCCTTTTGGAATCGCAAGCAGCCTATCTCAATGATCCGGCAGCACGCAGCGCCCTGCTCGACAGTCAGAACCGGATACAAACCATCTCGCTCCTACATCAAAAACTTTACTGGTCCACTAATGTCACGACCCTTGAAATGGCGCCCTATATCGCTGAATTGTGCGCTTTTCTCGACGGTTCGCTGGGGGCGCGGGAGCGGCAGATCCTGATAACCCATTCCCTCGATCCGGTGGAACTGGATATATCGGTGGGTCTGCCAATAGGGCTGCTCCTGAACGAAGCTATAACCAACGCGATCAAACATGCTTTTCCCGACAACACCGATGGCAGCGCAGTAAGGACCGGGCATGTCGAAGTCACCATGCGAAAACTGCCGAATGGGTCGTTATCACTTCAAATCGCGGACGATGGGATTGGAATGCCAACCGTCCCGGCAAGCCGGGAACAATCCCTTGGATTAACGCTCATGAAAAGCATTGGCCAAAAATTAGCGGGTAGTTTCACCATCCATAGCAGCACCAAAGGGGTTTTGGTCGCCGTCGAATTCGCGCCTGCACCTATCTACGCCGATGCAGTCCCCTCTTTATCCTAGATATTTTTTCAATTCTGCGGCGGCCTGCAACAAACAGCTTTTGGTTTGGGGGAGCTCCGACAGGTCATTATAAAGAGCAAAGTCGTGGATCATGCCATTGTAAACAACTGTTGTCGTGTCGACACCCGCGTCATCGAGCGCCCGGCCAAAGGCCTCTCCTTCGTCGCGTAAAATGTCATTCTCCGCAACCTGGATCAATGTCGGTGGAAGCCCCTTGAGCTGTTGAGGGGTCGCCAGCAAAGGAGAAGCATAGATCTCTTTACGCTGCGCCTCATCCATCGTATACTGGTCCCACATCCATTTCATCCTTGTCGCGGTAAGGATCTGCTGGCGATGGTATCTGCCCCAGGATCCGGTGTTGCATTCGGCATTCATCGCCGGCCCCATAAGTATCTGCACCTTGAATTCGGGCCCACCGTCCGCCTTCGCCATAAGCGAAACAGCTGCCGACATCGTTGCGCCGACATCGTTGCCTACTATTCCCATCTTATTAACATTCACCTGGATCTCTTCTCCATGTTCCAATAGCCATTTGGCGGCAGTATGAATTTCATGCAACGCCTGCGGATATTTTGCTTCGGGGGAAGGAGTATAACTGACTATAACTCCCGCAAAGCCGGTGAGCAGGACGAGGTCGCGGACCATCCTTTTATGTGTCGGGTAGTCTCCTGTGACCCAACCGCCACCGTAGATGAAAAGGAAAACAGGCAGTGATCCCGAGGCACCGGCGGGTTTTACAATATTCAACAAGATGTCCAGACCATCCAGGCTAATGGATCTTTGTGTCTCGATGATGCCGGAAAAATCCACTGCAAGCGGGTCCTGCGCCGCAGTAAAGGCCTTACGAACCTCGTCGACGGACAAGCTTTCTGTAAATGTCCCCCGCTGGCTCATCAGTTCCAGAAATTCCTTTACAGACCTTGAAAGATTCATGACTAGCGATAACTTTTTTCAATTTTAATACCCAATTTTTTGATCCGGGAGATGAGTGTGCTGTAAGGTATTTTCAGCATCTCCGCCGCCCCGCCCGGGCCATAAATCTTACCTTTACAAAGGTGTAATACCGCTTTGATATGGTCGATCTCCATTTCCCTGATCGTCTTTACACCAGGCGTTGTCGCAGGCTGCGTTGCAATGGCAGTGACATTGGGTAATGTGAATTCCTTAATGGTATCGCCAGGCGTCAATAACACAGTTCTTTCCACCAGGTATTGCAGCTCTCTGATGTTGCCAGGCCAGGGATAGGATAAAAGACTATCCATGGCTTCCCTGGAAACTGTTTTGACACCCAGATTATTATGTTTGCAAAATCGCTCTATAAAATATCCGGTAAGTGCCGGGATATCCATCGTTCTATCTCTTAGCGGCGGCATGCGGATCGGGAAAACATTGAGCCTGTAATAGAGATCCATTCGAAACCGACCCTCCATGACCTCTTTTTCCAGGTCGAGGTTTGTCGCGGCAATAATGCGGATGTCCACTTTGATACTACCTTTTCCGCCGATGCGATCGATTTCCTTTTCCTGCAAAACCCGGAGCAGCTTAACCTGGAGATCGATCGGCATGTCGCCTATTTCGTCCAGGAAAACGGTGCCTTTGTTGGCCCGTTCGAATTTCCCGATCCTTTGGTCATATGCACCTGTAAACGCTGCTTTTTCATGACCGAATAATTCGCTTTCGATAAGACTTGCCGGCAGAGCGGCGCAATTGACCTTTATGAGCGGCTTCGACTTCCTGGAAGAAGCAGCATGAATATTTTCGGCGATCCCTTCTTTTCCCGTACCGCTTTCTCCCAGGATCAATACGGAGGTATCTGTAGGGGCAACGACCTTAACGAGGTGGAATATCTTCTGCAGTTCGGGCGAGTTTCCGATGATCCCAGGGAACGTGGACGGCTTTTCAAAAGTGGCCAGGAAGGTCTCCCGGTCGCGTATCGTTTGCTTTTGCTCATGGAGATAATTAGCGATCTCGAGCGCGATAAGAATATCTTTCTTTCGGAAAGGCTTGACAAGAAAGCCATACGGTCCCGTAACCTTGGCCAATTCCAGCGTGTCTTTATTGGAGTTGGCCGACAAATAGATAAAAGCAATATTTCTGTCCTTCAACACCCGTGCAAGATCTATTCCTGTCCTGGGACCGACCAGAAAAATATCGAGTAAAACAAGATCGGGGATTTCTTTGTCAAGGCTTGCAATGGCCCGCTCATAGGAGTCTACCAATCCTGTGACCACATATCCTGCGTTCTCCATAATAATACGGAGATTATTCGCTTCTACGATCCCATCCTCCACAATGAGTATCTTTTTCTTCATGCTGTGCCTCCATAAGGCAAAATACTGAATATTAGCACAATAAAATCAGACTTTATAAAAACGCCCCTTCCATGGAAGAGGCTTTTTTACTACTTTTCAGCACTTTCCACCGCTGTGGCGGCTTTGCGGATCACATCTAATACAAACTCCGGTTTCGACAGCATGGGAACATGGCTGGTGGCCACTTCGAACGTACTGGCGCCCATTTTCTTCGCTCCATCGCGTTGCAATTGCGGGTGAACTGTTTTGTCATTGGTGGCTACGATATACCAGCTTGGTTTCGTTTTCCAGGCCGTTCCATGCGCCGTCGTGTTAAACAGATTCACATTGGGTGCAAAATGAGTCGCCCAAACGAGCCTCTGCTCTTCCGCCGAAAGGTCGCCTGCAAAAAATTGAGTACCGGAGTGTTTCATCCAGGCGCGCCCATCTGCCACCTCGACGTTAGCAAAGATGTCAGTCTTAGGATACTTGTCCTGCTGACTCTGCGATGTCTCATCAGCGTCCGGCCATAGAGCGGCGATATAAACAAGTCCTGCGACGCGGTCGTCCGCACCTGCGGCCGTGATCACGCTTCCCCCATAAGAGTGCCCCACGAGGATCGCCGGGCTGCTGACTCTGCCCAGCGAGCCTTTTACAATATCTACGTCTTCAGCAACGGTCTGTAGTGTATATTGACATGCAATAACCTCATACCCTTCTTCCTGAAGGGTAGGGATTAATTTGTTCCAACAAGAGCCATCTGCCCAAATCCCATGACAGAATACGATGCTCGGTTTTTTCTTTCCGCTTTCCATATTTTGTGTTTTTGTTGTGGAACAAAGATGGAGAAGCGCCGGCAAGTGATAAAATAGCTTGAATTATAGCTCTCCAAAGAATTATGATGGCTATATCTTTCGGTGAGCTGATAATCAGGCCCGATTTTAGGGTGTTTTAACGGTGGTGGATATAGATGGGATTACAGCTTTGTTCAGATGGATCGCAAAAATGCGGACATTGTCCGTCCCGGCCCCCACCAAAAAGCTGACACGACCACCTTTGCGGGACACAGGAACCGCCCTGGCATGCTCACCAATTTCATCGACGGCCACTACCTTATGATCCGGGCTTAACGGCGGCAGCTCGAACCGGGGCGCCGTATACCCGTCCAGTAAAAACATATAGATCGTGCTATCCCTGAAAGCAAATCCATATTGCCCGTCTACAGGGTCCCAGGGCCCACCGTATGTTCCATATATCGCTTCAGCCCTTGGTTTTATCCAATTCCCTACCGATCCCAACAGAGAAATTACAGGCCTGCTGATCCGCCCATGCCGATCAGGTCCAACATTTAACAACAACGACATATTCCGGATGACCACATCCGCAAGCATACGCTTCAGGTGCGCAGGACTAATGATCTGCGCGCTATCTTCCATCGCCCGGGTATATCCCCACGCGCCACCAACAGACATCTCCTTTACATAGATATCGCTGCTACGTACCGGTCCCGTGACAGGGAAACTACCTTCTTCATCTTTATAATCTCCCTTCCAGCCAGAACGGGGATTAACCAGCACATCCGGTTGGAATTTCCTTACAA
>Ga0163162_10005220_pt1 | contig 12528 bp, 15 predicted proteins | sample S55metaG_FD_115310 | JGI IMG/M metagenome (GOLD analysis project Ga0163162, IMG submission 115310) | Switchgrass rhizosphere microbial communities from Kellogg Biological Station, Michigan, USA - S5-5 metaG | ecosystem: Host-associated > Plants > Roots > Rhizosphere > Soil | place: USA...
ATTCCTTACTGTGCCCTTCTTTAATGCCCGCCTTTAACCATATAATTTCCTTGGTGTTTCCTGGTACAGCGTAATTGATAAATTCCTGCTCACCGGATGGACGAGCCTGACTTGTGGTAGTACTATCAACTTTTGTTGAGTCAGTTTTCGTAGAGGTTGAATCGGTGGAGCTTGAACCAGTATTGCTATTGCATGCAAACGCAACAAGGCTGCCCGCTATAATCAAGGGCTTAATCAATTGTTTCATATACCATGTTTTTAGTTTAAAAAGTTATCAGTATGATTGCCGTAATTATTGTGCCAGTGTGTTTCCAGACGTTAAGTCGTCTACATACAGTGCACAGGGAATTTTTGCCCCAATTTCTTTGGCGCAGCCGTCGGCAGATTTCCCCACAAGGAAGTCCGTTTGGTTCGGGCAATTACGAGTCAGATTAGATATAAGAGAATGAATATGAAACGCGAGGCATCAAATCGATCTCTACAACTACCTATCAACCTCACGTTTCATAATTCCGTTTACATACTTTCGGTCATGCTGGATTCTTTTTCCCGATTGCTCCAGGAGTATGTTGTGCCTTCCTGCTCAGCGCCGAGGTTAATATCATTTTCCGCAATGTCTGTCAGCAAAGCGTCAGTATCTTCTTCTTCCATCAACGTTTTATCAAGAAGATCAGCAGCATCTTCCAGTCCAATTGTCAATGCAAATTGCACCAGTCCGCCATACGTTGCAATTTCATAGTGCTCTACTTTTTGAGCAGCCATAATTAATGCCGCATCCCTCGTCATGGTTCCCTGTTCAGTTTCGCTGATGATTTCTTCCGCTTCTCTCGCAATACCTTCTATGGCTTCACATTTTTTCCCTTCTGCTCTTTGTCCAACCATTTCAAAAACTTTCTCTAACCGCTTGATATGTTTTTGCGTCTGGTGCAAGTGGTCATCAAATGCGTCCTTCAGTTCGTCCGTTGTCGCAGCATCCTTCATTTTAGGTAAAGACTGTGTAATTTTTTGTTCGGCATAGTAAATGTCTCTTAGTTGATCCAGAAAAAATTTTTCAAGACCTTCTCCTCCATTTTGTTTTTGCTGCTGATTTTTCTGAGCAGGGTTTTGACTCCCCTGTCCATTTTGCGATTTGGATCCCGTGTTTGTGTTTCCACTTCTATTTTTTCTTGACTGGGAATCCGAAGTTTTTTGTTTCATAAATATTTTCTTTTTAAAAGTGTGATTAAAGTGAATCGCGGAAAGTGTCTGGTTAAAATTGCGCCAGCGATTGTTTGCGCCGACGCTACTAGCCTCGGTCAATCCGCGATTCCTATAATAGAAACCTTCGTTCACGTCAGCCGTTAACGGCTGCTTCTGCTTCTGCCACCATATCCACTACGACCGGAACGACTTTGTTTCCTTCCCGAATGGCTTCCGCTGTTCGAAGACGATCTCCCACTGTGCGAAGAACTGCTTCGGCTGGATGAGCCGCCTCGATTTGACGAAGTACTCCGGCCGGAATCCTGGCCCTGATGCGAATGTCTTCCGCCTTTAGCTGCTATACGTCTGCGTTCTTCAGCATCCATCGATGCAAATCCTCTGCGTGATTCACCAGAATACCCTCTTCCTCTTTCTGACCAATCATCATTTTCATTTTCGCCATAACCCTGGGAGCTTCCATATCTTTCCTGGTTGCCATATCCGCCTTGATTTCCTCTTCTATATTCATCATAACCGCCTCGTTGATTTCCGCCACCGTAGCCACCACCAAATCCACCTTCATTGCCTCCCCTGCTTCCTCCAAATCTTTCTTCACCACGTCCTTGTCCACTATTCCAATCCTGGCCTCGTCCCTGGCGTTCCCAGCTTCCTCCGTAATTGTCGTAGTCGTCATCATTTTCATATTGTGAACGACGTCCGCCTCCTGATGAATAGCCGCCACGATTATATTGATTGTCGTCTTCATCATAATCATCTTCGTCGCCTTCATAACCTCTGTAGCGCGATGATGGACGATCATCTTCTTCATCATAGTCGCGATCTTCATCGTAATCACTGCGTCCTTCATTTTCATTTCTGCCTCTGCCGCCGTGAGAATGCTCACCTCCACGTTGAGCAATCCTTCTGCGTTCCTCTGGATCCATAGCGGCAAAACCTCGTTTCGAATTTGATTTCATAAAATGTAATTTTTAGATTTTTTAAAAAAAAGTGAAGTGATTTGTTGACTAAAAAAATTATGCCATGTGATGATGAGAGAGAATGACAGTTGACAGTGGGCAATCGGAAGACTAACGTGAAAAATTGTTCTTAAATCTGCCCACTATCAACTGTCAACTCGTTTTACATTGAGCAGTTCGCAACAAAATTATTTACCTATATCATGAACATGTTTTTCATCGCGCAAATATTTTATTTTATCGTGCGCAGACTTCAATCTTAATTCATGAACCTCCAAAATATCTTTTAATCGATAAGGAATATTTGAAGTCAATGCTTCGTGATAAGCCTTTAATGACGCATCTTCGCCGGCTTCGCAGTTCGCAAGCAGGGTGTGTCTTGCGAATCCTGTAAACGCGGAATCAATATCCATCCAGACCCGGTGAAGTTTACCCGCAGCTGTAGTTCCAGTTTCAATTACGCCACCCGCATCTTCTACTGCGTCTTCCAATTCCTTTTTGTTTTCAAAACTCATTTCTATGTTATCGTTAAAAATTGCCTTTAGATCTGGATGTTTTTCTTTGCACTCAGCAATCGCTTTCTCATATCCGTCGATCCTGTCATTATTTATCACGATGAGACGATTTAGAGTTTTGATCAGTTCAGTATTATCCGTTTTGTTTTCGCTCATAAAAAAAACATTTATATAAAGAATGTATTTCGAAAAATTTCAACAAAACCGTGCCATGCAAAAATTGCATCTCTGGCATCATTTTAAAGGCATATCCCTAAATCTATGAGCGATGGGGTGTGGTGAAGAATGGACGAACAAACCCAAATGCGGAAAAATATTTCTTAAGATATTAATCCTTCTGCTTTCCGTTGTGAAAGTGTCGGCACAAAACATCATCATGCCGGCGCATGTTTTAACGATCCGTCATGATAATGATTTCTTAAATCTGGTCGGAAGAGGAACCGATGAATATTATACGGCAGGAATGGTGTTGAAATATGGGTTCACAAACAGTTCTCCCAAAAATATATTTCGAAAAATTCAGCCTTTACCATTCAACAGCGAAACTTCTTTCATTACTGTTGGGATTACTCAGTGGATGTACACACCAGGAGATTTGCGGACAAGTACGCATGAGCAAAAAGATTATCCTTATAGCGGGAGCCTTTACCTCGAAATTTCGCGCGCTATTATTTTTCATGATCGAAATCTGATGCAGTCTTCCTTGTGGCTCGGTGTAATGGGACCAACGGCACTCGCCGAGCAAACGCAATTGTTCGTGCACCGCGTGCTGGATTTTGAAAAACCCGAAGGATGGGGCGGACAATTGCCAAATTATCCAATAATTAATTACAATTTATATTTTGAAAGGAGTTTCGTACCGGGTGAACATTTTGTTAAAGTAAATGGTGTAGCCGCTGTTCAAGTTGGATCATTCCTAAATACCATAGATGGAGGATTGAGCTTTACGTTCACGAACAAAATAAATAATTCCTTCCCGGACCGTTATTATATTACCACCCCGGGCGAAAAGTTTAATCAGCTCAAATTCTTTATTCAAGTTAAACCAACCCTCAGATTTGTGGCAACGAATGCCATTCTTGAGGGCGGTTTATTCCAGAACAAAAATTATTACCATATTAATTCATCGGAGCTAAACAGGTTTATTTTTAATGGCGAATTAAATTTCGGAATTCATATCAAAAGATTTTCACTTGGCTACAACCAGGTTCTTCAAACGCGAGAATTCAAGACAGTACATGAACATATGTATGGCGCCATCATACTTGAAATAAATTTCTAAATATCAGTGGGGAAATATTTGGAAAATATTACTCAGGAAATTCATTTCGACTGTAGAAATATAACCCATCGTTCGCACTACAAAATCATCAAATAACGTCTCGTTAGGAAAAATTAATTTTCATTTGGCTGGCACGATTTTCACAGAGAATATAGTAGAAGTTTTTCGATAGGGGTGGCTTAGTAAAACAAGCCTGAGAACAAACCCTCCCACCTGATCTGGATAATGCCAGCGTAGGGAGAAGAAAAACAACGGAGGCTCCGGTAACACCGGAGTCTTTTTTATTGCATTAAAATAATAATTATGGAAAATAAACCTAACTCTTCGTCGCAACAAAAGGGATATAACGAACAAAATCCAGATGAACCACATGGCGCATTTGATCCCGCGGGAAAGAAAATGAAAAAAGACAGTACTAAAAAACCGAAACAGGAAAGGGTCATCAATGCGGAGAAGAAAGCCGGAAAACAAAAAGGCGACGCTGAATAACGATCTTCTTTCGCGACCTAAATAATCAATAAATCAACAGGGAATTTTCACTACGCAAGTAATTGCACAACGCCTGAATATTCCCTGCTGATTTATTGATTATTTCATTTTTTCCAAACGTAACGAAGATCTATTCATACCACAGCATTATCTGCTCCCCGATCGCATCCACAAATTTCTGATCATCGATATGTTTAATGCGCCATCCGTTTTTCGCCCGATGAATAATTCCGACCGGTTCTCCGTTCAATGTTACATCGAGTTCATAACAAACATTATCCTTGCACGTTAGCGGAACGGGCAGTGCTTCGCCTTTCCATTTCTTTTCACCGTACTCAAATTGAAGCGGGACCGGCGCCTTTTGAAGCTGCAAAATCAATTCTTTTAGAAAATTGATAAGATTTTTTCTTTGCGTGGGAGCTGTTGCATTCCAGTTCTCTTTGCCGGCACGCTTGTGTGCGAGTTTGTATTTCAAACCGTTCATAACGGTGGTGTAATCGTTTGCATTTAATTTTTTCACCACCTGGTGTGCCATAATATACCAATTGTAACCGGTGCCGACGGGAACTCCGGAGCCCTCTGGCGCATGGCCCACTCTCCTCTTTGTAACAGCATATGAAATTTCCCAGAGATCCGGTGTAATTTTCGTTTCGGTCCACTCGCCCTCATCGTAATGCCATTTATGAGATCTCCCGATCTGCATGCCGCTGTATTGCGTTCCGTTATAATGCTTGACTTCATTATAACTCGCCGCAATATTTCGCTTCATTTTCCTTTGCTGTGTTGATTTTCGTTTCGTCGATTTTTTTGATTTAATTTTTTTTGCAGGCGCCAATGTTGTCATAGAATGTTTTCTCTGTGAACTTCATTTATTATGCCATCACGGTTGATTGTATGCTCACTTCCAATATTGAAAAAGATCACCTGTCGGGCCATACAAGGGATCCGCTTTAGGAAATGGTACTTCACGGATATTCTTATCGGTCTGTGTTCGTTCACCAGGCTTGCCATAATTCATATCATAGGATCTCCCTTCCGGATAGCCGCCGACACATTTGAAATTTTCCGTAGATCCAACATTTTTATGCGCAACGCCGGCTGGTATAATAATGACATCCCCGGGATTCACAGTAAACCGAATTCCACGTTCACCACCCAGCATGACGTCGCAGGAGCCGCTATAAACTCCCAGCACCTCGTGCGTGATACTATGATAATGATGTTCGTGAAAAATCGTATCCCTCCAATTATTCGACCAATCATTTGATTGAAACACTTTCTCGATTTCGGCGGGATCTTTGGCAGAAGGGCCATTAAATGCATGCTGATAAATCAGCGCTGGAAATACGGAGTTTGGAAATATTCCATCATCGCGAAGCAGGTAATGGTAAATACGAAGTGAGTTATTTTTATCAATCATCTTTCAAAAATAAGCCCCGGCTCGAAATCCGGGGCGCTGTAACTGAAATTTTCTTCATTGTACTTCTGAAGAAGTACATGCGAAAGTTATGCCATAAACGAAAGTTGATTACAGCCAAGACACTGGTAACTGACCGATTTTGATAACATCGGTTTCACACAAAAGGTTACAAAGACTTGCGCCTCTCTTTGCGCCATTTCGCCTTTGCGAGAGAAAATTTCTCGCAAAGGCGCAATGGAGAAGGCAATTTTTATACTCGATGTGCCCGCATCACATCCCGGCGTAATTTTTTTCCTTGTTCTCGGTGATCATCTTCATTGCCTCTTTTGGTTCAAGCGTTTTGATCGGTTTGAATTCTTTTCCTTCCAATTTATTGTATTGCGAAAAAAAGCTTTCCAGCTCTTCCGTGATGTTGTCGGGAAGATCACTGACTTTTTCAATATTTTGAAAAATGCCTGAGCATTTCGGAATTGCGATGTACCTGTCGTTCCGGATCATTTTCTTTTTCCCATTTTTACCACCCTCTTCGCTCTGCTCCGCTTTAATTCCGCCAATAACGCGGCAAGGAATAAGGCAGCCGGGAAAACTGTTGAATTCTGAAATCACGATAATATCGAGTGGATCTCCGTCTTCTCCCCTGGTGCCCGGAATAAATCCAAAATCGTAAGGAAACATCATTCCCGAAGGCAATATTTTTTTCAGTTTAAAGAAATGAGTGGAGGGATCATAGTCATATTTCTGTGCACTTCCTTTCGGAGTTTCGATGACAACGTCGATACTGGACATGGTAGACTGTTTTTAAATTAAATAAAAGCAAATTGTCTCCCTTAAAAAAACGGGCCAGCGCTAATGGCATCATTTTTTTGAAATACAATCAGAAACGCGTTTTATGAAAAAGAAAAAGAAAGAAATAAAAGAAGATAAACCATCCCGCGCCTCGATACATCCGGGATCAACAACGCAAGGAGGCTCCGACTTCGGTCAGGGCTCATCACAACTCGGGAAGAAATCATTAAAGCAGGGAAGCGAAAAAAGTAAAGGATCTAATTATGAGAATGAAGAAGGCTGGAATAATGAGGCACTACAGACAGAATAGATTTTGAAATTTAAAATTTATACGATGCGCCTATGTCTATGTGATAATTTTTTTTTACCACATAGACACATAGGCACATAGTATTCCGTTGCAAGTATTCTCCAAACTAATTTGTCCTGTTTGCACTATCCAAATTATTTCTTGGAGAATCAAGACTTCTGCCGGTACTATCTACCCGCGGACTATTTGTATTTGTTGAATCTGTTCCGGGATGATAATTGTTATCAGATGAACCGCAGGAAACAATTCCGATCGTCATCAATGTTACTGCAATAACTGTGTGGATTAAACGCTTCATAGTTTTTTGATTTAGTTAACAATAATTCCTACGTGTTCAGGCCTGTCTCTTGAATTCATGCTTTTTATCGAGTCAGGGCGATTTTTGAAAGTGCTGTCTCGTCTTCCGCTTTTACAGTACCTATTCGCCCGGTCCTGCGGACTTAGTCGTACTTGTGTCCATACGTCCCCGCTCTATACCGCCCGGAATGGTGTCACGCATACTTCCGCTAACGGTGACCATGGACTTTGGAGTTGAAAAATGTTTTCCCTTTCCCGCGGATATGCTCACAACCAGCAAGCATATACATCCACCCAGCACTAACTTTTTCATTCTTGCTTAAGTTTAATGCTTAATAATTTTTGTCATCATCATTTGTGCAACTATTATTCCCATGCATTATATGCTAATGCGTCTTTTGCAGCGTGCCTATGTACAGGTCACCGTGGGAAAAATAATTCCGGTATTTTTTTCTACAAGCCATTCCATGGTTGCAATTTTGCTCACCCATTTTCAAACGAAGACACAAAGCGAATTCAAGACGCAAAGACCTGCATAAAATAAAAAAATCCCGACCATAGACATGGCCTGGATTTAAATGGGAATCCTAACACACTTTAGGATAGAATAACAAATATTATTCCCAAGTCAGGAAGGATAACAGTTAACCGCAGGCAGTTGGAAGACCAGAACAAAAGTTAGTATGGCAACCGCCCATTGTTAACTGTCAACTCGCTCCCATGGCAATACTTTTGAATACGCTGTGTTAACCAATTAAATCAAATTTTTATGGCAAAGTATTCAAGAGGCAGTCAGAAAAAAGTAAAAAGAGCGATGGATGAAATGAAAAAAGGAAAACTGAAAAGCGGGCGAAGTGGAAAAACGGTGAAAAATAGGAAACAGGCGATCGCTATTGGTTTGTCCGAAGCCAGAAAACAAGGAAGCAAAGTGCCCAAGAAAAAAAGTTCAGGCACGAGGAAAAAATCATCAGGTTCCTCAAGGAAACGTGTCGCAAGTAAAAAAAGCAGTTGAAAAAAAATAATGCTTTTATAGGTTAGGCGTTTTGTACAGAGCGTTCAGCTATCTAATACATTCGCCATTTCTTTCATCGCTGCTTTCAAATCGATCCCTTTCCCTAAAACGTTTTTGAAGAGATCACCTTCTTTTTGAATCCGGGCAGGGACATTTTGAATGGTAAAATCTTTCATCTTTAAGCCTTTCTTCACTTCCTCCCAATATAAAGGAGTGGAAACGGTTGCTCCCGGTTTTGGTCTTACCGCGTACGGCGCCGCAAGTGTTGCCTGCGCCCGATTCTGTAAAAAATCAAGATACAATTTGCCTTTTCTATTTTTTGTTGCCCTTTCAATACTGGTGAAACTCGGAATTGCTGAATGAACCAATCTCACCACAAGCCTTGCAAATTCTTTCGAGTCTTCGTAAGAATATTTTCCGCCAAGGGGAATATAAATATGCATCCCGGTAGACCCGGAGGTTTTTGGGTAGGATGGGATCTTAAAAATATCAAACACTTGTTTCGTTGCCTGCGCCGCCTCAATTACTTTATCAAACGGATTTGTATCCGGATCGAGATCAATGATACACCAATCGGGATTGTCGGGATTGTCAACGCGGCTGCTCCACGGATTGATTTCAATACATCCTAGCGATGCAATATATAAGAGACTGGCTTCATCGGTACAAACTAAAAAATTCTTGTCTCGATTATCGGCCTCACTGCGATAAGGAAATGTTTCGATCCAATCCGGAACCTTTCCCGTCACATCCTTTTGATAAAAACTTTCTCCGTTAATTCCATTAGGATGCCTGTTGAGTGATTGCGGGCGTCGCTGCAAATACGGCAACATGAAAGGAGCCACCTGGTAATAGTAATTCAACAAGTCACGCTTTGTATATTTCTCTTGTGGCCAGTATATCTTATCAAGGTTTGTAAATTTGAGATCATGCCCGTTAACTTCTCTCACTTGTGTTTTCTCCGATGGATTAAGAAATGTTTTTCGGTTAGACTTTCCCGTTGGGACAATAATTTTTTTATCCGCTAGTTTTTTTCGTTCCGTCTTTAATGCCGGCAATTTTGTTGGAGTTTCCCTGACAACATTTTTTGCACTTTTATCTTCACGCAATCCCTCAAAGGACGGATGTCTCATCACGCCGTCTTCAGTGACCTCACGATAAGAAACTTCGCAAACAATTTTTGGCTTTAACCAAACGGCTTCCGCTTTCGGAGGATTAGGCCGAAACCGCGAGGGTTTATTTACATCCGGTTCTATGTTGAATGGTGATTTTTTTACGATGAGCGGCTTGAATTTTTTCATCATTTCTTGCTGCTGCTTGATATTAAAACCAGTTCCAATTTTCCCGGTATATTGAAATTCTCCATCATCATATACGCCAACTAATAATGAACTGAAAGTTTTATTGCTGCCTTCATTTTTTGTGTAACCGCCGATCACAACTTCATGACGTGTTTGGGTTTTTATTTTTAGCCATTCCCTTGTACGAGTTCCGGGAAAATATTCGCTCTCTGCTTTTTTCGCAATAATTCCTTCCAATCCCATTTGCTCACTCAACTTAAAAAATTTCGTAGCTGTTGTTTCAAAATTTTCGCTCACCCGGATAATATCTGAATCAGGTAAAATACTCTTTAGTACTTCGCGCCGCTCAACGAGTGACAATGAAGTCAAATCATTTCCATCAAGCCATAATATATCGAACAAATAATAAATAAGATGGCCATCCGCTTCACTTCGCCATTGTTGTAACTGATTAAAGTTTGAAACTCCTTTATCGTTGGCGACGATGATTTCACCATCGACCACAGCTTGGACTTTCCAGGATTTGCAAGCTTCATAAACAGGATAAAATTTCTCATCAAAGGATTTATTATTCCGCGAGCGCAATGCAACTTTCCCGTCGTCAAGATATGCCAGCGCCCTGTATCCATCCCATTTCACTTCATATAACCATCCGGGTTCGTCAACCGGTTTGTCAACCAATGTAGCGAGCATCGGTTCAATATCAACCGGCATTTTGGATTTTCGTTTTCCACTGTATTTGCTCAGAATGTTTTCAACCGGGCTTTCTTTTTGCACGCGGGTACCTGTTGTCTTTTTTTTCTTGTTGCTTTCCCACTCCTTCGCAGTTTTATTTTTCGCCATCTGTTCGATAGTCTTTCCGGAGACTACTGATTTTGCTTTTTCAGAAACGTCTTTGTCGCTTGCGTATTTGTCATTATGCTTGATAAGCAGCCAGGCGTTATCATCAGAATTTTTTATTTTAACGAGCGCAAATTCTCCCTTCAGTTTTTTTCCATACATCTTGATTTTGACGGACCCGGCTTTCAATTCTTTCAGTAATAATTTTTCCTGCTCTTTTTTTGATGGACCAACTTCATGTAATGGTTCATAGTAACCTTCATCCCAGATAATCACAGTGCCGGCTCCGTAGTTTCCTTTCGGAATTATTCCTTCAAAATTTTTATAGTCGTATGGATGATCTTCCACCATCATGGCCAGACGCTTATCGGCAGGATTCAAAGAAGGTCCTTTTGGCACTGCCCAACTTTTCATCACGCCTTCCATCTCGAGGCGGAAGTCATAATGCAATCTCGTCGCCGCATGCTTTTGAACTACAAATTGCAATTGCTTTCCTGCGGCTTTCCCACCCGAAGGTTCTGGCGTATTTGCCAGCGTTCTTTTGCTTTTATATTTTGCTAGTGTCATGTTGGATTGGATAAAAGTCTTGTGCCAAGGCCTGCTAAATTTAAAAAAGATTGGTGAATAGAAATCAATCAATCAGAAAGGTCGCCGGGATTTATTTTTTGATTGAAAAATATATCGTATTAGAAATCAACCCACATTTGCAGGACATTCGCCCAACGCGAATTCTGAAGAATAATAAGAGAGGAAAATTAAACTCATATTTCAATTTGTTTAAGACTTTTTTCCTTAAAGTGTGTAGTCTGTTACACAAAATAATTCATCTTAAGGCAAAAAAACATTGGAATGCATTTTGAAATGTATATGGAGGTTTTCATAGGATATTGGATTTTGAAACGGGCTGGATTTCTATCTGGCCTTCTTTTTTTTATCGCGGATTACGCGGATTTATCGCGGATTACGCAGATGTGGGAGGATTTTCGCGGAAGTTTATGGGTGAAGGATTCTCTCAGAAAAAATTCAGATTCTTATATACGTAAATTACTTAGCTTTACTCTCATCGTCATTATCCATTCTTGAGAATAGTTTATATCTCAAATTTTTGCAGAAGAATTTTCAGTTGCAGATGGTTGTTGCGGATTTCGTTGTTCGTGATTGTGATGTTCGTGGGAAGCGTTTTTCTTCTGGGCTATCATTGGTAACGATATAGTAAAGGTAGCGCCCTCTCCCGCCTTGCTTTTTGCAGATAGAAATCCGTGATGCTTTTCAACAATTCGTTTGCAAAGCGCAAGTCCGATACCAGTCCCTTCAAATTCGGATTTACCGTTTAATCTTTTGAACATATCGAATATCTGTTTTGCATATTGTTGTTCGAAACCGATTCCATTATCCTGTACAGTGATTCGCACGTAATTGCTTTTGCTGCCGGGTTGCTCTATATCACCATTAAAATTTGTTTCCGCGGAAATTTTGATAACCGGTGTTTCGTTTTTCTTACTAAACTTTAGCGCATTCCCCACAAGATTGATAAAAAGCAATCGCATCAAGGCTGCGTTAACCTGTAAAGACGGAAGCGCGTCGATAATGATCTGTGCGCCCTTGGTATTTACTTCAGTTTCCAAGTCCGATACAACATCACGCATGATCAAGTTCAGATCAGTTTTTATCAGCGGTTGTTCATCGGCAGATATTTTCGAAAATGATAAAATATCTTTAATCATTGTCTGCATGCGCTCCGACAATTTTTGAATTCTCCCTATATCGTCTTTCCCTTCGTCAGCCAACGCCTCGTTATACCTGTGAAAAAGCCGGTCGCTATAAAAACGGATTTTGCGTAGCGGCTCTTGTAAATCGTGGGACGCCATGAACGCAAAAAGGTCAAGTTCCTTGTTTGCTGTTTCAAGATTCGAAATATTCTCGAGCAGCTGTCGGTTCAGTTCAGTAATTTTTTGTTCCGATGTCTTGCGCTCCTTGATTTCGAGCTCCAGGTTTTTATTGATCGCCATCAGCTTTTGTTCCTGGGCCATCAATTGGTGATTCTTTTTGTATAATTCAACAAACACCGAAACCTTTGCGCGCAACAAATCCGGGTTAACAGGTTTATAGATATAATCCAC
>Ga0163162_10005222_pt1 | contig 12522 bp, 10 predicted proteins | sample S55metaG_FD_115310 | JGI IMG/M metagenome (GOLD analysis project Ga0163162, IMG submission 115310) | Switchgrass rhizosphere microbial communities from Kellogg Biological Station, Michigan, USA - S5-5 metaG | ecosystem: Host-associated > Plants > Roots > Rhizosphere > Soil | place: USA...
ACAGGCGCTCACTGTGATAGCGGCTAGCTTCAGCGCCACCGAACCCGCTACCAGAAGGTGACGCTCCCATGACCAGTGCAGCCGTGTGTGACCCACTGGCGTACCAGCCCTCGCCGCTCGCCGGGGTCCACTCGATGGACGTTTCCGCCATCGCCGAGGACTGGCGGTCCTACCGTAGTTTGGCGACCGTCTATCGGTTCTCTGCCGCCTTCGAGCCGGTAGAGGCACTTCCGGTCGCCCGGTTTGGGAGCGCTTGAGCATGAACGGCAGATGCACGCATGTCGACCAGATCCGCGATGTCACGCCCTCGTCTTGGGGTTGTGAGGACTGCCTTGCCCAAGGACGCCGGGACTGGGTGCATCTGCGGATCTGCCAGGAATGCGGTCACGTCGGATGCTGTGACAACTCTCCGGGGAGGCACGCGACCGCGCACTTCCGCTTGGCCGGGCATCCGATCATCCGGTCGTACGAACCCGGCGAGGACTGGTATTGGTGCTACCTTGACCAGCTTGCGTTCGAGCTCGAGGGCGCCCCACCGGCACCGTCGCACCCCTGACGGATCAGGCCGCATCGATGTCGATGTTCGATTACGACGCCCGCCCGGTCACGCCTGGCGTGGTTCTCGTGGGCACGCGAGCCTCCCGCGGCGCGTACGCGATCCGTGATTTCCTCAGCCGCAACGGTTACCCGTTCGAGTGGGTCGACCTCGATCGGGCGGACGCGGTGGCCGCGGTGCTTGCAGGGGCAGGCGCGGAGCCGGCGGCTTTGCCGCTGTGCATCCTGCCGGACGGGTCGCGGCTGCCATCTGCGACCGTGGAACAGGTCGCCGCTGGTCTGGGCATGATCGCTGCCCCATCGCGGTCGGAATACGACCTGATGATCATCGGTGCCGGACTGGCCGGCCTGGCCGCCGCCGTCAACGCGGCATCCGAGGGCCTGCGCACCGTGGTCGTGGAGGCAGTGGCGCCGGGCGGCCAGGCTGGCACCCCGTCAATGATCGAGAATCTCCTGGGTTTTCCCAACGGCATCAGTGGCAGCGAGCTGGCGACGCGCGCGACGGTGCAGGCGCGCCGGTTCGGCGCCGAATTGCTACTGGCCAGGCCCCTCGTCGGCGTGTCGGCCGATGGGCCTGGCTATGTCGCCGAGCTGTCCGACGGCACGCTGATCCGCGGGCGGGCGGTGCTGTTTGCCAGCGGTGTCGAGTGGCGCCGCCTGGACGTGTCCGGGGTCGATGACCTGCTCGGCGCGGGCGTGTACTACGGGGCCGGGCCGAGCGAGGCGCTGGCGTGCACAGACTCCCGTGTTGTCGTGGTCGGCGGCGGAAACTCCGCGGGCCAGGCGGTCGTCCGGTTCTCCCGATACGCGCAGCAGGTCACGTTGCTAGTCCGCGGCCATGATCTCGGCTCGTCGATGTCGCAGTACCTCATCGATCAGGTCACCGCGATACCGAATGTTGATGTGCGCGTGCACACGCAGGTGGTAGGTGTGGAGGCCGATGACCGCCTCGGCGCGGTCATCGTACGCTCGGGTGACAGTACCGAACGGGTGCCATTGCCGACGGATGCCTTGTTCATCTGCATCGGCGGCACCCCCCGCACCGACGGCGCCGCGGGGAGCGGGCTGATCACCAACACGGCCGGGTACGTGGTGACCGGCAGTGATGTCGCCCGCGAGCCAGGCAGCGACTGGCCGCTGCCCAGGGAGCCGCTGCCGCTGGAGACCAATCTCCCCGGTGTGTTGGCCGCGGGTGATGTGCGCTTGGGGTCGGTCAAACGCTGCGCAGCGGCCATCGGCGAGGGATCGATGGCGGTGGCGCTCGTCCACCGCCGGCTGGCGGAGGTAGGCGGTGACTGACCAGCAGGTGGTAGCACATCCGGACGTTGCGGTGTCCGCTGAGTTCACCGAACTCGCCTCCGACGAGCGGATTGCCAAAGCCGCAGCAGCGCTCGAACGCAACGGCATCCGGCCGCTCCTCGCCGCCACGGGCGCCGACGCGCGGGGCCTGGTCGGCTCCCTGCTCACCGACGGCGCCGAGGTATACAACAACACCTCTCGGACGCTTGAGGCCATCGGCGTCGCCGACGACATCGAACGGTCCGGCCGCTACCAGCCGCTGCGGTTGCGGCTGTACCGGATGGACCGGGAAATGCAGGCCCGGGAGATGCGCACGCTGGCCGCGTCGCCCGACTACGTTGTCGGCAGCGTGCACGCGCTGACCGAGGACGGATCGCTGCTTATTGCGTCGGCCAGCGGCAGCCAGCTGGGCCCGCTCGTATCGGGTGCGGGGCATGTAATCCTCGTCATCGGTGCCCAGAAGATCGTTGGCGACGTCGCAACCGGGATGCGGCGCATTCATGAATACTGCTACCCGCTCGAGGACGCCCGGGCCCGGCGAGCCTACGGAGTTCCCAGCGGGGTCAACAACATCCTCATCATCAACAAAGTGATCATCCCCGGCCGGGTCACCGCGATCATCGTCAGCGAGCGCCTCGGCTTCTGATCACCTTGCTGGCGCCAGTGCCGCCAGCAGGGTGGGCGGGTCGTAGCCGCGGCGGTGCACGACGCCGTCGATGAACAGGGTGGGGGTGCCGAGCACCTGGCCTGAGGCCAGGCCGCTGTCGACGTCGCGCTGGATTCGCTCCAGCACGGCGGCGCTGGCCCGGTCTCGGTCGAAGGCCGCGACATCGAGCCCGAGCTGGGCGGCGTACCGACGCAGGTCGCCGTCTTCGAGCGCTTTCTGGCGGTGGAACAGCCGCTCGTGCATGTCCCAGAACCGGCCCTGCCGGGCGCCCGCCTCGGCCGCTTTGGCGGCGGCGAGGGCGTGCGGGTGGATGCCGGGCAGTGGGAAATGCCGGAACACGAACCGCACGTTCCCGCCGAGCTGCTGTTCGACCAGCTCGATCGCATGGAAGGCCTGCCGCGAGTACGGGCACTCGTAATCGCCGTACTCGAGGATCACACGGCCGGCGGGCGAACCGCGGACGTGATCAACTTTCTCGTCCAGCGGCGCCAGGGCCGGCTGGCGGTCGTCCGGTCTTGCGTCGGCAGTCATGGGGCACAACCGCCGGTGGGTATGGGGCCGATCCGGCTGGCCCGGCGGTTTAGAAACCGACTCACTGGCGGACGAGGACGACGTGGATGCGGCCGGGCATTTCCTGGTGGATCTCGAGGATCTTCCCGACCTGGCTGTGCTGTCCGTAGGCCGCCTGTGAGCGGGCATCTTCCAGCGCCAGGCTGTGCTGGTAGATGCGCTGGTGCGCGGCTTCCAGGGTGGGCACCAGCTTCTGCGCGCCGACCACGAAGATGACATTGGCCGCGCCCCAGGCGTAGGAGGCGAGCTGGCTGCCCGACGCCGAGGCGATGACCAGGGTGCCGTCCCAGGTGACCGCGTGAACGCTACCTAGGGCGTAGTCGGGCTGGCCGCCGATGGCGTTCATCTCCTGCGCCTGGCTGGCGAAGTCGAGCGCGAACATCTTGTTCGGCGCCGACTCCCACCGGCCGCCGGCATCGTTGATGGCGTCCGTGATCCCGGTCTCGGCCAGCGTCACCGAGGCGTTGGTCATCACCGACGCGCTCTCTGGGATGCGGGCCAGCACCGCCTGGCGCGCGGCATCGAGATCACCCACGACCTCGACACTGAAGCCGTGCTCCTCCAGCGCCACTACGCTTGCCTGCAGCGCGTGCTCATCCGGCAGCGTGGTGAAGCGGCCGGGGACGACAGCGGTGCTCATCTGCTAGTCCTCCTTGATGCAGCTGCCTGGCTGGGTCGAGTGGCCCCGAAGCTACTGGGCATCAAGGTGAGTGGCTGTCACCTGGTTCCGGTGATTGTGCGGGCCGCCCTGATGCGGTTGATCACGTGGCTTCACTGGTCGATCGATCAGCAGCTGCAGCGCGACTCGAACCTACGGATGGTGGATTACCAGGTTCCGGGCATGCTCTCCACGAGTCCATAGCGAACCATGCGGATGAGCTCGCTCGCCGAGGTCACCAATTTGGCCCATGGCGATGCACGTCTGCACCGATCATGACTCTTCACTTAGTTCGGCTATGGGTGTGACCACCATTTTGACCACGATTTGGGTTTGTCCACCGAAATGCGCCTAAGTGCGAAGTCCTTATTTTCAAGGAAAATCGGACGACTACGGACGTTGTTGGACACGCTGCCGATGTCTGGGGGTCAAGGGGTCGCAAAGTTCAAATCTCGCCAGCCCGACCAAGCAAATGGTCTAGTGAGAAGGCCAATCTGTCTTTCCTGATTGGGCCGGTTTCAAAATCATTATCATCTTTGACCACCATTTTTCCCGCAAGTGCGTCGCTGAGCTGAGTCAGTGCGTCACGAGACACGTCAGACGAGACGTGGCCATAGACGTCTCCAGTGATCGCGACGCTCGCGTGACCGAAGATCTACGCAGACGAGCCCTAACATCTGCGGCCTCGTCTCGCGACTCCTTGGCGGTGCTGCCGGTGTGACGGCTGCTCGAGCCGTCCTCGTCGGTGTGACGGATGTGCACTTGCCAACGTCCGTCGGCGCGTTGGACCGGATTTGAGCCCTCGCTGTTGCCCCGTCGTCAGGTGGTGCTCAGAGCAGACCCCGCTCGCATGTGAGGCTCACCCAACGTCTCTGGATGATGATCATTAATCGCATGACCGGCTCCTCCGAATAGTCCAGCGGCTCCGAATAGTCCAGCGGCCGCCAAACGCATCAGTACCACGGGAACCGGCCGCGATCAGTTGATGTTCACCGCCGATCGCCGATCTCACACAAGCACAGATTCCCGAACACGTCCGCCAGCAGATCATGAGAAGTCAGCCTGATGCTAAGCAACGGTTAGGAGATCACCAATCAAGCAGACTTGTCGACAGGGTGAAGCCCATCAACATAGGCGCGTAGATCCGAGCTGCGCACCAGACGAATGCGATCAATCTTGAAGGATTCAAGATCGCCCGAACTGAACAGCTCGTAGACCTTTGATCGGCCAATGTTCAAGATCACCGCAACCTCGGGAACCCGATACAGCAGTCGATCCTCCATCGCTACCTAGTCTTGTTGAAGATGCCAGTCCTTGCCTGCACCCCTAAGCCCATTCATCCGCCTCTGGCGATCGTTCGCGGAGAGTGAAGCCAAGACGACGCCCGGATCGGGGAGCGGCGGGGTTCGCCTGCTGTCTCTGCTACCAAGAAGAAGGCGGCGGGCTGTTGGGTGCGTCTGGCGACTGCTACCTCATGCTCCACGGAGGGGTGCGAGACGAGGTCCGCGCGATATGCGACGAGCTCTGGCGTCGCGAGGCGAAGCCCAGCATCTGGGCCTAGGCCCAGTTCTGTCCACCGGATGGCTGGGCTTCGTTGTAGGCTCCGCCCTTCACCACAAGTACGCCTATTGCTACGATCGGGACAGATAGCCCGAGTTACCCTGCAGCCCAACCAATGAGGGCGCAGCTCATGCGTGGAGCACACCAGGCGCCGTCGGCCTCGCTGGTTCGTAGTAGGTCCGTTGACGTGTTGTCGACGTTGATTTGGCCTGCACCGGCAGCATTCTCGCCTGGCCCACCTGTGCGGTGCTCTAGGCGCGCAGCTCGTCAGGCTTCATGTTGCGCTGGTTGGTGGTGCGCGCAGCGGTTCTCTCCGGAGAGGGCGTATGCGTAGGCGGCATGATAGTCACGCTGCGATGTTCGGCAGGCAGAGCGAGTTAGCCGACCTCGACGGTCTCGTGGCTGGCGCCCGGGCTGGGCAGAGTCAGGTGCTCGTGCTGCGAGGCGAAGCCGGAATCGGCAAGACAGCGTTGCTCGAATACCTCGAAACGCGCGCTGTCGGTTGCCATATCGTGCGGTTGGCCGGCGTCGAGGCCGAGATGGAGCTCGCCTACGCAGGATTGCATCAGCTCTGCGCTCCGTTCCTGGATCGACTTAACCGCCTGCCCGATCCGCAACGCGGCGCCATTGGTACCGCCTTCGGCTTGACCGGTGGGGAAGCGCCGGATCGTTTCCTGGTTGGACTCGCGGTGCTGGACCTGCTGGCCGACCGCGCTGAGCAGCAACCGCTGATCTGCCTCATCGACGACGCGCAATGGCTCGATCGCGTCTCCGCGCAGACGGTTGCCTTCGTTGCCCGGCGGCTGTTGGCAGAGCGGATCGTGCTTGTCGTGGCGATGCGGGAGCAAGGCGATCTGATCGACTTCGCTGGTTTGCCCAAGCTCATGATCAAGGGCCTGACCGAGGCGGACGCCGGCCGGCTGCTGGACTCAGTGATCAAGGGGCCTGTGGACCCTCGCGTCCGCGACCGGATCATCGCCGAGACCCGCGGCAACCCGCTTGCGCTGCTCGAGTTGCCGCGCGCCTTTACGGCGGCGGAGCTCGCCGAAGGGTTCGAGCAATCGGACCTCGTCCCGTTGGCCAGTCGCATCGAGGAGGGCTTTGTTCGTCGGCTATCGACGCTCCCGTACGAGGCCCGGCGCCTGCTCGTTGCCGCGGCGGCCGAACCCCTCGGCGACGCAACCCTCCTGTGGCGGGCGGCCGCTGTGCTCGGGGTCGGCGCAAATTCCGCCCACGCGGCCGAGGCGGCGGGATTGATCAAGTTTGGTGCCCAGGTCCGGTTCCGCCATCCCTTGGTGCGGGCGGCCGCCTACCGCTCTGCCTCTGCTGACGAGCGGCAGGAAGTGCACCGGGCGCTCGCGGAGGTGACCGACGGCGATGTCGATCCCGATCGGCGCGCCTGGCACCGCGCGCAGGCAGCGCTGTTGCCCGACGAGGCGATCGCTGCCGAGCTCGAACAATCGGCCGACCGAGCTCAATATCGCGGTGGCCTGCTCGCTGCCGCAGCTCTGCTGGAGCGGGCGGCGAGTCTCACGCCGGACCCGGCTCGGCGCGCTGAACGCCAACTTGCCGCAGCGCGGCGGAAGTGTGATGGTGGCGCCCTCGAGGCTGCTCTCGCGCTCCTCGCCGCGGTCGAGGCCGGCCCGGAGGATGCGTTGCGGACCGCGGAGGCGAAGCACTTGCGGGGAGAGATCGCATACGACCAGCGTCGCGCTGTCGAAGCCGCTCGACTCCTGCTCGATGCCGCCCGGCTTCTCGAGCCGCTCGACTGCGAGCTGGCACGTGAGACGTATCTGGATGCGCTCGGCGCCGCGATCCTGTCCAGCGGGACTGACGATGCGGCGCGGGACGTGGCGGTGGCGGCGCGGGCCGCACCCCGGCCCCGGGGTCAGGCGCGGGTCACTGACCTCATCCTCGACTCACTGGCTACGCGATTCGTGGAGGGCCCCGCAGCGGCCGCCCCGGCCCTCGGCCGAGCCCTCGCGAACCTTTCGAGCATTGACTACGGCGCCGAGGACGTTGCTCGCCTCCTGTGGCTGGGCGGCAGGCCGTTCTCGGGATACATCGCCACTGAGCTGTGGGATTTTCAGGCGGCACGCGCAATGGCCGAGCTCCAGGTCGAGCGCGCCCGCGACGCCGGCGCGCTCGTCCTATTGCAGTTCGCCCTCCACGCGCTCGCGGTCAACGAACTGTTCGCCGGGAACTTGACCAATGCCGCCGCGCTGATCGAGGAGGACAGAATGGTCGCCGACATCACCGGCAATCCGCCGGTCGGCTACGCCACGACGCTCCTCGCTGCCCTACGCGGCGACGACGATGCGGCATCGAGGCTGATTACGGCGGCCCGAGACGAAGCATGGTCACTGGGCCAAGGCCGCATCGTCAACTACGCCGACTACGCCAGCGCCGTGCTCAACAACGGCCTCGCGCGTCACGACGTAGCAGCGCTCGCCGCGCGCGAGGTCTTCGACCGCGATGCCGTGGGCGGATACCAGATGATGGTGGTCTCCGAGCTCGCCGAGGCTGCCTCACGCACCGGCGACACAGCGCTAGTAGCGGCAGCACTCCAGCGGATGTCAGAGCGCGCTCGAGCCACACCCACCGACTGGGCGTTGGGAATCGAAGCCCGGCTCCGGGCAATGATGGGTGGTGAAGAAGCGGAAGCTGCATACCGCGAGTCGATCCAGCGCCTGGACCGAGCGGGGCTTCGGCTGGAGCTGGCCCGAGGCCACCTCCTGTACGGCGAGTGGCTGCGCCGCGCCGGCCAGCGCATCAAGGCCCGGGAGCAGCTGCGCACCGCTCACGACATGCTGTCCACGATGGGGGTAGCCGCGTTCGCCGAACGAGCCCGGCGAGAACTTGCCCTGCTGGGCCAAAAGGTGCTCAGAAGGAGTGTCGAGACCACCGAGGAGCTGACCACCCAGGAGTTCCACATAGCGCGGCTCGCCCGCGACGGCCTGTCCAACGCAGAGATCGGCACTCGGCTCTTTCTCAGTCCGCGCACTGTCGAGTGGCATCTCGGAAAGGTCTTCACCAAGCTGGGCCTCAGTTCGCGCAGGCAGCTGCGAAACTCGGTACCTGATTTCGCGCGCCGTTAGAAGTCCCCTGGGTCCGGTTGCGCCTCGACATTTCGGGGAGACTCGAGCGCGACTCCCGCCACGTCGAACTCACAACGGTCGGTGCCGAGCAGTCGCCGCGCCCAAGCGGCGGCGAGCCAGAGCAGGATCAGGCCAGGCCAGCGAGCCCGGCCAGCGCGTCGGCGACGACATGGTCAGCCGGGCCATCGGCCGCCGTGACCCGCCACGAGCCGGACAGACAGGTGATGCCGAGCGCTGTTCCGAACAGGGGCCGGCGTCACGATCAATCGCAGGCGGGTGATGGCCATGAGGGTCGATCAGCCGGCCGCGGCCGTCGGCTCTTGATTCGGCAGGCCGAGGAACGGGAACTCCGCCTGGAGGTCGGCGTGCGGTTTGACGCCACTGGAGCTGAATTTTCCGTTGGTCAGGTAGGCGGTTCGGGTGGCGAAGACGTCATCGGTCGGTACGCGGCCGTTGGGGTAAGTGGACGGGCGACTGCGGTCATAGTTGAGGATGTCGGGGAGCAGGGTTAGGGCTGCCGCGCGCGCCGCGTCCGGCGCGTAGCCGTGTTCTTGCAGCAGCTGAGACAACGGCTCCAAATAGTGCTGCACATCGTCCGCGGGGTGACGGGCGTTGAACTCGTCTTTTTGGTCGTCGGCGATGACGATCGGGTTCATCGAAGGGTGCCCGTCCCGCTCCACCTGTGTGAGGGTCCCATTGCGGCGCACGCTCACGGTGGCCCAGGCCCCGATCGCCGGGCCAGCGCTGAGCATGTCGTTGGGCACCTCCAGGGCGATGCTGAGGACGTTCTTGCCCGCGAAGGTGTCTTGCCCGGTCCACTCGAACCCGTGAAAGAAGCCTTCCGCGTCGGCAAAGAACGGGTCGCTGCGCACCCCGAAAAACAGCCGACATTCGCCGGCCTGGACGGGCTGGGCGGTGTCGTCGAAGCCGACCGGCGTGGACTCGATCAGCACGTCACCAGCCGGCTCCGGCTGGCGGGCCTGGCTGCCAGTGGCGTAATAGACGGTCGCGGTCTGCTTGCCGTCGTCCGGCTGGGAGAACACGAAGCTGAACGCCACATCGGCTTGCACATCTGCGTCGTTGTCGATGTGGATGCGGTAGACCGCATCAGGGTGGAACTCTGAGCCGGTCATGAACGGGTTGGCGTCGATGATCAGCACAGTCTTGTCGGGGTTGTCTGGGGCGGCAAACACGAATAGGTCGGTGAGGTCGAGACGGGCATCGTCGCCGGGGAATTTGAGGTTGGCGGCGCTGAAGTGGTTGGACATGATCGGCTCCTATGGATGTCGATGGCGGCCGGACGGCAGTACGCGTTGGGTTCGCTATGTAGCGTCGTGGCCCGCGCCGGCCTGGCGCGCCCGGGGAAACCCCGGGCCTACGACGGGTCTGCGATTGGCTGGCCCCCGGCGAGCGAACCGGGCGCCGACCGGGGTGTTCGACGGGCGCCCTCCGGGGAGCGAAGCGGGAGCATCGCAACCGAGGCCGATTCCGTCGGCACCGAAGCTGAATTCAGGAGACGCCGGCAATGGAGTATCTGGTCACGATGACTACGCAGGTTCCGGACGGGACTACAGATGACGTGGTCCAGGAGGTTCGCGCCCGGGAGGCCGCCCGCTCCCGGATCCTTGCCGCCCAGGGGCACCTCCTTCGTCTTTGGCGCCCTCCCCTTCAACCAGGCGAATGGCGCACCCTGGGGCTGTTCGCCGCCGCCAGTGACGTGGAGCTCGACAGGATCCTTGCCTCAATGCCGTTGCACATTTGGCGCGCGGATCAGGTCCACCCACTCTCGACTCATCCAAACGACCCGCCCCAGTCCCACGGGGCGAATGCAATGGAGTTCCTGACGAGGTTCGAGGTTACGTTCCCCGATGGCGTGAGCGAGCGGGAGGTCGCCGACATCAAGGCGCGCGAAGCCGATCGGACGCGCGAGCTCGCCGAGCGGGGATACCTCGTCCGACTCTGGAGGCTGCCACCCAAGGCGGGTAGCTGGCTGGCGCTCGGCCTGTGGCAAGCCCGAGACGGGGAGGAGCTGCAGGCGATCCTCAAGAGCCTCCCCATGGACAAGTGGATGACCACGGAGACGACCCCCCTCACCGAGCACCCGAACGACCCGGCCAAAGCCGAGGTATGAGAGACCGGAGTTACGCGGCACACCAACCGGGTGATCGCTAATGTCTTCGTCGCTGGGTTCGACCCAGTTGGCCCCGGGGTCCCGGGAGGGGACCCGGGATCGACCGGGGTTCGGCACAGGCGCGGACAAGCCTCTCGGAGCGCGACGGTGGGCGGCGACGAGGCATCCCTCGCGGTTGCGTCGCCATCACGACCCACCCGAACGCAAGCACCACCAGACAGGAGACCCGTCATGCCACGCATCACAGTCGGAACCGAGAACAGCGCCGCAATCGAGATCCACTACGAGGACCACGGTTTCGGGCAACCGGTCGTGCTGATCCACGGTTACCCGCTGAACGGCGCGTCGTGGGAGAAACAGGAACGTGTGCTGCTTCAGGCCGGTTACCGAGTGATCTCCTACGACCGCCGCGGCTTCGGCAAGTCCAGCCAGCCGACTGTGGGTTATGACTACGACACCTTCGCCGCGGACCTCAACGCGCTGCTCGAACACCTCGACATCAGCGATGTTGTCCTCGTCGGCTTCTCGATGGGTACCGGCGAAGTGACCCGCTACCTGGGCACCTACGGCTCGACCCGCGTCGCGAAGGCGGTGCTCATGGGGACGATCCCGCCGTTCCTGCTGAAGACCAGCGACAACCCAGAAGGCGTCGACGGGGCGGTGTTCGACGAGATCAATGCCGCGGTCGTGAAGGACCGGCCCGCCTATTTCAAGGACTTCCTGGACAACTTCTACAACGTTGACGTTCTCGGCGGCAGCCGGATCAGCGAGCAGGCTTGGCAGAACAGCTTCACTGTCGCAATCGGCGCCTCGCCCTATGCCGCGCGGGCCTGTGTGGACACCTGGCTGACCGACTTCCGCGAGGACCTGCCGAAGATCGACGTGCCGATGCTGTTGATCCACGGAGACGCGGATCGGATCCTGCCGTACGCAGCGACCGCAGCGCGGCTCCCCGGTCTGATCAAGGACCTCGAGTTCGTCACCGTGCAAGGCGGCCCGCACAATATCGCCTGGACCCACCCGGACGAGGTGAATGGCGCTCTGCTGGCCTTCCTCGCCAAGTAGGGCGCGATCGCCGCAACGACCGAGCCAGATCAGGGAAGCGCTTCTCGCCTTCCTGTGACACGAGCGAGCAGCCCGACTGCGACTTCTCGCAGCAGATCTCGTCAGCCTGAGGCGCGAGTGAGTCCAAGGAGGACCAGCCGTGAGGGTTCAAGCCGCTGCCGAGCCGACCCTACGAGAGCGTCTGGGTCAGCTCCGTCGTTCCCTCAGCCCCCATGACTGGACCTCGCTCGCTGGCCTGACGGGCTTCATCGTCCTGATCCACGTGGTCGGCTTTGGCATCCTGTTCGGGCTCGCGGCGCCCGCGCACTACTCCCTCGGTGGGGACCATCCGACCTTCACGATCGGCGTCGGCGTGCTCGCCTACACCTTCGGCCTGCGGCATGCGTTCGACGCCGACCACATCGCCGCCGTCGACAACACGACGCGCAAGCTGCTGTCGGACAACGCAGAACGTGAAGCGCTCGGGCAGCCGAACCAGCGTCGGCCGCTCTCCGTGGGGTTCTGGTTCTCCCTGGGTCATTCCACGATCGTGTTCGCGCTGGCCTTCCTGCTCGCGCTCGGTGTCAAGGCGCTCGCCAGCCCGGTGGAGGACGACGGCTCGACGCTGCACTCGGTGACCGGCGTCATCGGGGCCTCGATCTCGGGCATCTTCCTGTGGATCCTGGGCATCCTGAACCTCGTCGTGCTGCTGGGCATCATCAAGGTGTTCCGCGAGATGCGGATCGGGACCTACGACGAGCAGACGCTGGAAGACCAGCTGAACAAGCGCGGCTTCATGAACCGCTTCCTCGGCGGGCTGACCAAGTCGGTGCGCAAGCCCTGGCACATCTACCCGATCGGGGTGTTGTTCGGGCTCGGCTTCGACACCGCCACGGAGGTTGGGCTGCTGGTGCTGGCCGGCGGGGCCGCGGCGTTCAAC
>Ga0163162_10005224_pt1 | contig 12519 bp, 9 predicted proteins | sample S55metaG_FD_115310 | JGI IMG/M metagenome (GOLD analysis project Ga0163162, IMG submission 115310) | Switchgrass rhizosphere microbial communities from Kellogg Biological Station, Michigan, USA - S5-5 metaG | ecosystem: Host-associated > Plants > Roots > Rhizosphere > Soil | place: USA: Michigan...
GCGTATCCGTACTACCTGCAGCATGGCGAGACGCTGTATACGGCCGATGTGGTCGCCGTTCGCGCGGTGATGGGAACGCCGGAGCAGCGGTGCTGGGTCGAGCAACAGCAGGTCGTCACCAACAGCGGTCCCAACATCCCCGGCGCCATCATCGGCGGCGTGCTGGGCGGTGTGCTGGGCCACCAGATTGGCAACGGCCGCGGCAATGACGTTGCCACGGCCGTGGGCGCGGTCGGTGGTGCCGCCGTCGGCGCCAATGTGAACCGCGGAGGCAGCCAGGTCGGTACGCAGAACGTGCAGCGCTGCACCACCGTGCCGGGATCCGCGCAGCCGGCCTATTGGGATGTGACCTATGTATTCCGCGGTGCCCAGCATCGTGCGCAACTTGGCTTCGCGCCCGGGTCAACCATCACCGTCAACGAAAGAGGCGAACCACGGGTCTAACGTTTGCGTCGACTGGGACGCGCGTGATGTGAATTGCGGTGATGGGGATGGGGCGTCGGAGGATACTTCGGCGCCCCATTTGTTATCTCGCCCGTGCCGTCGGCAATCATCCAAACGGATGAATGCCAACCTCCGATGAAACATTCATGCTGATCGCCAATCCGGCGTATTCCCGCGCGTCGGACGGAGTGCGATCGCGGGAAATTGCCGATGGGAGCGCAGCCATGGCCGGAAGCGACGAACTGGTATTCGAAGGCAGTCCCAATTCACCCCCGCGCCCCTTCGCCGTGGCAGCCTGGCTGGACATGTCGACCGAGGCAATCCGGGCGGGACTCGCCGATGGATCCATTGCGCCACCTCCCGGCGCGATGCCCGATTGGGAGCCGCCACGTTCCATCAAGGTGCTGGGTTATGCAGCCAGCGACCCGCCACTGTCGAGCAGCGGCGCCGTCGATGATCCCAACGTGGCTCTCAGCCGTTCCGAGGTCTGCGCGTTGTTTCGAGGACTCGACCCTGCGCTGACCGACGCCGCTTTCGACGCGATCTGGAATCGCGCCGGCGACAGCGATGTTGCACGTGCCACAAACTTGAGTGCGTACCTGTCGCGCACGCTGTTTTCGGCGCCCTCGGCTCGGCAAGGTGGCGAATCAGTACCCGGCACGTCCAGCGCCGAACTTACGGCGTTCACCGCGGACCCGTCCCACCGCGCTCGGGTCATGGATTTGGCCGGCATGGATGGCGCGACGCTGGCCGATCTTGCGCGCACCGACGTCGGATACCGTTACGCTCTGTCGCAGCTTGACTCGGTCGCCCTTGTCGGCAATCGCGCCCTGTTCGCTAGGCCCAACGTCGACAGTCGCCTGGACCGCTTCGATCCGGACACCGGCGAAGTGCAGCTAAGTGATGCCTGGCTCGCCGATCGCGGCAAGTTCCTCGCCTGGAAGATGGCCGGCGATGCGGGTCTATCGCTCGTCATCGACGGCGACCAGAGCTGGACCTTCGTTGATCGCAGCAAGCTCGGTGACCATGGCCTGCCGATCACGACGAAACTGACTGCCAGTGCCGGCAACGCGAAGGAGAACCAGGTCGTCTTCGGCGCCGAAATCGGGGAGTCCATCAAGGGCGGTGCCGGAACGGACCGCATCTACGGCGGTGGGGGTGACGATGTATTGCGCGGGGCGGGAGGCGCGGACCGTCTCGAAGGTGGGCAGGGCGACGACATCGTGTCTGGAGGCGCCGGCAATGACGAACTCGTCGGCGACCAGGGCGTCGACGACCTCGACGGCGGCCGCGGCGCAGATGCGCTCGACGCTGGCAGTGGCGACGACACGTTGACCGGCGGTCGTGGCGATGATGAATTGATCGGCGGCGAAGGTGTAGACACTTATGTCATCGATGCCGGGGACGGAACCGACACGATCATCGACAAAGACGGTCTGGGCACCCTTTCTCTGGACGACGAAACGCTCACGGGCGCCACGCATAACCAGGACGGCACCTGGACATCGGCAGATGGTCGGCTCGAGTACTTGTTCGACGGCGCCTTGGCCGGGGAGGGAACGCTCACCGTTCGCGCCTTCGAGGCTGGCGCCGATCACTCGGGTACGCCGAACAATGAAGTCCACGTTAACAATTGGCGCAACGGCGACTTGGGAATCACGTTGGGCAATGGCGAGTCGCCCGCCCCGGGCTCCGATGTGCAAGATTCCGATACGCTTGATCCCGCACCGCAGATCATCGCCGATGACATCCCAGTCGACGGACTCTATCTGCCGCCACCGTACACCGATTCCGGATCGTTGGAGTCTGGTGCGTCGGTCGCCAACGAGTCCGGGGCGACCATTGCGTCGGAGCCGGCAACGATCGCGCCAGTCCTGGACGACGCCCCTTCAATGACGACATCCGAACTCGATGAGGCAATCGGCCACTTGCTGGCACCACCCGACAATGGCCTCGCTGCACTCGATCCAACCCGGGTGCAGAACGCGCTTGCGGCGTTTAGCGGTGTGCCGGTACCACCCGACCTTCCGTTTGCGGGAGCCAACGGCGATCACATGGGCAACGCGGTCACTATCGCCGACATCACGGGCGCACTGGCGGATGACGCCGGTGGACATGACGCGAGTACCGAAGCAGCAGCAGGGCTGGTACCGACGTCACCGGATTGGCATCAAATCGAAGGGATCGCAGTGCCGCGACACTCAAGTCAGCGTGCGGTCAGGAGTACGGACTGGCGCTAGGGCATGTCGACAAGTGATTCGGACGAGCAGTCAATGATGAAGCATTGACGCATGTTCGGGTTCATTCGCGACGCGCGAAAGGAACATCCGGAAGGCCGTTCCCGGGGCGACTTCCTTCCGGGGCCATTGCGCGTGCTCGAACATCCCCCGTCGCCACTTCCGCGCCGATTGCTGTATTGGACGCTCGCATTGCTGGTGCTGTCGTCGCTGTGGCTGGTGTTCGGGCGCCTGGACATCGTCGCCGTTGCCGAGGGCAAGCTGGCTCCGCGCACGAGTCTCAAGATCGTCCAGCCTGCGGATGCCGGCACGGTGGTCGAAATTGCGGTCGGGGAGGGCGAAATGGTGCTGCCCGGCCAAGTGCTGCTTCGTCTCGATTCCGGCGTGCACGAAGCGGAGACGCGAGCGCTGCAGGGTGAGCTGGCGCAGCGCGCTCTGCAGCTGCGGCGCATCGACGCGGAACTCGCGGATCGGCCGTTGCTGAGGCAGCCAGGAGACATGACAGAAGGGTTCGCCCACGCGGACGCACAATACCGGTCCAACCGGACGTCCTATCTCGATGCGCTGGCGCAGGAATCGTCGAGCGTCTCTCGCATGACGCAGGACCTGCGAGCCGCGCTGGCGGTGCTGAACAAGCTGCAGCGGACCGTTCCGATCTACCAGACGATGGCGGAGCGCTATGCAACGCTGCAGTCCGAGGGGTACGTCAGCGAGCTCTTCGCATTGGAGCGTAAGCGTGACCGCATCGAGAAAGAGCAGGATCTCGCCGCTCAAGAACACGTGGTGGAAAGCCTGCGTGCCAGCCTCGCGCAGGCGCAGCGCCGGCTCGTCCAGGTCGGCTCCACCTATCGCCAGCAGCTGCACGCCGAACGCGCGCAGGCGGCTGGCCAGCGCGTACGCACGGAGGAGGAACTCGCCAAGCAACTTCATCGCGCCAAAGCGGTGGAGCTGCGAGCGCCGGAGGCGGGCGTAGTCAAGGACCTGGCAAGCCACACCGTCGGCACCGTGGTGTCTCCGGGTACCGTTCTGCTGACGCTGGTGCCAGTGGGCGAAGATCTGCAGGCGGACGTGCTGGTCCGCCACATCGACGCCGGCTTCGTGCGCGTGGGACAGCGCGCGAAGATCAAACTCGCATCCTATCCGTTTCAGAAGTATGGCCTGCTCGAAGGCATTGTCGTGCGCGTCAGCGCTGACGCCAGCGATAGTCCTAGCGCGCGGCGGGACGGCACGGAGGAGGGCTCGATGCCCGCGGCGTTGAGCGGATACCGCGCGCGCATCGAGTTCCCGTCGCAAAGCATCGCGTTCGATGGGCGTGCGCTGCCGTTGGCGTCCGGGATGCAGGCTGTGGCGGAAATCCGCCTGGGCGAACGCACGCTGCTCGAATACCTGCTTGCCCCTGTGCAGAAAGCCTGGCACGAAGCGGCGCGCGAACGGTGAGACCAAAACGTGCGCGACGATCCGCGGACTGTTCCCGACATTGCGATTACGCCGCGTGACTTTCTGTGGGCTGTCGGAAGCCTTTGCAACATGCAGCGCCGCGTCTTCGATGTGACGCTGGTGCAGCGCGAGTTTCCGCCTCCGCACTCGGCATTGACACTGGTCGACGCGCTGCGTTCGCTCGAAATGGCGGCGCGCATCGTCCAGCGTGACCGCAACAGAATCACGCGGGGAAAGTTGCCGTGCCTGGTGTTTCTGAAGCCTGTCGCCGTTTCCGCCAGCGTCGCGGCCCGCCAGGATGCGGCGAATGGACACGCTGCCGATGAAGTGCCGACATCCTTCTCCGGCATCGCTCTTCTGGTCAAGGCGGAGGACAACCGCCTGCTCATGTTCCCGGCCGGAACCAACGAGCCCAAAGTCATGCCGGAACCGGAATTCGATGCGCAATATTCGGGCTTCGCGCTGGAAGTCGCCATTGCACCGGAGTCCCCGGCTGACGACATCCAATCCGGCAGGACGCCCGAATTCGGCTTTCGCTGGTTCTATTCCGAACTCGCGCGGCATCGCAAGGTGTGGCGGGACGTGCTGCTCGCATCATTGTTCATCCAACTCATCGCATTGGCGACGCCGCTATGCAGCCAGATCATCATCGACAAGGTCATCGTCCACCAGACAACCAGTACGCTGGTTGTGATCGCGTCCGCACTCGCTATTTTTGTCCTCTTTGGCGGCGCGCTGAGCTGGATTCGCCAATACCTGGTGTCGCACACCGGCAATCGTGTGGATGCCGTACTGGGCGCGGCGGTGTTCCGGCACATGATGCGGCTGCCGCTGCGCTATTTCGAACATCGACCCACCGGCGTGCTCGCGGCGCGCCTCAACGGCGTGGAGACGATCCGCGAATTCCTGTCCGGGGCCGCAATCACGCTGTTGCTGGATTTGCCGTTTCTGCTCCTGTTTCTCGCGCTGATGTTTTTCTACAGCGTTTGGCTTTCGCTGGTCACGCTCGGCATCCTCGTTCTGGTCGTCGGTCTGAGTGTCGCCGTTGCGCCGATGTTCCGTGCACGGCTCAACGAGCAGTTTCTGCTGGGTGCGCGCAATCAGGCCTTCGTCACCGAGTATGTGGCGGGATTGGAAACGGTGAAGTCGCTGCAGATGGAACCGCAACTGGAGCGGCGCTACGAGTCGTTTCTGGGCGCATACCTCGAGGCCAATTTCGCCACACGGCAACTGGGCAATACCTACAACACGCTGGCATCCGGCCTCGAGCAGCTATTGAACATGACGATTCTCTGTCTGGGAGCGTGGTTGGTCATGCGTGGTGCGGATTTCACCGTCGGCATGCTGGTCGCCTACCAGATGTTCGCTACCCGCGTTTCACAGCCTATGTTGAAGCTGGTCGGGCTGTGGCAACAGTTCCAGCAGGCGACCATTGCGGTGCGACGCCTGGGCGACATCATGGACGTGCCGACGGAACCCTGGACGGTCGCTCCAGTCAGGGAGGCCGGTGGCGCCGGCGCCATCAAGTTTCGTGGTGTCGGATATCGGTACGCGACTGACCGACCGTACGTGCTGCGCGACTTCAATCTCGACGTCGCGCCTGGCGAATGCGTCGTGGTCATGGGGCCGTCGGGGGCGGGCAAGAGCACGCTGACCAAATTGCTCCAGGGTTTCCTGTGGCCGGGCGAGGGTCAGGTGTTGCTCGATGGCCACGACACACGGCACCTGTCCACGAATGAACTGCGCGCGCATTTCGGCGTGGTACCACAGGAGACGATGCTCTTCTCGGGAACCATCCTCGACAATCTGCTTCTCGCCAATCCATTGGCCACATTCGAAATGGCGGTCCAGGCGGCAAAGGTCGCGGAGGTTCACGAGACCATCGAAGCGCTTCCCGCCGGCTATAAAACGGACGTCGGCGAGCGTGGCGTGGGCCTTTCAGGGGGACAAAAGCAGCGCATCGCGATTGCGCGCGCGGTACTCAAGCGCCCCAGAGTGTTGATATTCGACGAGGCGACCAGCGGGCTGGATGTGGATGTCGCCGATCATTTCGCAGCCACCATTGCACGGTTCAAGGGCAAGGTGACCATTCTCTTTGTTACGCATCGAGCACCGGAACGGCTGGTCCCCGATCGCATTGTCAGGCTGACACGCGATTGCTAGGCGAGTTCTGTCGGAGTTTCATGCCAGAATATCGGCTGTAATTCAGGAGCAGGACTGCATCGTGAGCCGCATCGACTGCCTCGCAACGATCCTAACTGGCCTTCTGCTCCCGGCAGGAGCGCTTGCGACCGACGTCACCGTCTCCGGCCTTTTCACGAACAAGGCCGTGGTGCAGATCGACGGCGGGGCGCTGCAGACGCTGTCTGTCGGGCAGAAGACGAAGCAAGGCGTTCTACTCATTTCTGCGGACCGCGAATCGGCGACGTTCGACATCGATGGACAACGGGTGACACTGGGTCTCGGTCGCGCGCGCATGGCGGCCACCGCTTCCGCTGCTGAATCGGTGGCTATCACCGCCGACATGCGGGGCCATTTCACGGCCGACGGCCAGGTGAATGGCATGCCGGTCCGCTTCATGGTGGATACCGGCGCGTCGCTGGTATCGTTGCCGGCGAGCGAGGCGCAGCGGCTGTCGCTGGATTACAAGAAGGGCCAGAAGGCGCTGATGGGAACGGCCAACGGCACGGTGCAGGGCTACCTGATCAAGCTCGATACGTTGACGCTTGGCGGCGTCACGCTGCACGGCGTCGATGCCGTCGTGCTGGACGGCGCGGGCTTGGGCTCCCCGCTGCTGGGCATGAGTGCGCTCAACCGCCTGAACATGAAGCGCGAGGGCGATGTCATGACGCTTACCCGGCGGTACTGATCGCGCGTTCCTGACTCAGTTAGTTACATACACGACGCGCGGCGCGCTCTCGTCCCCGGTCGTGGCCTCGAATGGCTTTGGCATGGCAATGCCGAATCCCTGCGCGTAATCGACGCCGAGTTCGCGCAGGCGCTCGAGGATGCCCTCGTGCTCGACGTATTCAGCGATCGTGCGCTTGCCCATCACGTGACCGATCTGATTGATTGCCTCGACCATCGCATTGTCGATTGGATCGGTCAGCATGTCGCGCACGAAGCTGCCGTCGATCTTGAGGAAGTCGACAGGCAAGTGCTTGAGGTAACCGAATGACGACATGCCGGAGCCGAAGTCGTCGAGCGAGAACAGGCAGCCCAGCGCCTTCAATTCGGTGATGAAGCGCGTCGCCTTGGCCAGGTTGGCGATTGCCGCCGTTTCCGTCACCTCGAAGCACACACTGCCCACGGGAGCGTTCGTTCGAAGCAGCTCGTCGCGAATGAAATCGAGGAAGCGCTCGTCGCCGATCGAGGCGCCGGACAGGTTGATGATGCAGGTTTCCGCTTCGCGCGACGGGTGGCGCCGCGCGGCCATCGTCGTTAGCGCGGTGCGCGTGACCCAGCGGTCGACCTGCGACATCAGGTTGTAGCGCTCCGCGGCCGGAATGAACGCCATCGGCGGGACGATTTCCCCTTCCTCGTCGATCATGCGCACCAGCAGCTCGAACATCCGGGTCGACCTTTGGCCGACGCCCACCGGCACCACGCGCTGCGTGTAGAGGACGAAGCGGCCGGCAGCGAGCGCGTCCTGGAGACGGCCCACCCATTCCATCTCCCCATGGCGCAGCGCCAGTTCGGTGTCCTTGGGGTGGTAGAGCTGCACGCGATTGCGGCCCTTTTCCTTGGCCACGTAGCACGCGGCATCGCCAGCGGAGAGAACCTCGGTCAGCGTCAGTGTGCCGTCGGCCATGTTGACCAGCCCGATTGAAACGCCGACCGTGAACGAGCGCTGGTTCACGATGAAATGGAAATCGGCGACCGTCTGGCGCAGTGTTTCGGCGATTCGCACCGCGTGTTCGATTGGGCAGTTCTCCACCAGCACGCCGAACTCGTCGCCGCCCAGGCGCGCGAGCGTGTCGCCTTCGCGCAGCCGCTCCTGAAGCACGACGCTGATCTGGCGCATGAATTCGTCGCCGGCTGAGTGCCCGCACGTGTCGTTCACGACCTTGAACTGGTCGAGATCGAGATACATCATCGCGTGATGGCGGCTCTGCTCGCGTGCGCTGGCGAGCGCACGATCCAGCCGATTCTCGAACTCGCGCCGGTTGACGAGACCGGTCAGCGTGTCGTGGGAGGCCTGGTAGGAGAGCTGTGTCGCGAATTCGCGCTCACGCCGCACATCGTGCAGCACGAGGACCACACCGGTGATGGCGCCTGCTCAGTCGCGGATCGGCGCTGCCGACTGGTCGATCGCGATCTCCACGCCGTCGCGGCGGAGCAGCACGACATTGGATGTCACCCGCACCGTGGCGTCGTCGCGCAATACGCGTGCGACCGGGTCCGGGATGGGCTGGCGGGTCGCCTCGTCCATCATCGAGCACACCGTCGACAGTGGCAGACCGCGCGCCTCGCGCAGTTTCCATCCGGTCAGCGCTTCCGCGATCGGATTGACGTATTCCACCCGGCCCTCGACATTGGTTGTGATCACCGAATCGGCAATGGATGCCAGCGTGACCTGCGCGCGTTCCTTCTCGGCGTAGATTTGCGCCTCGGTCTGCTTGCGGTCGGTGATGTCGGTGACCGAACCGGCCATGCGTACCGCCCAGCCCGCAGGATTGCGCACCGACCGGCCGCGCGCCCGGAACCATCGATACTCGCCGGACTTGCAGCGACAGCGGAACTCCAGGTCGAATGGGGCGTTGTAGCGCAGGTGCGCGCTGGTCGCCGCGCGCGTCGATTCGCGATCGTCCGGATGCAAGAGCGAGATGAAGGCCACCACCGTGTTCCCCATCTCCTGTTCGGAGTAGCCGACCAATTCGTGGCAGCGCGGGGAAAAATAGAAGTTGCCGGTGAGCACGTTCCAGTCCCACAAACCGTCGTTGCTGCCGCTCACCGCCAAGTTGTACCGCTCCTCGCTGACACGCAGGGCGTTCTCCAGCTCGGTGCTGCGTTCCAGCAGCCGGCGCGACAGCAAGATCCCGACCAGGATCAGCAGCGTCGCGACGAAAACAGTGACGGCGCCGAGCAGCAGCTGGGTCTTGCGCGATGCCTCGCCCAGCGTCGCCGAGAACGCATCTTCCAGTGGCGTCAGCCGCGCGTTGATTGCATTGATTTCGCCAAGCTCGTCCTGCACCGCTGCCGGATCTCGCGCACCTGTCTGGATCAGCGTATGCAACCGAAGCGCCGCCTCGCCCAGTTGTTCGATTTCGAGATCGGACTTGGTCCAGATGCCGATAGCGCGCTCGATGTAATTCACATGGCGGAAGCGCCGGAACAGCGTGATCATGCCGTCGATGTCGTCAGGATGGTTGCCGCCGTCGATGAAACCCTGGCGGGCGAGGGCGAGGTTGGGCGCGGGCCGGTCCAATTCCTCACGCGCGCGGCGATCGCCCAGTGGAATGGCGATGGCGGCCTGGTACCGCTCGAACTCCGCCGGGGAATGCGTCGTCGCGTAGCGATTGAGCGCGACCACCGACTCTTTCTGCGCTTTCGACCACAGGCTTTCGCCACCGACATAGGCCCGCACGGACGACATGATGCTCGTGCTGACCGCGCTTAAGATGGCCAGCAGTACGACGACGGCCAGGAACGGCCAGACGATCTGCAGCAGGCGCCGGCTGGCGGGTACGAAATTGAGGATCTGGCGCACGGGAGGTGGAGTGGGCCGTGGGCCGCGGTTCGTGGCCTTTGCGTCGTGGCCGGAATCCAGGGACCTCAGTCCCCGAATTCCTCGATGATGGCCTCGATCTTGGTGCGATCGGCGAGGAACGCGTCGACGCAGGTCGGATCGAAATGCTTGCCGCGCTGCGCTTTGACGAATTCGATGCTTTCGTCGATCGGCCATGCGTGCTTGTAGGGCCGTTGGCTCACCAACGCGTCGAACACGTCCGCCACGGCAACAACGCGCGCAACCAGCGGAATGTCTTCGCCGTGCAAACCGTTCGGATAGCCGTTGCCGTCGAATTTCTCATGATGGCCGAGCGCGATGATCGCGCCCATGGAGAGATACTTCGACGGGCTGCCCTTCAGGATGTCGTAGCCAATGCGCGGATGGACCTTCATGACCTCGATCTCTTCCTTGGTCAACGGGCCTTCCTTCAGCAGAACGGAGTCGGGGATGCCGATCTTGCCGATGTCGTGCATCGGCGCGGCGACCTCGAGTACGTGCACCGTCTCGTTGCCCAATCCCAGGTGCGCGCCGATCAGCGCGGAATACTTGGCCATCCGCATCAGGTGATTGCCGGTGGTCTTGTCGCGGAACTCGCCGGCCTTGGCCAACTTGGACAGCGTTTCCAGTTCGCGCTCGTGGATCTCCGCCACCGACTTGTCGACCTGGTACTGCAACACGCGGGCCTGGTCGGACAGCACGATCTTGTGGCGGCGCAGCTCGAGCAGGTTGGCGCAGCGCGCGCGGGTTTCATGTTCGTCGAGCGGCTTGATCAGGAAGTCGGTGGCGCCGGCCTCCAGCGCGTCGTAGCGGATCTTGCGGTCATCGACCACGGTGATCACGACGATCGGCACGTCCACGCAATGGGGCAGGGCGCGCAGCTGCTTGACGAGTTCGATGCCGTCGAATTCCGGCAGCTTGTAATCGGTGAGGACGATGTCGACGCGGTTATTGCGGGCGAATTCGAGCGCGCGCGAAGGCGTATCGAAGAGTTCCAGGTTCAGCTTGCCGTCGATCTGGCGCACGATTTCCGCGAGCAGCAGGCGGCTCGAGAACAGATCATCGACGATCAGGACGGTGTTGCGCTGGGCGCGCGCGAACGCGAGCTCGGAAACGACTCCCGAGCCGGGCATCGAATTCTTGGGCTGGGCGCTCATGGGCTCCCCTCTTCCGCTAATTGACGGCAGCATGGCTGCACCCGTAAGCAAAAACGGTGCCGACGGGCTCCTGCGCCGGTCATCCGCGATGGCGGAGTGCACCGGGCCGACAAAAAAGCCGGCCCTGACCTGCGGGACCGGCTGACATTGACGATGTGGTCGGGGCGAGAAGATTCGAACTTCCGACCCCCTGCACCCCATGCAGGTGCGCTACCAGGCTGCGCTACGCCCCGACCGAACCGGGAATTATACGCGAGCATTGACTGTCCTTCGCGCTCCACGGTGCGGCTCATTTGGGCATCGCTGCCCTTTGGGTGGCCGAACGCGCGCATGGCGGGTCAGGACAAGCCCAGCAGATGACGGATTTCCGTGAGTTCCTGCCGCAGGTCGGTCAGCCCGAGGTCGGCCTCCCGCGGGGCGGCAACGACGGTCGCGGAGCTGGTCATGGCCCGGGCGGCCGCGCGGGGTTCGTTGGCCTCGGATTCCAGTCGATGGCGCGCGCCGTTGATGGTGAAGCCTTGTTCGTACAACAGATCGCGAATGCGCCGGATCAGCAGGACCTCGTGATGCTGGTAATAACGCCGGTTTCCGCGCCGCTTGACCGGCTTGAGCTGGGCGAATTCCTGTTCCCAATATCGCAGCACGTGCGGCTTGACCGCACACAGGTCGCTCACCTCGCCAATGGTGAAGTAGCGCTTGGCGGGGATGGGCGGAAGGTCGGCGTTAACTCGGCTGGGATCCGGCATGGTTCGCGGCTTCGACCATTGCCTTCAGTTTCTGGCTTGCATGGAATGTCACCACGCGGCGCGCAGTGATCGGGATCTCTTCGCCGGTCTTGGGATTGCGCCCCGGACGCTGGGGCTTTTCCCGCAACTGGAAATTGCCGAAGCCGGAAAGCTTGACCGATTCGCCGGCTTCGAGCGCGATGCGCACTTCCTCGAAGAAACGTTCAACCATGTCCTTGGCTTCGCGCTTGTTGAGGCCCAGTTGTTCGAAGAGCAGGTCGGCGAGTTCGGCTTTTGTTAGCGTCATTTTTCAACTCGGATAACTAAATGCGGTCTGCCCGCGGTCTTCCAACGGCTACTGACGTTGCGTTGCGCCGAATTTTTCGCGCGCTGCCGCCAGCAAACAAGCCTCCGTGGCCGCAATGTCAGCGTCCGTCAAAGTGCGGGAAGTATCCTGCATAAGCACAAGAATCGCAAGGCTTTTTTTACCTTCCGTCAGCCCGGAACCCTTGTAGACGTCAAAGAGCCGGAGGGTGTCCACATGCGCAGGCTTGACGGCGTTGAGGGCGTCGAGCAAGGCCTGCGCGGAGACGGTTTCGTCGACTACAAGCCCCAGATCGCGGCGCACGACCGGAAGACGGGACACCGGTTTGCCGGCCGGCATCGGCAGCGCCGCCAGAATGTCCGCGGCCAGTTCAAACACTATGGGAGCCTTGGGCAATCCGAAATGCCGGACCAGGCGCGGGTGCAGTTCGCCCAGCCATCCCGCCGCTACGCCGTCGATGGCAACC
>Ga0163162_10005225_pt1 | contig 12518 bp, 11 predicted proteins | sample S55metaG_FD_115310 | JGI IMG/M metagenome (GOLD analysis project Ga0163162, IMG submission 115310) | Switchgrass rhizosphere microbial communities from Kellogg Biological Station, Michigan, USA - S5-5 metaG | ecosystem: Host-associated > Plants > Roots > Rhizosphere > Soil | place: USA...
TCACCACCGTGTTCGGGACGGCACGCAGCATCTCGACAAGCGGCAGCTCGCCCGTGCCAGTGAGCATCCGCTCGTGGAGCGCTTCCTCCATGTAGGTCTCGAGCGACGGTATTGCGAGCGGCGCGTCGGAAATCTGCACATAGTCGATCATGCCGGGATCGAGCGCCGCGAGATCTCCCGCCTCGCCGGTGCGCGCGACGTGCATCGTGTCGATCAGCAACTTGAAGTTGGGCAGGCCGACATGAGCGATAAGGTCCAGCGCTTGTGCGAGACTGGCGGCCGTCAGCATCGCACAAGGTTCCACTACAACGGTCATGCCGTATTCTGCCGCCAGTTCGACCATCCACGCGGTTTCGTCCAGCGTGCGCGGCCAGTCGACAAATGACACGGTGTTGACACGGCGCGTTCCAAGATCGGCGGCGAGATCGAGGACGCGGCGGTGATCGTCGGTCGTCGAACCGGGGCCCAGCACATAGCCGTCCATGAGCGCGAGCGAAATGCCGGTATCGGTCAACGCCTTGCTGGTCTCCCTGCGCAGTTTGGCGTCGGCGATCAGCGACCAAGGAGGATCGCTTGATCCGAGTACATCTGGCAACGCTGGCGTTAACGCAACATGGCCGCAGCCCACTTCGGCTGCCAGCCGGACGAAAACGTCCGGCGCCACGCCCCCCAAGGTCAGATAGTCAAGCCCTAACCGGTTCACTCGCCGCTCTCCCTGGTCCTTGCTCGATCTTTATTGCTGCTTATCGGAGCGATCTTTCGCGACCGACTGCCCGAGAACTCACCATCACGAGCCGGAGCCAGCTGCCCGTAGCAACCGCCCGACATGTCCCTAGCTGTGCCCGTGATCAGGGCAGATCGATATTGAGTGGGGGGGCGACGGGAAGGGTTTCAAGGGCGAAGCCAATCTTGAGCAGGACCTGGTACTGGATCTGCTGCCGCACCCCGATCGAACCGCGCGTCTGAACGACTTCAAACCATTTAATATTGCGCAAGGTCCCGCCCGCTCTGGTCAGCGCATTTTCAATAGCTTTTTCCACGCTACTGCTAGAGGTCCCCACAATTTCTGCGATTTTATAGACAGGTTCGTCCATTTTTCTTATCCTCATCCGTGGTGAAACGGCTTCCTCCGCCTTATCCTCATCCGTAGTGTAATGGATTCCTCCGCAGCGGGTACACCGCAGGATACGCCTCGCCGATGCATCGAACAAGCCTGAGATTGAATGGAAAAGCGCACCAGCGGCAACCGCTGTCGTGAGATTGCCTGCAGGTGAGCAAGCGCAGTCGCCGGTTACGCGTGTCACCACGCTGCGGTTGCTGTCATTGTAAATGGTTGACACAGGCGTCAGAAAAAGGATGGTCCGATTCTGGGCGGTCGGTCGGAAGGAGCCTTTGCGGCGTGGGGCGGGAGTGGCCGCGCTATTTCGCGGCGGCGGGGATAGATTCGGTCCATGGCCATGTGCTTGAAGCGCGCCTTATGGACTCTTGAAGACGCGGACACGCGCAACCATCCTGGGGAGAGATGTGCGATGCTTGAAGACCTTTCATCGACCAACCTGTCCCTCGTCATCCGCGACGCACTCGTCGTCGATGGGACGGGGGCACCGGCCTTCCGTGCGGACGTTGGCATCGCCGGCGATCGCATTGCGGCCATGGGGGTTATCCGGGCCAAGGGAGAGCAAGAGATCGACGCGGCGGGCAAGGTTCTCGCCCCGGGCTTCATCGATGTGCACACCCATTATGACCCCCAATTCTGTTGGGACAAGCTGGCCACGCCCTCGCCGCAACATGGCGTCACCTCGCTGATCATGGGCAACTGTTCGGTCAGCCTGGCACCGGTCGCGCCGGACGCCAGGGAGATGATGATTGGCTGGTTCAGCTCGGTCGAGGACATGGACACCGCGCTCCTGCGCCAGAACGTCTCATTCAACTGGGAAACACCCGCCGAATATCTCCGGGAACTGCGGCAGGGGCTGGGTCCCAACGTCGGGGCCTTCGTGGGGCATGCCGCTATCCGGGCCTATGTGATGGGGTCGGCATCGCAGGAACGGGCAGCAACTGAGAACGAGATCGCCGAGATGGTGCGAGTTTTGCGCGAGGCCCTGCAGGCCGGCTCGTTCGGCCTGTCGTTCACATACAACCACCTTGACCACTACGGGCAGGAGCTGCCCTGCCGCTATGCGGATCGGGCGGAACTGGCCGCACTCCTGGCGGAGGTGGCGCGCCACGACAGGATGGTGGAAGTCTCTCCCGATTTCCGCCAGGGCGCCGATACGTTGCATTATTTCGATCTGTTCGGCGAACTCTCGCTCGAAACAGGCTGCCGCGTCACGTTGTCCCCAATATTGGTCATCGGCGGAAAGGATGGCCCCTGGAAAGAACGCTTGGCACGCCTCGAACATTGGCGGGAGAAGGGGGCGAGGCTGTTTGGCCAAACGCAGGTCCGGCCGCTCGATATGACGATCAACCTGGGTCAGGGCGCTGTGCTGTTCGGCAAAACCCCGCTGTGGCGGACATTCATGGACCAGCCGCTCGAGGGCAAGATCGCCATGCTGAATGACCCCGGTGAGCGGAAAACACTGGAAGACGAGGCGGACAGCTTCGCTGCGACCATTGCCAAGCTGGTGGTCCAAGACGTGGTTGCCGAGCAGAATCGGCGATATGTCGGACACAACTTGAAGGAACTGGCGGAACAGGAAGGCCAGCGCATCGGGGCGGTGCTGATCGACATCGTGGCGGCCGACCGGCTGGAGACGACCTTCACCCTGACCGGCGTGGTCCACGCGAACCCGCAACACGTTGTCCAGCTCCTGGATCACCCGTACATGCATATTGGATCGGCCGATGCAGGGGCTCACATTACCGTCTTCTCGGGAGCCGGAGACACCTGCTATCTGTTTGAGAAATATGTTCGCAACGAAAAGCTGATGACGCTGGAGCGCGCTGTTCAGCGATTGACGTCGGATATTGCGCATGACTGGGGACTGGTCGATCGCGGCGAAATCGCCCCGGGCAAATTCGCCGACCTAGTGCTGTTCGACCTGGCGACGATCAGCCGCGAGCCCGAGGAGTGGGTCAACGACCTTCCTGGCGGTGGGGGGCGGTACGTCCGGTCTGCTCGCGGCATCGACAAAGTCGTCGTGAACGGGCAGGTCCTCGTCGACAACGGGCACTACACCGAAGCGCGTTCGGGCGCGCTGCTTTGAGCCGCCAATGCGGCGGTATGATCGAAGTCGTGCCGCCGCATTCTTTCCCACGGGCGCCCCGGTTGCGCGGCCCTAGCCAGCTTACAGCAGCTGGAGTTCTGCCAAGATCTCGTCCGTATGTTGGCCCAGGCGCGGCGCGTCGGTGCGGATCTCTGCTGGCGTTGCGGAAAAATGAACCGGCGGCTTGATGGCGAAATAGGGCCCGACATCAGGGTGTTCGCGGCGCTGGAAGAATTCGACCGCCGTGAGGTGAGGATCGGTCTTCAGATCGGCCAGGTCATTGATGCGTGCGCAAGGGATACCTTTCGCGGTAAGCATCTCCATCCACTCGGCCGTGGTCCAGCGCAACAGCAGCGGCTCGATCGCGGAATAGATCCAGAGATAGCTGCCAGACCGCGATTCGTAACTCGCGAAGCGGGGGTCGTTCGCGAGGGCGGGATCGGCCCCGGCGAGGTCGAAGAAATCCCGCCAGTTCTGGTCGGAATAGGGCATCACCGAGATAAAGCCATCGCTGGTTGCATAAGGTTTGCGATCGGCGGTGGCGATCCGCCGGTAAGTCCAGTCGCCCGTCGGCGGATCGAACGCCTGGTCGAAGAGATGCTCGACCAGCAGGAAACTGGTGAGGCACTCCAACATCGGAACCTCAACCAGCTGGCCCTCCCCGGTGCGCTCCTTATGGACGAGTGCGGCCATGGAGGCATAGGCCATGAACAGTCCCGCAGTCTTGTCACCGATGATGGAGGGCAGATAGCGTGGGGGGCCGCCTTCAACGCGGCTGGCCAGACTGGCAAAGCCGGACTGTGCCTGGATGACGTCGTCATACGCGGGTTTCCCGTAATAGGGACCGCCGCGGCCATACCCTGCGCAGTGGACATAGATCAGGTCCGGCTTGAGCGCGCGAAGGCTTTCGAAGCCCAGATCGTAACGCTCCAATGCGGCCATGCGCACGTTCGAGGCAAAGATGTCGGCAGTGCCGACCAGTTTCCTCAATGTCTTCTTTCCGGTAGAGGTGGCTAGGTCGATTACTGCGGAACGCTTGTTGCGGTTTATCGTCAAGAAGATAGGGCCCAATCCGGGCGGCGTTCCCTCGGGCTGATGGCCCGGATAGCGCATTACGTCTCCGCCGGCGCCACCTACCGGGGTCTTGGGGGCCTCTATCTTGATGACGTCGGCACCCAGATCAGCCAGCACGGAGGTTCCATAGGCACCGAACACCACGTTCGTCACATCGACAATGCGTATTCCTGAAAGTGGACCTGGCATCTCTGCTCCTCAGCTGGACATGGGTCTGTTGTGGCATCTGAACGGCCAAAACGATGCTGTCACCGCGGGCGTTGTGGCGGCGGTTCGCACACCGCTCGACCGCGCCGCACGAGAGCCTAATTGATCGCCTTTGGCAATGGGAGTGTGAATGCTAATCTGCTTGCTGCGATTGCGGCAGGCAGATGGCGTCCAACGTGGCCATTGCGCGGTCCACCTTACGATTTTGCCCACTCTCCTTTTCGATCTTGCTGGTAAAGTCATTCAAGCCTGAACCAAGAAATAAAGAGTTGAGCGAAAATCCTGCTCGGAGACCGTTTTTCGCTCACGCGGCATTGCTTGAGGCTGACGTAGCGCCGAATCTTTGGACTGATCCGGTAACGGACAAAGCGCCAACATCGGTTTTGACATATATGTCATTAGACGTAGGATGATCCCGGTCGCTTAGCGTGGCCGCGGAGAGAGGCTGTGGCAGGCTCGGCAGACATTGCCCGGAACGATTACCGCCGCGATGGCGCCGCCGTCTTGCGCTCGGTGGTGGACCTGTCCTGGGTTGAGCGCCTGCGGGTCGAGTTTGATGGTCTGATGGCCGACGGATCGCACGGCCGGAACATGGGCCGGGAAGGTGATGGGCGCTTTTTCGGTGATTCCTTTCTATGGCTACGCAGCCCCTTGCTTCGCGCGTTCCTGCGGGAGAGTGGCCTGGGAGAGGTGGCTGCGACGATCATGGGGGCGGCCGAGGTGCGGTTCTTCATGGATCAGCTCTTGGTCAAGGAGCCCCGGGCCTTGAAGCGCACGCCCTGGCATCAGGATCAGCTCTATTGGCCGGTCGCCGGCGAGCAACTCCTTTCCTGCTGGATACCGCTCGATGCCGCCACGCCCGAAACGGGCGTGGTGAGTTATGTGCGGGGCTCGCACCGCTGGGGTCGGTTTCTGGAATCGGGCGGGTTCGCCGACGACGGGGAGGGCGCAGAGCTGGCCGATCCCGCCATCACCCCGGAGATGGAGCCGCAAAACACGCTGGCCGACATCAGCGCCCGGCCCCACCTCTACTCCTTTCTAAGCTGGGACGTAGAGCCGGGCGACGTTATCCTCCATCACCCCATGGTGGTACACGGGGCCCCGGGCAATTCTTCCGCCACCCGCCGCCGACGGGCGTGGGCGACGCGGTGGTTAGGCGATGATGTTCGCTGGGACGACAGCAGGCCCCATTTCCTCGAACGCTATGCTTCCGACGCGACCTTTCCTTATCCTCGGCTCTCGCGCGGCGAGTTGCTTCGCGACGATCGTATCTTTCCTGTCATGGTGAGCGCCGCGGTCGAATAGCCGCGACCCGCTCACGCATGGGCGGATTGTTGAAACTGTTTAGAACGTGCCGCCGTCAAAGCGGCAGAACGATTGGCAGACGGTGCGGACAATGTGCTCCGGACATTCCGGATCGTACCAGCGATTGATCCAGGCCCAGTGATGCGGATGGAGCATGTAGGTTTTGAGGAGGCCGTCGAGGTCCTGGTATTCCTGTTCCCAGAGATGTGTCCACGCGCTCGTGCCAGAGCCTTCGCTGACCCGACTGATCCGCCATTGCACGATGTTGGGAATATAGTGCCCCATTTCATACGTTTCATATTCGAACTGGGCCCCGTCCGCTGAGTTGGCCGCCGCGTCCAGACGGATCAGCAGAAAGCGATAGATGCCACGCTCAAGCATTTGCTTGCTGCCGGCGCGCCCGCCTACGTAGCCGACGGAATTGACCTCCCGCACCCGCGCAGTATCGTTCAGGATGGCTTGGGCCGCTCGCCCATCTTCGGCCGCCCAGGCGCGGGCGTCGGCTTCATTCGCGAAGTGTAGCCGCCAGATAAGATCGCCCGTGGCACTTGCCTCGCACAGGGTCGGTGCCAAGGCGGAATCGAGGACCTGCCGGCTGTTCCTGGCAGTGACCTCCAAATCATGGATCAGCGCCGCCGTGTCCGCCCCCTCGGACAGGGTCAGAAGTTTCGTGATCCTATAAATCATTGAGCGAATCTACGTCATCGACTTCGGACAGGAAAAGGCGGCGGCGGTCGACGATCATCGGCTGCGCCTCTTCCCAAAAGCCGAGGAAGCTCGGGTCTGCTCGGCGCTGACGGGTCGCGGCCCACCATGCCTGCGCACCTTGGACCGACCATATTACGAACAGCTCATTGGATTGCTCTTTCAGCCAGAGTGGCGGCGTCACCCAGCGATGGACCAGAGTGAGGCCCCGACGTCTGGCCTGCGGCACGTAGTCCGACATGTAAAACCGCAACAATTCCTCGGCACGCCCCGGCTGAGCGACCATATGATCGAGGTAATAGATGGTTTCCTGACCAGGTTCGCTCATCGCGCGGCGCCTTTCGGGTCGATCGTGCAACTTAGAGATCCGCGATTTTCAGAACAATCTTGCCGCGCACATGGCCCTCTCTCACCCGGCGATGCGCCTCAGCGGCCTCGGCCAGAGGCAGCACTTCGATCGCGGGCGGGCGAAGCAATCCCTGGTTGTAGAGACCGACGATCGTGCGCAGCTGTTCCCCGGCCTGCCGGCTGTTGCTCATGGTCGGAATAATTTGTACGGCGCGTGCCGCGGCTTCGTCCTTGTCCCAAAACGGCTCGTCCTCGATCAGGGTCGCGATCGGGACGATCCGTCCCCCCGATCGAACCATCTCGAGGCCGTTCAGGATCGTGCCTTGTCCAACCAGGTCGATCAGCAGATCCAGGCCTTCCGGAGCCCACTGCAATACCGCTTCGCGGACGTTTTGCGCGCGATAGTCGATAACACAATCGGCACCCATCTCGCGGACATAGTCCAGATTGTCGGGCCCGCAGGTTGCCGCGGCATGGCCACCCGCATGTTTAACGAACTGGATCGCAAAACTGCCCATGCCGCCGGCGCCACCGTTAATCAACACCTTGTGACCCGGCTTTATTGCGCCGGTCCCGAACACGGCTTCCCAGGCTGTAACCGCGGCGGTGGGAACGCAAGCGCCCACCGCAAAGTCTACCGATTCGGCGAGGTGCGCGACGCGCGCCTGGGCCGATTTCACATATTCGGCGTAAGTGCCGTTTTCGCCCTTACCCTGGTTCGAACTGGTGACCACCCGATCTCCTACTTGGAAATCGGTGACGTTCGGCCCCACTGCCGAGACGATGCCCGCGCCGGCAAAACCTAGGACGAATGGAAACTTGTATTCGAAAAACTGCGACAACCAGCCTTCGCGGCACTTCCAGTCCACCGGGTTCACGCCGGCACAGGCCAGCTTGATGACAACTTCGCTCGGGCCGGGCTCCGGCATCTCCACCTGTGCCAGATGCATCACTTCGGGACCTCCGCAGCGGTCGATCGTCATAGCGCGCATATTCAGCCTCGTGTTCAGGGTGTGGGGGGATTTCCGGGTGAAAGCCGGACAGGTGTTCGGTTAAGCGAGGTGCCAGTTGCCTGGGCCTTGTTACTATGTTCTCCGGCTTACTTGGCGCCATCCACCCAAGTCTGCCACCCCGGCCGGAAGTGCGTATCCTGGATTTCCAGCAGAAGCCCATCGCGACCGGCGTAGATGGCGTAGGCGAAGCGATGTGTTCCGACGCGCCGGCCGCGGCCGCGGAATGCGAAACCGGCATCGATCAGGATCTTGTCGGCTTCATCGAGGTCTCTCACCCAGCAGCCGAAGTGGTGAAGCGGCCTGCTATCGACGGTCCAGATCGTGCCAGGTCGATCCTCGATGAGTTCCACCAGCGGCGAGCCCGTGGCAAAGGCGACATAAAGCTCCGCCTCAGTGGCGCAGGGGCCTTCAATCTCATGGCGTACGCGCACCGTAGAGGTCCATTTCCAGCCGAACAATCGTCCGTAGCTTTCCATCGCCCGATCCAGGTCGGGAACGATGATGCCCAGGTGCATCGGGCCGGCATAGGGCAGCATGGTCTCGAGCGGGCCAAGGTCGATGGCGTCGATCATGATGGTCGCTCCAAGAATCCCAGCGGCTGTGCCGCTTGCGACGTTCGCGCCAGCTTCTCCAGCCACCATCGGCCGCCGGCAAGCTTTGCGCGAGCCGTGGACAGTTCGACGCGGCCCATTCGCTCTCCTGCTATTCGTTTGCTAGGGGCAAAGTTACGCGTCTTGACAACGTCGTCAACTATCTATCTCGGTGCCCCTTGGGCGCTTGGTAGTCGCGCGCATTCCAACACGGAGGTCTGGGAACTGCAGGAAGCCTTGGCGGGCTCCAAGGCGCCAACGGTGCCCGAGGCAGAAATGCACCGAAACGTCCCGACGGTTGGCCGTTCGTGTCACGATTTCATCGCAGCAGTTGCTTCACTCTCCGTCCGCGGCAATTTTGCCGCGTAAAACTATATATTTCGGCCACAAAAGCACTATCAGCAGAAAGCTCGCAACTGCGCCAACAAAAGTTGTGACGCCCACCGAAGCATAGACCATCATTTCCTTTCGAAACACAAATTGGGTTAGTATGGCGACAATTAAAGGGCCTAGCCCCATGCCGATGATATTTCCAACAATGAGATATACAGCGGTGGCTTGTCCCCGCATCGTATTCGGCACCATTTCGAACAGCAAAGGATAGCTGGCCGAGATCAAAATACCCACGCTAAAACCTGCAATGCCGTAACCGGTCAAGTAAGCGGTCGCGGACTGCGCGCGAAGCATGATCAATCCCCCTAGGGCCATCATCGGTGCGGCGAGCAAAGGAAGCCAGAGTCGCTCGCCTTGCACGCCGCGCAGGGCGAGGCGGTCGCCAATGAAGCCGCTCAGCAGGCCACCTGCGATATTGGTGACCATTAAAATCAGCCCAAACCGGACGCCGGCTTGCCCTGGGGACACGCCGTAGGCGCGGGACAAGACGGTGGGCGACCAAAGCGCCGTTGCATATCCAACCATGAAATTGAGGGCGAAACTGGAATAAACACACGTGAGCGCGAAGCCGTTGGCTTTTACGAATTTGAAAAAGCTGGGCGCGATTGCCTTTGCAGCCTGGGTCCGGCGCGGTTCGGAGATTGTCATCAGCAGCAGGGAAACAGCAACGCCAGGCAGCCCGAACACGACGAAAGTTGCCCGCCAATGGGCCGCATGCGTGATAAAGGGCGGAGAAATCTCCGGATTGTGCGTCAGATAGATGAGCAGGGCTCCGCCCAGCAGGCTTGCGCCAGCGGCGCCCAAGGATGATGCCGCCACAATGATACTCATCGGGCGCCCTCGGGAAGGCGCGGGAAATAAATCAGCGATTATGGATGCCGCGGCGGGGATAAGAGCCGCTTCGCCGATTCCGACCGCCATCCGCGCAATCAGCAGTTGACCGAAATTCTGCGCATAGCCGCAAAGTATGGTCGTCACGCTCCACATCATCACGCCCAGGACGATCAAGTTCCGGCGATGCCACCGGTCGGCCAACCGCCCAATCGGCAGGCCGGCCAGCGCGAAAAAGAACGAGAACGACAAACCCTGCAATAGGCTGATTTCGAGATCGGTAAGATAGAGATCTGCCTTGAGGCTGGGCACGATCACCGCGATGATTCCGCGGTCCAGGTAAGACAGGACAGTTGCCGCCGCGAGGACAAAAACAGTGTACCAGGCACTTTTGGCGGACGTAAACATCGTGCTCTCCTCCACTTGTCGCTGTCGCGCCTATTCCGGTTGGGTGATGAGGACTGGACCGGCGCGAGGCGGGGGGAGGCATGAGCGCGGTCGTCATCATGATGACGGTGTCAGAACCTCTTCCGCTACCGGGCAAAGGCGCTGGCCAGGTGCTTATCCCTCAATATCTTTCGATGCGCGCGCGCATACACGATAACGACTCGGACAGTCACTGAAAAGGCGCTGTCTGTCCAGACGCCTAGCCGATTCGAATTCGGTTGCTGTTCACATTCGCCAGCGCAGGCCCCAACGCGTGCCACTGTGTCTTGTATTGTGCTTGCGGGTGCCGATCGCTCCGGCGCTGCGGGACGTGAAAAGGCGCTGCGAGTTCTGACGAACTTCGGAGCCGCGCGGTTCCGCCGCTATTGCGGTGGAAGTATGCGAGTGCAGGCTGAGGGCCGCAGATTGGACAGATGCTGCGGATTTGTGCCAGCACCAGGCAGCCGCGCTATCGGCCGAGCGGCTCGAACCGGCTTGCTAACAATGCCAATATGCGTACAACAGTGTCAAGTTTCGAGCATTGATTCGGGCGATTAGTCGAGAGAGGTTAAATGGCATTTCAGCACCCCGAGGCGAACACCCTGCCTCGTTTCTCCCAGTTCATCGGCGGTGAAGCAGCGGAGGCGGGGACGGGTGAGCTTCTCGCGCATATCTATCCGGGCACCGGACGCGTTTCACGCGAATTGCGCATGGCCAGTCCTGAGGATGTCGATCGTGCCGTGGCCGCTGCACGGGCGGCTTTCCCTGCCTGGCGGGCGATGCCGGGGGATATCCGCCGCAACCTGATGTTCAAGCTGGCGGAGCTTCTGGAGGCCAGAGCAGACGAATTCGTCTATCCGGTGATCAGCGAGAACGGCACGATCAGCATGGCTGCTCCGTATTTGCCGCCTACGCTTGCCCAGAAGTATCGCTATTTCGGCGGTTGGGCTGACAAGATTCACGGCAGGACCGTCCCGATGTGGGCGGGCGAAACGCACGACTATGTGTCGTATGAGCCTTTTGGCGTCATCGGCGCGATCGTGCCGTGGAATGGACCGCTGTACGCGTCGTCGATGTGCATGGCACCAGCGCTTGCCGCGGGCAACTGCATCGTGCTCAAGGCGCCCGAACTCGCGCCGTTCAGTGTCATGAAGCTGGTCGAATTGATCCACGAGGCGGGATTCCCGGCTGGGGTCGTGAATTTGGTAACCGGCGGCCCGGAAGTCGGCGATGCCATGGTCAGCCATCCCGGCATCGACATGATCCAGTTTATCGGATCTGGGGCAACGGCGAAAAAGATCATGGCGCGAGCCTCTGAGACGTTGAAACCCTGCGGGCTGGAACTCGGTGGGAAGTCGGCGGTCATCGTGTTCGACGATGCGGAGTTGCAGCGCGCCGCTCAGCGGGGCTTGTCCGGCATTGTCACCGTGAGTGGCCAGGGCTGTGTCAATGGCACGCGGTTGCTGGTCCAGCGCAACATTTACGAGCGCTATCTCGATCTGCTGGCGAATACCGCGAAGCATATTCCTATCGGCGATCCGTTCGATCCTTCTACCATTGTCGGACCGGTGATTTCCGAAGTGGCGATGAAGCGGATCCAAGGCATGACCGAAAGGGCCATCCAAGACGGAGCCCGCTTGGTCTGCGGCGGTGAAAAGTTGCAAGGTCCCTACCAGGGCGGCTATTTTCTGCCCCTCACGGTGCTGGCCGATGTCGATCCGAATAGTGAAATTGCGCGCAACGAGGTTTTCGGGCCGGTATTGATCGTTACCCCGTTCGACTCCGAAGAGGAGGCGATCGCACTGGCCAATGACACGGAGTTCGGCCTCGGCGCCTATGTCCACACCCGGAATCTCGGCCGCGCGCATCGCGTGACGCGAGAGCTTCAGGCGGGCCAGATTCATGTCAACGGAGCGCATGAAGCGATGCAGCCCAATGTGCCGTTCGGAGGCTGGAAGCGGTCCGGGCATGGCAGGCTCGGCGGAATCGAAGGGCTTCATGCATTTCTGCAGCCCAAGAACATCTGGATGAACATCGCCGACGAACAATAGGCGCGGGCAGTCGTAGAAGGTGTGAGCGGTTGCTGATCTGGCCGATGGCGGTTGTCACGTAATCGGGACACCGCCGCGGCACCAATCGGGGGCGTAGGAAGAAGAGATGAAACCGTTTGTTTTCAGTGCCGATAGCCATATTCAGGAACCCGATGCGCTCTATGTTGAGGGCCTGCCCGCAAGCCTTAAGCGCCATGCACTAAAGGTGCGCAAGGATGGCGACTATCTGATCGCCGGAACCGACGAAAAGGTGATCCACCGGGTTCGCCTGGGAAAGCACCGCGAGATCCCGACCTTTACCGAACGGCGGGGAACGCGCGAACTGGCCGGGCGGTTCGAGGACATGGACCTTGAAGGAATCGATGCGGA
>Ga0163162_10005229_pt1 | contig 12513 bp, 14 predicted proteins | sample S55metaG_FD_115310 | JGI IMG/M metagenome (GOLD analysis project Ga0163162, IMG submission 115310) | Switchgrass rhizosphere microbial communities from Kellogg Biological Station, Michigan, USA - S5-5 metaG | ecosystem: Host-associated > Plants > Roots > Rhizosphere > Soil | place: USA...
CATGGTCGGTACCGCGCGTCCGATAAATTGCACCGGCCCGGTGGGCCGTCCCGTTGGCGAACCAGTCAGCGGCTCCAGCGTGAGCTCGAATAATTGATTCTTCTGGACCGCGGGCAACCCGCTAATTGGTATCCGCAAGCTCGCGCCCGGCTTGACCAAGCCCAGCGACACCGGCGCAGTCCATCCATCGCCCTTGGTCCAGAACTGTAGCGCGCGGTCGCCAGGCACTGGGACTATTCCGAGGGCAGTCAGTTGTAGTTCTCGATCGGCGCTTGTCTGGATGACCCAGCCTGGCGCCTTGTCCTGAGGTGCGACCAGCACCACCATGTAGGTGGGCGAAGCCAGTCGCGTGTCTTGCTGCGTTAGTAGCAACGAGCCGAGGACAGCAGCGATGGCGAACCCAGCGAGGGACATCCCACGCCAAAACACGAGGTTGCGCCAGACAGGCCATCTAAAGGCCTGAGGTGTTGGGGTATCGGTCACTTCTCGAGTTGTCGAATCGACGCTGCGCTCAATTCGACGCCACAGCCCTGATGATGGTTCGACAGGATCAGTCATAGCGGCAAGCGGCAGCAAGCGCTCCTCCCACTCGTGCACTGCAGCACGCAACGCCGGGTCACTGAACATGCGCTTGCGCACTTCTTCATGGCCAGCTGAGGACAGGGTTCCGAGAACATATTCGCCCGCTAGTTCGTCAAGGTCGGAATTGTCGGGAGCAGAAGTGTCAATGCTCACGCTAGACACTCCTTCAGTGCATGCAGGCTGCGTTTGATCCAGGCCTTCACCGTGCCTAAAGGAGCGCCGATACGATTGGCGATTTCGCTGTGCGAGAGACCGTCTACGTACGCGTGAAGAATGCAATCGCGCCGCACGGGTTCTAGCTTTTCAAGGCAGGGACCGATGCGCCCTGCACTGCTCCTCCAGACTGAACCGTCAGTGATGTCGTGCCAAGCACTCATTGATTCCCGCGCATCAATTGCAACTTTCGTATGGTCGTCGACCTCAACTTCCCGGCGATGCTTGCGGATCGCGTTGAGCGCTAGATGACGAGTGATACTATAGATCCAGCCACGCGCCGACCCCTGAGCCGCATCAAATGTGGCGGCATGGGTCCAGATATTTACGAAAGCGTCGTGAACGATGTCCTCGGCCGAGGCTAGATCCCGAAGCAACCGGAGCGCAACGCCAAGCAGCCGCGCACCTTCTTGTTCGTACAATCGATGCAACGCCTCGTGGCTTCCGCCGGCGCAAGCTTTTACCACTGCTTCGTAATCGAACTCAGTGACCGGATTGGACATGGACGACAAGACAGGTGATTGAGATAAAAGAAAGCACCACGCCCAAATCTTACACGGTGCTTTCCAACATCAGTATTCTGGTTATTCCGCTTTCCAGAAGATGTAGTCGGCCTGATAGGCGACCGTGTCGCGACGGCCGCGAGTATCGGCCGCGCACGGGGACTTTGGCGCAACGCCGCCGGTGAGGGCGACCCGTTGGACATAGGCTACGCCGGCCATTGCGCCTGGTGCGGTCGAAGGATTCGCTTTTACAAGCTGAAACGGAAGGTTGCCGGAACCCGATGGCGCTATTGCCTGCTGTGTGCCTGTCAGCTTCGATCCGTCAGTCGCCTCCCAGGTTGCGGGCGGTCCATAGTACTTGCCAACCTGCTTGCCGGACCGGTCTTTCAACACCGCCTGTGGGCCAATGAAAGTCCATTCGACCGTGCCGGGTGCGTTGACCTTATCGCGACATTCATAGGTGATATCGCCCATACCAACGGTTTCCATTGCCACTTTGTGACCCGCGGGGACTTTGATGCTATCGGGCAAGGCGTTCTGCGAAAAGCCGGGCGAGCGCGTGTCCATGGCGCTGCAACCGGAAAGAATCGCGGCGCCGATCAATGTAACGGCAGCAGATAAATGGAGCGATGAGTGACGATTCATGGTCTTTCTCCGACTGTAAATTGCGTGAGTAGCGGGGGGTCAAGCAACCGCACGAGGCGCGGTTGCTAGTACTACACGCGAGGTAGCCAGTCGGATGCAGTTAAGCTGATAAAATTAGCAACGAGTGCTCCACGAAATTTGCAGCAGTGTTTCTGCGCAGGCCAATGAGAGGACAAGCGTCGACACGTGCCAGCTCCAGATAGCCAGAGCTGCAAATTCGAAGCGCCCCGTAGTAGCCACAAGCATTACGCTTGCAAAACTGAAGTCAGTCCTAAAGGCAATGTAAGCTATTCCTGTGCGGAGCTTTTTCAGTAAGGGCGCAGAGCCAGGAAACACTTCAAGTGATGTTGGTCTCGCCGCTACGCAATCCGTCGACTAGAGGTTAGTGCGTTTGAACAATGACGGCAAAATGGCGGTTAAGCTCAGCAGCGGCCGGCGCGCACGAGCGCACGGGTTCTGCCTTTGCTTCTGCAATGAGGTACCACCGGAGACTAGCTTGCGTCTTCCGAATAGTATTCGGCCGCCTCATCGAGCATGCGTTGCCGCTTAGCCCGCACATAGATCGATGTCGTCTGCAGTGCAGCGTGACCCACGATGCGTTGCGCCAGTCGATAGGCATGCCGCAGGCAACCGGCACGGTTCCAAATGTAAGTCGGAACGCATGCGCTGAGGCAGTCAGAAGTTGGGTATGCGCATCGTGCGACAAGTTCACCTTCGGCCACAGTGCTTCAACGATAAGTCAGATGACGTCGTGCACGAGTTTCGCCCAGTGCATCTACCGCGACGGGTGGATGAATATAGTGAGCAGCCGCACCCTGCCGTTCGACGTTTTGCCATGTTTTGCCCGCGACGCATTAGTCTCGTTGATCATTACTGAAGCGATCAGGGAACCCTTAATTCGCACTGAATCGAAAATCAGTTCCCGATCCGCCTAGTGCACGCAGCGCTCCCGTGAAACGCCGTTAGATCCTCCATTCCTGCGTGATGATAAATGGAGTGAACGCCCCCACCTGTAAGATACATGTCGCGTGTAGAGGCGGTCCATGGCAGACCAGCGGCATCAAGTTTCGATGATGGATCATTGAAATCTTCGCAGGCTAAGTACGGGTGCGAAAGGGCCAGCGTGGTGATGACTTTGATGCGAGCCTTAAGGTGAAACCGGCGGCTTGCCGCCAGCTTCACTACGCCCTATCAAACCATCTGCTGGATGCCGGCGAGTCGCCAAGATTGCTTTCCATCAGCGTTTCGGACCATGTGCCAGACTTCTTGAAACGGCTGCGCGGTCTGTGCCTCGTCCTCTCGCATCTGACCATAGAAGCGAACGCTAACCAGCGTCTCGCCCGCGTTGCTTTCCGTGCTCACCACTTGGGCATCTAGCTGGATAACATCAGTACGGCTTGGTTCGCTACCCCTCGATTCAAGATCTTGCTTAAGCCGCGAAAACATCTCTAGTGTAGTCAGCTCGAACAGATCCCCTTGGTCAGCCCGGTCCCACGCGCCTTGGAGCCGCATGAACATGGCCTTGGCCGATACCAAGAAAGCAGTTTGGTCTTCAATCGTGGACTCCGGCGCTCTTACATTGCCGGCCGTACCAGTCGAAGTCGACCCCATTGCGGTGCGCGGCCAATCGCGGATATTTGTGTCACCCTGCGCTTGTTTGGCTTGATGCAAAAACGACCAGCCATTGGGTTGTTTTTGGTTTGCTGAGTCGTGTCCGTAAGCCAGGTTCAGACGACGTCGGTTGGCGATAAAGCGGAACAGCATTACACCGGCGAAGACCACCAGACCGATCAGCAATGCATTCGACAACATTTGTGCCAAGCCTTCAGCTAGCCCTAACGACGACAGCAACGCCGCAATTCCAAGCCCAGCGGCAAGACCTGCCAGAGGTGCCATCCAGCGGTTACGCGGGGCGGCTCCCGGGGCCTGCGCACCTTGTTGAGCAGGTTGCGCTGTTTGAGTTCGTTGCCCTTGCCCAGTTGGAGACGCGGATTGTGATTGACGCCCGATGCTTTGACTGCCACCTAAACGCTTAGCCTCTGCGTCATTTGCAGCCACGGCGCCTAGGGCGAGAAGTCCAGCTAATCCCAGCGCCACCGTCCCCCGCGTTACTGAACCAGCAGTGCTGCGGATTCGATTGATGATCTGCGTATACATACAAAACCTCATTGGTAGGTCGGGTGCCGCCGTAAAGCGAGCTGTTTGAGTTGACCGTTAAATTTACACGTCGCAATAGTCAGATTGCGACATCGATAAGATCGTCAGCGACGCGTTAGAACGAAGGACTTGCGCGATTGATGCCATCACTTATTACCTCGAATTGTTGCTCGTCGCCCATTTGCGCTCGCGTACAGGACTGAATGTAGTGGAATATCACGAGTCGTAAAAGTCGTATTTTTGTTGTCAATCCATCGTGAAAATCGTAGCCTCGCTATAAAGACGGGGGATGCGTGAATTTTAAGCATTTGCATTATTTTTGGGCTGCGGCGCACGCGGGCAGCATTGTGCGCGCTGGCGAACAGTTAAATATCTCGCCACAAACGCTCAGCGGCCAAATCAAGCTGTTGGAAGATGCACTCGACAAGCGGCTATTCAGAAAAAACGGACGCTCGATCGAACTTACCGACGCAGGCCGTCTAGCTCTTGACTATGCGGACGAAATCTTTTCTTTGGGATCGGAGCTTGAGAGTGCAGTGCGTCAAGAGAACGAAAACGGCGCACAAATGCGGTTTCGAGTTGGAATTGCAGATTCAGTGCCAAAAGCAATCGCGTACCGGCTGCTGGAACCCGCTCTGAGCGCCTCGATTTCGCTACGGATGGTTTGTCACGAAGGAAAACTGCACGCACTGCTTGCGCAACTGGCTGTACACCGTCTCGACCTGATCATTGCAGACGCCCCAATCCCCACTGATGTCAATATCAAGGCATTCAATCACCTGCTCGGCCATTCAACGCTTGGCTGTTTTGGCAATAAAGCTTTGATTCACGGCGCGAGCAAACACTTCCCACTGTTGCTTGGTGAGTTGCCGGTCTTACTTCCCGGTACAGAATCCGCAGTTCGCCGCAAGTTGGATCACTGGCTTGCGTCCCGTGCCATTACGCCACGCATTCTGGGTGAATTTGACGACGGAGCGATGACGATGGCGTTTGGACGCGAGGGACGCGGTCTCCTTTTTGCCCCCACGGTGCTTGAGCGCCAACTGCAAGCAGAGCACGAACTGAAATTGATCGGGCGAATCGACCCCATCATCGAAGAATTTTTCGCAATCTCGATCGAGCGCCGTATTAGTCATCCGGCTGTCTCGCTGATCATAGATGCAGCGCGTAGCGAATTATTTAATGATTAGATTGCTTTCCTCAAAGACAGCGCTACTTCGAGCATCTGCGTGAATTGCTATATCGCGGGACGATATGTTTTTTTGCGCGCGTGGAACGTTTGCGAAAAAGCTGCAGGCATTCGATCTGATTCGCCATCAAAAGTGGAAACCGCGCACATATGATTTATCTCATTGTCCTGGTAAGCGATGCGCCTGCATGGGCATCCCTAGCAACCCTCGTTGTGATGGAGGTTGTGCTTGGCATCGACAATCTGATTTGATCTCCATTCTCACGAATAAGCTGCCCGAAGCGCACCGTGCCCGCACGCAGCGTCTGGGTATCGGGCTCGCGTTGGTAATGCGACTCGGGCTGCTTGGCACCGTTGCATTGATCGCGCTGTTGACCACGCCACTCTTCGCGCTCTTTGCCCATCCGGTCTCGTGGCGCGACCTGATCCTAATCGCGGGCGGTGTGTTCCTCGTCTGGAAGGCGACAGCCGAAATTCATCATCACGTGGCGCATGATAGCGAGACAGGTACGAGCAAGATGAAGTCGAAGACACTCACGCCGATCTCAGCGATCAAGCAAATCCTGGTGCTAGTCTTGTGTTCTCCATCGATAGTATTGTGACCGCCTTGGGCATGACCGAGCATATCCCAATCATGTTCATCGCGGTGATCGCGGCGGTGACTGTGATGATGTTCGCAGCAGGACCGCTGTCTCGCTTTATTGACCACAATCCAAGGGTAGTGATGCTGGCGCCGGGGTTCTTATTGGTCATTGGGATGACGCTTGTGGCAGAGTGGTTTGGCTCACATGTGCCCAAAGGCAGTATCCATGCGGCGATGACGTTTTCGGCGATGGTGGAAGGTTTGAATATGTTGTCGAGACGGGCGAAGCGCATAAAAGCGGACTAGTGATCCCGGAGGGTAGCGAAATTATCCAGTCGGCAATAGGGCACCGCTGCGGCGGCTTATCATAACGGGAGGATTTCAAGAGAGAGCTTTCTAAACTAGTCGAAGCTGACGCCGTTTGAGCACTTGAGTAGAAATTCTTCCGGAAATCGGCTTTCGCAGCAGGGCGACGTCTCGTATTCGGCGATAGGCTTACACTTTCTTGTCCTCGCGCTTTGCGTCAGCCATAGCCTCCGGCTCCAACTCTTCTGCGGACCGATTCAGGTAAACAAACAGGCCCCAAGAGGCAAGAAGCAAAGCTGTCGAACCAATTAGCCAGGCCGCATACTGAAGCTGCGACGGATCTTGATGCAGCGCTTTGAAAGTTGCCACGAGCCCTTCGATCGCGAGCGCGACAACGACGACGACTAAGAATCGCGACATAAAACGTCGTACCCGTGTCGGCGCGCTCACGTCGGCGTCCCGTATAACTTCTTCCTCTACGATGGTCTCGGCAATTTGCAGGGCAACAACCGCCCCAGCCAGCACCCCCAAAGCTTCAATAATCGATAGGGCACTTGTCTCATCCCAATGACCCGCAAATGCCGTCGATCCGACACGAGCAGCGATCGCAATCAAGATCAGTGCTCCGCATGTAAAGAGAGCAGCCATCAACCCGTGGACAATCGTAAAAAAGTGCACAAGAAACTTCATTTTTTTCCGCTCCGTTCAATGGCGATTGGCTGGTCCATGCCGCATTTTTAACAGTTCGTCGAACGCAGTTGGGCAAAAAACGGCATCAAATTTTGTTCGATTACGTTTCGGTTATCAAACTACCAGCCAACGACGACAGCATTGGCAAGTCGCTCGTCTTGCTCAGCACATACAGATTCATGTCAGCAAGACGTGCAATGTCTGCCTCGAACTAAGCTCTGAGAGCATAACGCAGTACTAAGACATCATTCGTGGAACCTGCCTTTTGTGTATAGCGCTCTCTAGTACGCCGTTTCGATTGACGGTACAGCAAGCCATCAAGCAGACGCATGGTGTCCTGTGCTAGCGAATCTAATGAGCCGTGTGGAGAAGCAGCGCGTACCGATCGGATGTGGGCGTGAAAGCCATAGAAACTGGGCATCGGGTTTGTGTCTGACATCATGCGTATTACGCGGCGAAATGCCCAAGCCAGTTAAGTTGAATCGACGGTCGTGTATTCTTTCGTTACCGCTCCTCAAGTTTCGCTGCGGTCTCTACCATGTTGCGTCCCTTTCGCTTGGCGCGCAGCAACGCGGCATCGGCGACCTGAACGAGGGCTGCTCGACTACATTGCGATGGCGCGCTGGCGACACCAATCGAGGCCGTGACATTTTGAAGTCGGTGACCATCATATTCAACAACCAAGGCGCCGATGACCGCGCGAATTTTTTCGGCGCGCTCAATGGCGCCATGTGCATCGCGTCCGACCATCAGGATGACAAATTCCTCCCCACCGTATCGAAACACGGACTCGGAATCTACAGCCGAGCTTTTCAGTGCACCTCCAACGGCGCGTAAAACTGCATCTCCCGCTTCATGCCCGTGATCGTCATTGAAACGTTTGAAGAAATCGATGTCGATCATAGCGCAGCTCAACGGCACACCCGATCGCTCCGTTTCCTCCATTTGCGTCTCAAGCCATATGTCTAGTTGACGGCGGTTTTGCAGTTTCGTGAGCGGGTCGGCCATCGCGAGCTGCTGTAGTGTCTCTCTCAGCCGAAGGTTGTCCAGTGCCAACCCTACATTTTCAGCGAGCATACGCAGATACTCGTCCGATACGTGTTCTGTCTTTGCATCGTCCTCACTTTCCAGGTACAGCATGCCCAGTGCGCCATGTTGGCCCATGAGCGGAAGACAGTACGAATTCGGAATGTGACTATCGATCTTGAGATGGGCGCAGGGAATGTCAATGTGGGGCCCGACGGGCCGGTGGAGACTGCCGCGGCGAAGACCCCAGCATTCATCAGCAATAAATTCGCTTTCCGTGTGTACCAGTCCGTTCCATGAGCACGCCTCGGTGAGTATGTCACGCGCATCATCCAACAAATATAGCCGCCCCCCCAACTGGGGAACAAACTCGGGACCAAAGCGCTGGACAACCTGGACGAGATCTTGAACGTTACTGCAGCCGTGCATACGCTCAGTCATGCGCGAAAGTGAGTCTCGCATCGCGCGGTCGATTTCGCGCTCGTGCTCAAGCCGTTGCCGCACGATTCCGTTCTCACGGAAAACCCTCAGCGCCTGCGCCATGTCACCGATCTCGTCGATGCGATCATATGTGGGCGGTTCGACCGCGAAATCTTGTGCGGCCAGCCTGCTAACGACGTCGCTTAACTTCACCACGGGATGTAAGACCCGCCGACGGAACACAAAATAAAGGACGAAGGCGAACACAAGTCCAGTGAGTGCAAGCGTCAGTTCAGCGATGGTGCGCCACAGCTTGGACGCAACTACGGCCTGCTGCACCGCGGCGTCTGTGCGGTGATCGAGGCGATCTTGGAACCGCTCCACGTTTTTGCGTAATCCGTCGAGCTCGCGCTCAAAATCCACGGAGAACAAAGATTCGATTGACGTATTGCGCTCACCACGTGCGAACGCTGACAAGGCTAGTCGTTCGGCATCGCGCAGGCGGTCTGTCGAGCCGATGAGGTCGTGAAGCGCGCCTACTTCGTCTGCGCTCGCGCCAGCATCGCGAATTGAGCGCGTGCGCTCCTCCATGTCCGCGAGCGACACGAGCTCTTGTCTGTAAGCCGTTAGATCGGCAGGTCGACCGCTGATCACATATTGTCTCGCTAGGTCGCTCGCCCCAAGCACGTCAACGTCCAACCTGGATGTTGCCTGATCAAGCGAATAGCGCTGCGCCACCAGCTGACGCTCGTCTTTCTCCGTCGATGTGGCCATTAACATCGCAGCACCGGACGCAAGCGTCAACGTAACGGTAATGGCATAGGCCCAGTTTGTGATCGTCGCGAGACGCATTCAGTTTCCTGCTATTTTTGAACCACCACGAATGGCATTCAGGTGCAGTCCGATTGCGCAGCCGTGGCCTCGTCCCAAACCTGCTACAGACGATGCAGTATTTAATTGCCGGTACGATCAAAGGAGACGTCATTTGTCTTACACAACGCACCAATTGTCAACCCTTTACAGCGTCAAGCTGACCTCGCAGTCGTAAGCGTAGGAGCAAGTTTGAGCGCCAGCGCTTGAGATGGCGGATCTCGGTGCTGGTCACTCACTTGCTCGATGCCGTTCTTCAATACCGATTCACAAAACGCCAGGCGGGAGCGATAGTATTCAGCTTACACCTGCGCATCGAGAATGCGCTGCTCAGCCTGATAAAGCGCCATGCGCAAAGCGGGCATTGCTTTTTGGTCTTGCTTTTCTACCGTAGGCGCACAGCGGGCTGCCCAACTCAACTTCCAAGCGAAATCGCCATACTGTGGATAACGTCGTGGACACCGGCACAGGCAAACATCAGTCCGAAATCGCGAACTTTTCTCGATCTTGGTCCGCGATCCAGCGAGGCGGCTTTCCACGACCACTCCACGTAGCACCTGACGCTGGATCGCGGTATTTGGCGGCGACAGGAACTGGTTGTTTTTTCGGACTGCGGCCGCGGCGCGGATCAAGCTCTTCGAGCTTCACATCAAAAAGGGCCATCTGCTCACGGATCCACTCGATTGCATCGCCACGTTCGGCGGTTCTCAGTTCTTCAATTTGTTGCTCAAGTGCTTCACGTTGCGCAAGGAGAGCGCGATATCCGGTGTTCGTCATGTGGGTCGTGGTTTCTTTTATAATTTAAAAGGTAAATTCAGCCAACGATGGCGTTAGCTATTCTGGAAACGAAGACACGGCAATACAGCAACCGCGCGACGCTTCGCACCAATTGTACTTTGGCCAGCGGGTGTTACACACCACACTCAAGACTCAGACCGAATTCGTCCACGTCGACGTGATAGAGGGTCCATATGAAGAACGCGGGCTTCGCCCTTTGCACATTGGCGCGGCCCGTGGACAGGTTTATCGCGGCGTAACCGTAAGTATGCGAAAGGGCAACCCTTGCTTACCCTTTGTTCGACTTCGGGCCGTTAGAAGGCCGCCGACTAAATCCGAAAAACACCTCGTTCGCTTCCGCCATTAGATCGCGGCTGAAAGCGAGCGCAAGTTGGCTGAACGCTGCACGTGTTGTGCCCAGCATCGTGGCCAACTGCAGGTCGGACGCCGACTCGCCCCACAGCACGCGCTGGACCAATGTCACGCCACCATGGCGGGCAATCAGGCGCAATGCATAGCCAAGTGAGGCATTGTGCAGAATCTCAGAGCCATAAGTGTCAGCAAGCGCAGTAAGGATCGCGAGTTCCACCCGGTCCGGTCTGCTCGGGATGCGCCGACGAGCCGCGCGGCGCTCAGCTTCGCTTATGAGCTCCTTATCGGTTCGCGTCCGAACGAGACCGCTCGCCGAATACAGCGCGCGCAAGCCCGAGCCCTGCCCCGCCCGGAATGCGGAAATTGCATCGTCCAGACACAGGACGATGCGGGCAGTTGCCGGATCGAGTGGAGCGCCCATGTCAGGCGGGGTCGAAGGCGGCTGAGTCATAAGAATTAACCTGCAACGAGGGGAATTGGAAGACCCATTTTACCCTTCAACTTTATGAAACCGTCTGTGTGCGACACAAGAGGCAGTGCTAGCGGACCCATTACTCAATGGTGCTCTCCAATTCGTAAGAGACCCATTCGTTTGAGCGATGAAAAACTTTGGAACGCAACCGCCGATCGTGACTCTGTTACCTTTAGGATAATGTGCCGACAATCTCGCTCCCAAGATTGGAAAAATGGATTCTTGGTTTGCCCGCTGGCGCAGTGACCCCATCTCTCCCAAACTTTGTTGAACCACGCATGGCCGGAACAAAACGTAAATCCGCCCGCCCGGGCGTCATCCGAAAACCGCTGAGTAAGTCCGCGCTTTTGCCAATGTCGGCGCAATCAGCACGCGAGTTGTCCCTCGCTCATCATCTTGCGTTAGCTGCCTGCCGCGGCACGCATGCGAATCGGCACCAAATCAACGAGTTGGTCCGTTCGGTCTATATGGCCTACTATCTTCAACGCATGGGCTTCGGTGAGGTGCCGTTTGAGTGCTATGAACACGCAGAAGCGGCTTTCGAAAATGCACTAGCAATAGCTGCAAAAAGTGCCAAGTGGACAATCCACGAGCAAGACGCGCCTGTGATCGAACGCGTGCTTGCACTTCACGACCAGCAATTGAGTGAGGCACCGATGCACCGGGTGGTGGAAGCTGAAAAACAACTGCGTCAATTTCTAGCCGGGGAAAGCGCCTCGCCGTTGGTTCGCCCGATCCCGGAATAACGACTGGTTTCCCCTTCAATGCGCGCGTTTTGTTTTTAGACATGCCGCATACTAAACGCGTCGGCCGCGCTAGCGAGACGAATGACTTACTGCTGATGCGCTGGATCGGTTTAGGTCTTAATCAGGTTTACGAGAAGCGCCGAGAGTTGGCCCCGACTCGCCCCTCGGATTTTCGTCATGCTCTTTTGGCGGCAGAGGTTGATCTAGGCCGGGCTCCACAGGACTTGGAATAGCGTCACCGACAGGCTTGGACACTCCCGTCGGCGGTTGTCCCGGGTCTGCGTCGCGTGTGCTAGTGGCCATAACATCCTCCGTTCGTTAGGTTTTCATGATTGTCGCAAGAAGAATACCCGCTTTAAAGCGGTCAACGACCAAGGCAGGATAGGTGAACACGGTCACGATCAACGCGATTCTTCCCCGGACAATACATCGTTTAAAACTCGTCAACTTTTCTTCATTCGACAATTGCGACTCGCGCTGAATCGACCGAAGTACTACTTGATGCCACGAAAGACGAATATCTGAGCGAGATTTCCCTGCGACGCATGATGAGCGTCGGTGACATTGCCGGCGTGGCGCCCTTCCTGAGTTCGCCTGCCGGTCATAACATTTCAGGTAGTGCAAGACAAGCGTTAGATAGGTGAGCCGATAAGGAGTTCGTATTCCGGCTCAAGCCATACGTCGTCAAGTGCCACCGTTTGAAAGGCTCCTTCACGTTTTGCCTCGGGACGAGGATCGTAACGCGCGTCGAGATAGATCGGCGCGTCTGTGCGCAGCGGCAGGATCGTCACCATGAGCGGTACGGACAACGCGTCATTCGGAATATCTGTAAGCGAAATTCGCCACGGCAATCCGTTAAAGAAATGGTCGTCAATGAGCGTAGTGCCTGCGAACAGGCGTCCAACGTCACCTCGATACTGGATCGACAAATAAACGTTGCTCAAGCCGTCAAGCGCGTTCCG
>Ga0163162_10005231_pt1 | contig 12511 bp, 10 predicted proteins | sample S55metaG_FD_115310 | JGI IMG/M metagenome (GOLD analysis project Ga0163162, IMG submission 115310) | Switchgrass rhizosphere microbial communities from Kellogg Biological Station, Michigan, USA - S5-5 metaG | ecosystem: Host-associated > Plants > Roots > Rhizosphere > Soil | place: USA...
ACGCCGGGATCATCGTGGTGAACATCGACAACAAGCTCGACACCGACGTGCTCAAGTCGAAAAACCTGAACGTGCCGTTCGTTGGTCCGGACAATGCCAAGGGCGCGCGTCAGGTTGGCGAATATCTCGCCAAGCAGAAGCTCAAATCCGGCGACGAAGTTGGCATCATCGAAGGCGTTTCGACGACTACGAATGCACAGCAGCGCACGGCAGGTTTCAAGCAAGCCATGCAAACTGCGGGCGTGAAGGTCGTCGCATTGCAATCGGGCGATTGGGAAATCGACAAGGGCAATGCGGTTGCATCGCAGATCTTGAACGCTAACCCGAACGTCAAGGCGTTGCTTTGCGGCAATGACAACATGGCGATCGGCGCCGTGTCCGCAGTTCGCGCATCGGGCAAGGCCGGCAAGGTTCAGGTCGTGGGTTACGACAACATCAACGCCATCAAGCCGATGCTCGCCGATGGCCGCGTGCTCGCCACCGCCGATCAATACGCTGCAAAACAAGCTGTATTCGGTATCGATACCGCTCTGAAAGCGTTGTCCACGCATCAGAAGCAGTCTGACCTGTCGAGCGTTGTCGAGACGCCTGTCGATCTCGTCACGGGCAAGAAGTAAATACAAGCGCCACGCTTCACGAGTCATCGCCATCATGGTGAGCCGCGGGACAACTTGTGTCCTGCGGCATGACTCCACGCTTGAACTGTCCCGACGCGCCACGCTCCGGATTTCACCATCAAGCACCTTCCAGTCTTTCTAAAGCGATGCCAAGTCCAATCGTCCCTTCCGCCGATGCAACTCCGGTGCTGACCATACACGGCATCGGCAAGACTTATGTCGAGCCCGTGCTCATGGATGTCTCCTTGCATCTGCGTCCCGGCGAAGCGCTCGCGCTGACCGGCGAGAACGGCGCGGGCAAAAGCACGTTGTCGAAGATCATCAGCGGTCTCGTCACGCCTACCACCGGTTCCATGCAGCTTGCCGGCGCCGCATACGCGCCGGCCACTCGCAGCGATGCCGAAGCGCTCGGCGTACGCATGGTGATGCAGGAGTTGAACATGCTGCCTACGTTGTCCGTCGCGGAAAATCTGTTCCTGAACCGTCTGCCTCAACGCGGCCTCGGCTGGATCGACCGCGCGAAGTTGCGTGAGGACGCACGTCATGCGATGGCCCAGGTCGGTCTCGATGCAATCGATCCGGACACGCTCGTAAGCGAGCTTGGGATCGGTCATCAGCAGATGGTCGAGATCGCGCGCAACCTGATCGGCGATTGCCGCGTGCTGATCCTCGACGAACCCACCGCGATGCTGACGGCGCGCGAAGTCGATCTTTTGTTCGAGCAAGTCGACCGCCTGAAGTCGCGTGGCGTCGCACTGGTTTATATCTCGCATCGGCTGGAAGAGCTGGCGCGGGTTGCCGAACGTGCAGCGGTTCTGCGCGACGGGCGCCTCGTTCACGTTGACGCAATGCACAATCTGACCAGCGATAAACTCGTCACCTTGATGGTCGGACGCGACATTGGCGAGCGCATCGATCTTGGCGAGCGCCGGATCGGTACGACGGCGTTCAAGGTCCAGGGCATGACACGCGGCCAGGCGGTGCGCGACGTATCGTTTGAAGTGAAGGCCGGCGAAATTTTCGGCATCAGCGGGTTGATCGGGGCCGGACGCACAGAACTCATGCGCCTGATCTACGGCGCGGATCGTGGCGATAGCGGCGAGGTCTTCGTTGCACGTCACGGCGGAGCCCTCGCGAAGGTCAACGTCAAGTCGCCATCCGACGCGGTCAGCCAGGGCATCGCGTTGATCACCGAAGATCGCAAGGGCGAAGGCTTGTTGCTGCCCCAGCCTATCGCCGCAAATATTTCGCTGGGCAATATCGGCGCGGTATCGAAGCATGGCGTGGTCGACGCAAAACGCGAAAACGCCTTGGCTCAAAAGCAGATCACCGCGATGCGCATCCGCACATCGAGCGCCGCGCAACCCGTGTCGGAACTGTCGGGCGGCAATCAGCAGAAGGTTGTGATCGGGCGCTGGCTCGCGCGCGACTGCACGGTGCTGCTCTTCGACGAACCCACGCGCGGTATCGACGTCGGCGCCAAGTTCGACATCTACGCGTTGATGGGCGCGCAAGCGCGCGAAGGCCGTGCGCTGGTGGTGGTATCGAGCGATTTACGCGAATTAATGCTCATTTGCGACCGCATCGGTGTAATGTCGGCGGGACGCATGACGGGCGTGTTCGAGCGCGATAACTGGACCCAGGATGCGCTGCTCGCCGCCGCGTTCGCGGGCTATGCCGGCCGCGATAAAATTCTCACCGAACCCGCCGAGCCGGACACACGCGTGCCAGATACAAGAAAGCCAGACGCACATATCACGGAGCATTAGGATGACAACTCAAACCACTACCCCGAAGACGCAGACGGAGCCGCCAAAAAGCGCCAAGCCGATCGGCACGCGGCTCGGGTTCTCGAATTACCTGGGGCTTCTCGGCGCGTTGATCGCAATGATCGCGCTCTTCTCCGTGCTGAGTTCGCACTTCCTCACCTACGACACTTTCAGCACGATCGCGAACCAGATTCCCGATCTGGTGGTGATGTCGGTGGGCATGACCTTCGTGCTGATCATTGCCGGCATCGACTTGTCGGTGGGTTCGGTGCTCGCGCTCGGCGCGGCGCTGACCAGCGTCGCCGCGTTGCAATGGCACTGGCCGGCGCTTCCCGCCGCGCTGCTCGGTATGGCCGGCGCGACGCTGACGGGCTGCGTGACCGGCGCAGTTACGGTGGGATGGCGCATTCCGTCGTTCATCGTCTCGCTCGGTGTGCTCGAGGCCGCGCGCGGTCTTGCGTACCAGATGACAAACTCGCGCACCGCGTACATCGGCGATGCGTTCGACTTCCTGTCCAACCCGATCGCCTTCGGCATTTCACCATCGTTCCTGATCGCGATCGCGGTGATGATCGTCGCGCAACTCGTGTTGACGCGCACCGTGTTCGGCCGGTATCTGGTAGGCATTGGCACAAACGAAGAAGCGGTGCGGCTCGCAGGCGTCAATCCCCGGCCCTACAAAATCATCGTGTTCGCGTTGATGGGGCTGCTGTCGGGCCTGGCCGCGCTGTTCCAGATCTCGCGCCTCGAAGCCGCTGACCCCAACGCGGGATCGGGTATCGAACTGCAGGTGATTGCGGCGGTTGTTATCGGTGGAACGAGTTTGATGGGCGGACGCGGTTCGGTCATCAGCACGTTCTTCGGTGTCCTGATCATTTCCGTGCTCGCCGCCGGTCTCGCGCAGATCGGCGCGAACGAGCCGACCAAGCGGATCATCACCGGCGCGGTGATTGTCGTTGCCGTCGTGCTGGATACGTATCGCAGCAAACGCCGCGTCATGTGACGCCGGCAGGAGAAAGACATGTCCAAAGAAACAAAGCAAGGCCTGGTCCTTATCGTCGGCAGCATCAATACAGACTTGGTCGCGCGCTCCCCTCACCTGCCGCGTCCGGGCGAAACCATAGGCGGACACGAGTTCTCCGAACACTCGGGCGGCAAAGGCGGCAACCAGGCGGTCGCGGCTGCGCGCATAGGTGGGCGCGTTGCGATGGCCGGTTGCGTTGGCGCTGACGGCAACGGAAAAGTGCGGCTCGCGGGGCTTGAAGTGGAAGGCATCGATTGCGGCGCGATCGAGATCGATCCGTCGTTGCCCACGGGCGTCGCGATGGTCACCGTCGCCGACGATGGTCAAAATACCATCGTGGTCGTGGCGGGAAGCAACGGGCAGGTCACGCCCGAGATGGTCAAGCGGCATGAAGCAGTCATCAAGTTCGCCGATGTCGTGGTCTGCCAGCTCGAAATTCCATGGGACTCGGTATATGCAACGCTGGTGACAGCCAAGCGTTTCGGCAAGCTGACGGTATTGAACCCTGCACCCGCAACCGGCCCGCTGCCCGCCGACTGGTTGCCGCTCGTCGATTATCTGGTTCCGAACGAAGTCGAGGCTGCGATCCTTGCGGGATTGCCGGTCGAATCGCAAAGCGGCGCACGGCGTGCGGCCAAGGAATTGCAACGTGCCGGTGCGCGCAACGTGATCGTGACGCTTGGCTCGCAAGGCGCGTATCTGTTGCCGGAGGGCGGCGAAGGCACGCACTATTCCGCCCCCAAGGTCGACGCCGTGGATACAACCGCTGCAGGCGACACGTTCATCGGTGTGTTCGCCGCACAACTGGCCGCGCGCCAGCCGTTGGAAGCGGCTATCGATCTTGCGCAACGTGCCGCTGCTATTTCGGTGACGCGCGCAGGCGCACAGCCGTCGATTCCTACGCGCCAGGAGGTCGATAGCGCGTCCTGACTCATTCCGGCTGTGGTCACAGCCGGAAGCGTCCTGCCTGCCTTTGCAGGCGGCTGACGCGAAGCTGCCGCATGGCGCCATGTTGCAGTCGTTGTTCGTTATCCACCAACTCGAATGGGAACAGCAATGCACTCAAAGTCTATAGCAATCCTGATGACCTCCATGGCCCTCGCCGCGTGCGGCGGCAACGACGACAACTCGAATACCTCGCCTTTGGGCACTGCGCCCAAGGTCATCATGGATTCGGATTTCAACACCATGGGCGACGACGGCCAGCTCTTCGCCATGACCACGCAATTGATGGCGCAAGGCAAGGTCAACCTGCTGGGCCTGACGGTCGTCACAGGCAATGACTGGCTGTTGCAGGAACAAGCCGATGCACTCAAGGCAGTCGAGCGCATGGGCGTGCAAAACACCGTGGGCGTATATGCCGGCGCGAACTATCCGTTGCAATACGATGTCCCCAGCATTCGCGCGCAGCAGGCGGCGAACCCGAACGGTTACTTCGGTGCGTGGATGCGTGCGGAACCTACTCAGGCATCGCAGTTGACGGCGCCCCCTGATGGCTTCGCGACCAGCACGAAGCTGCAGGCGGAAAATGCGTCCGACTTCATGATCGATACGATCAAGAAGTATCCGAACCAAGTCACCATTCTTGAAGTGGGGCCGCCTACCAATCTCGCGCTTGCATTGAAGAAAGCGCCGGAAATCGCGCCATTGATCAAGCAGATTGTCTACATGGGTGGCGCCATGGCTGTACCGGGCAACGCCAATGCCGTAGGCGAACTGAACTGGTGGTTCGATCCGCTCGCGGTGCGCACGGTGCTGCAGACAACGATTCCGCAGACCGTGATTCCGCTGGATGTCACCGATACCGTTCCGCTTACGGAAAGCGTCTACAACCAGATCGCCAACAATCCGAACAAGCAGACTGCGGTCACGAAGGCCTACGCGATTGCGAACGCCAATGCTTTCAGCACCAACACGGATATCTTCGACACCCTGACGATCGCGTATTTCACCGACCCGACTTACGCTACCCAGACCAAAAGCGCTTATCTCGACATCGATACAAGCAACGGCGAAACGCAAGGTCAAGTGAAGGTCTATCAGACCCCAACAACCGGTGCTTCTCCGCAGAAGATCGCTTATGTGACGCAGTTCGACAATAACCGGTTCTTCAATCTTTACGTCGACCTGTTGACACGGCCCGTACCGGTGACCTTGCCTTAAGCAATAGGAACATGGGACAGCCTGAGATCGTCATGCGTGTTCAGGCTGGCCCATTGCACGCGGCGCACGAGACCGCTTATAGGCTATGCGCAAATAAGCGCACAGCGGTTTTTCTATCGCCAGGAAACAGATAATCGACACCGCCGTAAGGCCGGCCAGAAACGCCACGAATTGCGCAGGTGAAGTCGCAATATCGGGGAACACCATCTTCGCGTATCTGAACAAAGGCACGTGCAATATGTAAAAGGCAAAACTTGCCTCGCCTAGCAAGACCATGGGCTTGCTGCCTAGCAAGGCGCTAAGAGGCCCTTTCGCGCACGCAAGACAGTAGAGCAGCAACATGAAGGCGGGAAACAGCAACATTTTTGCGTGCAGATGATTCGCTACGACGATCACGGCAATCGCCACGATCAAAGCTGCAAGCGCACCTAGATCGAAGGCCGCCGATTTCGCTTTAGCGCTTCCCAGAAAAATCCGCGCCAGACAAATTCCGGCGATAAATTCGCCAATCCGCAGCGCCGGCACGAAATTGACAAGTTCGCGGGGCCAAAACTCGTTTTTAAGCGGCGACGGCAAGTACGAAAGCGCCAATGTCGGAATAACTGAAACAAGCCAGCATACGGCGATCAACCCCGAAAGCACGGGGACACGCTTGCTCTTCAGATAAGTGAAGAGGAACGGAAACGCCGCATAGAACACGGCCTCAGCCGAGAGCGACCAACCTGGCGTATTCCAGGCATTGGCCGTGTTCGTCGTCCACGCTTGCAAAAGCGTGAGCGACATGAATCCGTAGAATGCGAGCCGGACATAAGTGCCGGCGCCATGGCCATGAAGCGCAACAAGATTGGAATAGATCAGCGGCGCAAACACGATCCAGCCCAGCAAGTAGATCGGATAAATTTTTGCGAACCGCGAGAAATAGAATTGGCGAATTGCAGGGCGTTCCGCACCGTTCACTTCCGGGTGCGTATAGGTCAGGATGAACCCTGAAAGAATGAAGAACAATTCCACCGGATCACCCGCATTTTCATAGAAATGCAGCGATGAAATTCCTAGCGATGCGGCCACTTTGTCCGATAAATGGTAAAGCGCAACGCTCAATGCCGCCAAAAAGCGAATGCCGGTCAATGCGGGGATCAGTGGCCTTCTTGCGACTGTGGTCATCGTTCCATAGGGTGCGCCGCGTGCCCCAGCCCGCTTGGCGACCCCATGGTGCCCGTTAAATAAATCGAAAATTAATGCGGAAACATCGGGTTTCGCGAAAATAAAACGGGGTTCTCAAGCGGACGCTTACTTGGCAAACACTTGTCCCATGTCTTCGAACGCCTTGAATTCCAGCGCGTTTCCACCGCAAGGATCGAGAAAAAACATGGTCGCTTGCTCGCCCGGCAATCCCTGAAAACGGATTTGCGGCTCGATGATGAACTTGACGTCTTTCGCGCGAAGCCGCTCGGCGAGGGCTTTCCATTCGGGCATTGGCAAGATAGCGCCGAAATGACGGACCGGTACATCATGGCCATCCACTTCGCTCGTCGATTTATGGCCGGTTTCCTCCGGCGAGAGGTGCGCCACGATCTGGTGCCCGTAGAAATCGAAATCGACCCAGCTTTCCGCGCTCCGGCCTTCGGGGCAACCAAGCAGCTCACCGTAGAACTCGCGGGCTTTCGCAATGCTATTGACGGGAAACGCGAGGTGAAAAAGCACCGGTGATGTCATTTGCAGCCTTGAGGAGTAGTTGTCGGAATCTCGTTATGCCGGCAATGTTAAGATAAAGAATAAAGAATGAGAAACGCATATTTTAAAGCCTAAGCATCAAATAATTTCATATGCTCCGCTACCTTGTTACCTTCCTGACCGCTGCTGAAACAGGCTCGTTTTCAGGTGCCGGAGAGCGCTTGGGTCTGACGCAATCGGCGGTCAGCATGCAGATCAAGCGACTGGAATCGGATCTCGGATGTGTGTTGTTCGAGCGCAGCGGGAAATCCGTGCAACTCAGCGAACGTGGACGGTCGCTGGTCAGTCACGCACGCGACCTGGTTGCGCGTTATGACGATATGAAAGCCGGCGCATCACCAGACGCATCTGCGATCAATCTCGGCGCAATATCGACGGTTCAATCCGGGCTGCTTCCCAAGGCCTTGCGAGGTTTCGTTGAAGATTGTCCGGCGACACACATCCAGATTACGCCAGGAACATCTATCCAATTGCTGGCACAGGTCGATGCAGGCGAACTCGACATTGCAGCCATGATCAAGCCGAATTTCGGCATTCCCGCCAACCTCGTATGGATTCCGTTATTGGACGATGTCTATGTCGCGATTGCGCCCAAAGCGGCGACAGGTTCGCTAAGAGAATGGGCGCTCGATCTGCCGTTCATTCGCTACGACCGGCGTTCCTACGGCGGAGGCCTCGTCAATACGTTCTTGCGGCGGCAAAAACTGATGGTTCGCGAAGGCATCGAGCTGGACGAACCGGCGGTGATTGTGCAAATGGTTGCGGAAGGACTGGGATGGTCCGTCGTACCGGGAGATTTGCTGATGCTCCGTACTACGCCTTTGGTTCAACGTCTTGCGCTGCCGGGCCAACCCGTAAGTCGCAAGCTGGGTCTGCTGGTCAGGAAAGCAGTTCTGGATCGGGCGACCACACGGGCACTCGTGACCAGTCTTCAGGAAGAAGCGCGCATGCGCCGGGCAGAAACCGCAAAAATGGACGATGCACCCGCCCCCTCCCGCAAGGGCGTGACCGCGCGCCGGCCAAGAATCAAGCGGCCAAGCAGGTAGCTTTCCATTTACCCGATGGAATAAGTCCGCGTCACAGGTGTTATCAAGGCGTACGCCTTCACTAACATCCTTACGAACGCCCCACATGAAATTCAGCGATCTGTCCTCCCCCGCCTTCTTCGAAAATCCTTATCCGTTCTACGAACAACTTCGGGCCGAAGCCGCTTTGGTTCCGCTTGCGCCGAACGTTGTACTGACGGGCCGCTACGCAATCATCGAAGCGTTGCTTCACGACCGGCGCATGGGCAAGACCTATATGCAAAGCGTTGCCGCCCGATACGGCGAAAGCGGATACGAACAACCCGTGTTCCAGGCGCTGAGCCGCATGTTCCTGATGATGAATCCGCCCATGCACACGCGCTTGCGCAGCTTGCTGATGAAGGCGTTCAATGCACGTCAGATCGATCTGCTCCGTGACATTGCCCAAAGCACCGCGGACAACCTGATTGACGCTCTCAAGCCGAAAGAGGAATTCGATCTCGTGAGCGACTATCTGTTTCCGCTGCCGGTAAACATCATTTGCCGCCTGCTCGATGTCCCCGTGGAAGACGGGGTCAGGCTGGGGTCGGCCGCAAGCCACTTGGGCAACGCGCTCGACAGCGCGCCCATGGACGCCGAGCGCCTAGCCGCGGCGAACGAAGCGACTCTGACCTTGCAGCGCTATTTTGCGGGTGTAGTCGAGCAAAGGCGCTTGAAACCGGGCAACGACCTGGTTTCCGCGCTCGTGCGAGCAGAGGAAGCAGGCGAATCCCTCAACGACGATGAAATCATTTCGAACGTGCTGCTGCTGTTTGTTGCCGGGCATGAGACGACATCGAACATGTTGGGCAATGCGTTGATCGCGTTGCATCGTCAGCCTGGGCAACTTGCACTGCTTAAGCGCGATCCGTCGCTGCTTACCAAGGCGGTGAGCGAGTGCCTGCGTTTCGATAGCTCAGTGCAGATGATCGTACGCACGGCGCTTGAAGACGTGGAAGTCGAGGGTGTATCGATTGCGCGCGGAACCATTGTGTTCATGATGGTGGGCTCGGCCAATCGCGATCCCGGCCAATTCAGCAATCCGGATCAATTGGATATCGAGCGTGCGCTTCAGGGCAAGTTGCTGTCGTTTGCCGCCGGGATTCACCATTGCCTCGGCGCAAGGCTTGCCACACTTGAACTGGAAATTGGGTTAGGCACGCTTGTCTCGCGCTTGCCGGACTTGCGCATCACCAATCTCGATGCACTGCAGTGGCGGCAACGCAATACCTTGCGCGGCGTGGAATCGCTAAAGGCTTTGTATTGCGTTCTTTAGCATTTGATTAAATCAAATGCGCTATTTCCCGGTCGATGGAAATAGCGCCTTAAAGCCAAAACGCCTGCTTTTAACGGTGGCCCATTCCACCGTAACCATGCATGTGACCACCGCCGTGGAATCCACCGGCGTAACCATTCACGTGATAGTGGTTCATCTGGTTGAAATGGTTGTATCGATGGAAATGGTGGAAACGGTCTACAAAAATAAAGCCCACACCCACGCCGATAAACACCGGCGGTCCCACATACCACGGGTCCACGTACGGATATTCGGCTATCGGGTAAGTCAGCATGCTGCCGTCATCGGCCTGAACGATACGCCACGTGCCATCGCTTTGAAGACACGTCCGCCCGACAATCTGCTGCATCGTGCCGTCTATCTCCGCCTGTCCCGCAATTGCGCGGCAATTGGATTGCAGTTCGGGCGACATGGAGTCGTCGAAACTTTGTGCAAACACCGGCGCTGACGCGGATAAAACCGCGCAAGCAAGTACTGCATGTACCATCCCCAGGCAAAAAGCTTTACGCATGATCGTTGTCTCCAGCAATGATCCCGGCAGGTAACGTGCGGCTTTGCAAGCGCCTTGATGACGCTTTAGCAAATGCCGCTCGTGCCGGGGTTACATGGATTAAACGGGCGAATGCGCTTTATTATTCCGGGGGTATCTCACGTAAAATTACACGCTCGTAGCATTCGCCACCGACCGCGCCATGAGCGCCGCGGCGCCAAGATAGTTTGCCGGGTCAGTGAGTTCGCGCAGCCGCGCTTCGCCGAAAGCATCGCGGATCTTTGCGTCTTCCATGAGCACGTCGAAAAGCGTTCGGTGGTTTTCAATTGCGATGCGGCACGCGTCATAGACCACGTCATGTGCATGTTGCCGCCCGATGCTCGGCGCCAGACCCATCATTACCGCTTCCGCCACGATCAAACCACCCGTCAGGTCCAGGTTCTTGCGCATTCTCCCGGCATCGACCACGAGACCACGAAGCATGAAATTCGCCTGATGTAACGCGCTGGCGCAAAGCAGGAAACTTTCGGGCACCGCGCTCCATTCGAGATGCCACGGGCCGGTCGCGCGCTCGAAGTCGTGCATCATGCCGTCGAGCATCAACGCCGCGCGCTCGCGCAGCATTTTCGCGGCAGCGAACATCAGTTCGCTCGATATCGGATTGCGCTTTTGGGGCATCGTGGAACTCGCGCCGCGTCCAGGTACGAACGGCTCGGCCACTTCACCGAATTCGGAGGCGGCCATCATCATCACGTCGAGCGCGATTTTTCCCAGCGATCCGCCGATGCTCGCCAGAAGCGAGACCAGTTCACACAGGCCATCGCGCGCGACATGCCAGGTGATTTCCGGATCACGAAGATTCAATTCGGCCGCGAAGAGACGTCGTGTTTCGATTGCGCGTTCGGGATCGTTGAGCGATGCAAGCGTGCCCGCCGCGCCGCCGAACTGCACCATCAGCGAACGCTCTTTGGCTTGCGCAAGACGCTCGGCATGACGGTTCAGAGCAGACAACCATACTGCTGCGCGAAAGCCGAACGTGACCGGCAGCGCATGTTGCAAATGTGTGCGGCCGGCCGTCACCGTCTCGGCGTGCTTGTTGGCAAGATCGCGCAACGCGCCGCGCACGTCATCGAGCTGACGTTCGATAATCGCCACGCCTTGCGCGCATTGCAGCATGGTCGCGGTGTCCATGATGTCCTGCGTGGTCGCGCCCCAATGCAGATAACCGCCGGCATCGCCGCACATTTCACTGACTTGCTTGACGAGCGGCAAAATCGGATAACCGACGATCTCTGTCTCAAGACGCAATGCTTCAAGATCGAGCTTCGAAAAATCGGCACGCTCAGTAATCTCCCGCGCCGCTTCTGCGGGAATCAGACCGGCTTTGGCTTGCGCACGGGCAAGCGCCGTTTCTGCATCGATACAACGCGCAAGATACGCGGTGTCCGAAAACACATCGCGCATTTCCGGCGTGCCGAACATGTCGCGAAAGAGAGCAGAGTCGAATACGGTGGTGGACATCAAGGATTCCTTTTAATGATTCAGGCGCGCGAGCCATGGCCGCAACGCTTCTTTTTCTTCGAGCCCGAAGCCGGCCGCTTCGGTCGGGCGCACGAGTCCGCCGCCCACGCCGCAACCGGGCGGATATCCGCCGAAGGGCTGGAAAACGCCGGGATAGGCTTCGCATCCGCCGAGTTCAAGGCCAACGGCTATGTGCAAATTGATCAGATGGCCACCGTGAGGAAACGCTTGCGCGCGATCGAAGCCATGCCTTTCCATCGCGTCGATCATGCGTGCGTATTCGGTCAGTCCGTAAGCCAGGCCGGCGTCCATCTGGAAGATGTCCTGACCCTTTCGCATGCCGCCAAAGCGGATCAGATTCAATACATCAGGCACGGAAAAAAGGTTTTCTCCAGTCGCGATGCGTCCTTCGTAAACCTCCGCTACCTGGCGGTTCAGATCGTAGTCGAGCGGATCGCCGATCTCTTCGTACCAGCGTAAATCATAGGGCGCGATCGCCTTGGCATACGCAAGCGCTGTGTCCAGATCAAAGCGTCCGTTGGCGTCGACTGCGAGGCGCTGACCTTCACCGGCCACCTTCAACGCGGCCTCTATGCGCGCGATGTCCTGCGCGAGCGTGGCGCCCCCTATCTTCATTTTGAACGCATCGAAACCGAGTTCACGATAAGCGCGGAATTCATCGGCGAGACGCTGCGTGCTTTCATCCGGATAGTAGTAGCCGCCCGCCGCGTACACGTTCACGCCTTCGCGCTTGCCCTGCCGTCCGAAATGCCGCGCGATAGTGATGTGCGCGGGTTCATCGGCGAGCTTGGCGTTGAGGTCCCACACCGCC
>Ga0163162_10005234_pt1 | contig 12508 bp, 13 predicted proteins | sample S55metaG_FD_115310 | JGI IMG/M metagenome (GOLD analysis project Ga0163162, IMG submission 115310) | Switchgrass rhizosphere microbial communities from Kellogg Biological Station, Michigan, USA - S5-5 metaG | ecosystem: Host-associated > Plants > Roots > Rhizosphere > Soil | place: USA...
ACGCCGATTCCGAGGAAGCTCAAAAACGATTCGTAGAGGATGATGGCCGGCACGGACAAGGTGAGGTAAACGATCACCACGCCGAACACGTTCGGAATGATATGCTGCGAGAGAACTCGTATCGGGCCCGCGCCCAGCGCACGACGTCGTCCCCGACCAGTCCGCGTTTCAGTTCCCAATCAAAAAAGCCAAAGCCGGCGTCACCCGACCAGAGAGTACCGTCGCAATCGAAGACGGCGAGGCGGGGCTTCAGTTGCAGGACTGAATGTTTGAACTCAGAGGCCGTGGACAGGGAAGTCGATTTCGCGTTTTCGGGATTCATTCGTTTGGAAGGGATCTACCTGGTTTGAGGATTTAACAGCGCTGCGTATTCCTCCGGCGTGTTCACATTCATGACGGTGTGTGGGTCGTCCACCGGAACGTACTGCAGATGTTGCTGATTCTGATGTTCGACTTCTCTCGCGGTTGCCGTTGCCGGAGCTTTGAGAAACATCTCAATCATTTCGCGGCCTGCGAGAAAAGGATGCCCATGCCGTCCATCGTATTCGGGCACAACCGCCCATACCTCGGACGCCGCAGCTTCAAATGCCACCCTGAGCCGGCCCAGAACAGCGGTCTCGACCGGAGGACGATCCACCAGCGTGATCATCACAGCGTCACGCCCTAGGTCCAGAACCGCCTGCAATCCAACCCGCAGCGAGCTGAACTGGCCACCTTCAGGCGCCGGATTGCGGACAAGTGAACCGCCCGACGCATAGATCACCGGGGCGAGTTGAGTTTCGTTGTTGCCCACTACAACCACGACCTGATCTGTAGCCGAACTCAGCGAACGAATGGCGGCTGACAAAAAAGTCTCGCCAGAAGTTGCCAGACCTGCCGATACCGGAGGCCAGGGCAGCAGAGCTTTATCCGAACCCATGCGCGACGATTCACCCGCTGCAAGAATGACTCCGCACCAACTGGGCGCCCGGCTCATGTAGGTGAAGATAGCAAACTTTAGTGGTTGACGTACGAATCAAGGAGGGCGGGAAATATGCTCTGGAGATTCTCGAAGTGAGGAACGTCTAGTCGCTGGCTGCTGCTAGACCTCTTCTTCTGATACTTCCAATATTTTCGTTGTGGAAGCATTCGCTTCGCGTTTACGCGAATGAAACCAGCTCATGTAAGGCAAGGCGCGCTCCACATTGCGGCGGGTGGCGATCAGTTCGGCGGTAATAGCCACCGCAATTTCTTCCGGCGTGATCGCGCCGATGTCGAGTCCAACCGGAGCATGAACTCGCTCGAAAAGCTCCGGCGCCAGACCTTCCTTGGTCAGCTCCTCAAAAATGGTGATGGTCTTGCGCTTGGAGCCGATCATTCCGATGTATCGGGCCGGCGTCTGCACGGCCCAACGCAACACCCGCATGTCGTCGCGATGTCCGCGAGTGACAATCACGAGGTAGGATGACTCGCTCGGAGCCAACCGGGCCATCGCCTTATCGAAATCCTCAGCAATCACTTCTTTGGCGTCGGGAAAGCGTTCGCGATTGGCATAGGTCTCGCGGTCGTCGACAATGGTGACATCGAAGCCGGCACTTCGAGCAATCTTATAAAGGTTTATTGAAACATGCCCTGCACCGAAAATATAAAGTGATGCTGGAGGTAGTATCGGTTCGACGAAGATGTCGAGCGTGCCGCCGCAGACCAGTCCAGTATCGTACTTAGGGTCTTGATTGAGGTTGAAAGTCAGAGTGCGGGGTTTCTCGCTCTCCATGACTTCACGGGCGGCCTGCCAGATCTCGGCCTCAACACAGCCCCCACCGATCGTCCCAACGATGGAGCCATCGTCGCGTACCAGCATCTTGGCAGTCTTGAATGAGGGAATCGAACCGCGCACATTGACGATGGTCGCGACAGCTCCCCTGCGTCCCTGCTGCCGGAGTTTGACGATCTCCTCGTAGATGTCCATCCCGGCTGATTATCAGTCGGTTAACAGGGTAAGTCAATCGCTGGGAAATCCAGGAATCGGCTCCAGAAGTCTTAGCGTTCTCTGCGGCATCTCCTTTGCGAACTTTGCGGTTAAAGGCTTTGATCTTGCAGGCCCTCCAGGAAGGGCAAGGTCCTAAACCGCAAAGTTCGCAAAGGAATTCCGCAAAGCACGCAAAGGAACCTAAGCGTGATTTGCTGGAATGTGACTTAGCACACTCTTATGCTAGTTTGATTTCCGTCGGAGGGATCCATGAAAGCCGTTCGCATCCATGAATTCGGTGGTCCGGAGGTTCTGCGCTACGAAGACATACCCGATCCCAAGCCACGCCAGGACCAGGTGCTCGTCCGCGTCAAAGCCTGCGCCCTGAATCACATCGATCTGTGGATTCGCAAAGGGCTGCCAGGAGTGAATCTGCCGCGCATTCTTGGAGCGGACATCGCCGGAGAGATTGCCGAAGTCGGTGAGTACGTTACTGGCTTAAGGCTCGGGCAAAGGGTGCTTCTCGCACCGATGTACTTCTGCAATCACTGCGCCAAGTGCGTGGCCGGACTTCAGAACCAGTGCCCGGAGTTTACGGTGCTTGGTAATCGCGTTGACGGCGGGAATTGCGAACTGATCGCCATACCCGCCGTGAATGTAATCCCAATTCCCGACGATCTCGATTTTAATGACGCCGCCAGCGTGCCGCTGGTGTTCACGACAGCGTGGCACATGCTTGTAGGGCGCGGAGCCATTCGTCCGGGACAGACTGTTCTTGTCCTTGGGGCCGGTTCAGGTGTTGGTATCGCCGCTATACAGATCGCGAAACTGTTTCATGCCCGCGTCATCACTACCGCTGGAAATGAAACGAAGCTGGAAAAGGCTCTGGCTCTCGGCGCCGACCACGGCATCAATCATTACCATCAGAAAATCTCCGATGAAGTGCGCAAGCTCACCAACAAAGAAGGCGTGGACATTGTTATCGAACACGTGGGCGTGGCTACATGGGGCGAGAGCATAAAGTCTCTAAAGCCTGGTGGAACTCTGGTTACCTGCGGAGCCACTACCGGATTCGAAGCCAATATCGATCTGCGGTTCTTGTTTTCGCGCCAGCTCTCCCTCCTGGGCTCGTACATGGGCACGATGTCGGAATTGCATGAAGTGCTGGGCCACGTCTTTGCAGGACGTTTGAAACCCGTAGTGGACCGGGTATTTCCCCTGAACCAGCTACGCGCCGCACATGAATACCTGGAGAAGAGCCAGATGTTCGGGAAAGTCGTCCTGAATCCTTAAAGAACAAAATGCTGGAACCCTCGTCCGAGACGGGTTTTAGCTCCCAGTATTAGCTCCGAGTATCGGTCTGGCTGATTTCGTGAAAGCCAGCGAATACGCAATAAATTTCACTCATGTTGCACAACTTTTGTGGCACTAACTGGCGCCTTTTCGGAAGGTAGAGCCATTCATCGCTGGTAAAGAAGTCAGTACCGTTATCATGGCGGCAGAAAATCCCCGCCAAGGTGGGGTACAAGCTGTCGAACTGAGGAGGTCCGGCAGTTTCGGGGGTATCCCACCTTTTTCCCTTGCCAAGGCGAAGCCTTCCTTCTAGCGATTCCTGAACCTGTCGAATCTGTAAGTTACGCACGACACGGTACGGTCTTCGTACCACGGTAACTTTCGTAAACCGAGCCATGCCACTACTTTTGAATCTGGCGAACCACAGGGACGCGGTGTTTTTAATCGAGGAACACTGCTAGCCAATAAATTTCAGGAAGTTGGGACGGCATGGAGCAACAGGCAAATCGACGGCGCTGGCAGCGCTATCCGTTTAAGGCGTCCTTGCGCGTCGTGGTCGATCAGTCTGTTGATAAGACGGTGGTCAACGGACGCGGCGTCCAGTTCAGCGAGGGTGGTATTTGCCTTTTCGCGGCCGCCAACCTGCCGGTGGGCAGCCAGGTCAATGTCGAATTCAAAAGTCCCAACGGTAACGAACCAGTCAAAGTTCGCGGAAAAGTTCGCAACCGCAGTGTCTATCTGTACGGTGTCGAATTTCTCTCCGATAAATCTGAAGATCGCCAACAGCTATCGCGCCTGAGCGCGCAGTTCCGCAGTAAAGCTTTCCCGTCCGCTTAAGCCATTCCGAACCACGTAGGGGCGGACCCCCTCATCCACCCAGCTGAGCCAAGCTCCGCAAATTCCGCTCACTTTGCGCCAATGTAGTTCTTGGCGAATCGAAGATTCCAACTAACCGCGCTTCGCTTTCGAACCGACATTGGGCACTTCTACTCCCAGGGCAGTGGCCAGATCGATCTGATGGTCCTGCTCCTGCACCAAAATCTGGCGAATCTGCTCTGCCATAGCGAACTCCCCAAGGGCTTCGCATTGCCGGATGCGGTCGCGATAATTTCGTACGGTTTCATTCTCGTTGTCCAGATCGAACCGGAGCATGTCTGTGGCTTTGTCTGAAGTCTTGACCGGCTTGGGAGTGACTGTCGGCATTTTTCCCAGATAGTCGATCTGCCGGGAAAGGGTGAGAGCATGATCCAATTCCTGCTTGGCGTGCAGCGCCAACTGGTCCGCAATATTCATGTATTCCGCGCCCTTGAGCACCTGGGAATAAACCACGTATCCGATGATGGCCTGATACTCGCGGGAAAGATCTTCGTTCAAAAGCTCCGCCAGACGATCGCGTGTGATCTCCATTTCATTCGCAGCAGACTTCGAATCAGCCATTTTTCTTTCTCCTCTGATTTGTACTAATTTGTAAAAATGATTGCCCGTCTATCCTACAACTTTTTTCAGAAGAGGCTCGATGCCTGCGATGTTCTTGATTAGTTCATCGGGGACATTGTGCCTGTGTTTGAGAAACTCGGCGCTGTTGTAGGAAAGCCAAACTTTTCCGTCTCCATCTTCCCAAATTAAGGCTTTTAGCGGCAGATCGATCGCGAGCGTGGGAGCCGCGATCATCAGCGGCGTACCGCCTTTGGGATTCCCGAAGATAATCAGTTGCGTGGGGTTCATTTTCAGCCCCGCTTTCTCAGCCTCGCCACTGTGATCGACGTGGCAAAACTCTGTCAGATTCTGGGCGTGCAACGCAGACTCGATCCGCTTGATGGTGTCGGTAAAAGAAAATAGGGGCTGCTCAGATGAACCATTCCATTGTCGGGCAGGGAAGGCACGAGATCCTCCGTAGTGTGCTCGCGTGGTTTACAATAAAATTGTTATGTCAGACGGACTTAGTTTCGGCCCTTACACCACCACCGAGAACGGCAAAAAAGTAGTCAAGGAACTCACTTTTGGCAACCCTACGCCTGAGGGTGTAGTCCTGACCACGCTCGACTCGGCTGTCAATTGGATGCGCAAGAATTCCATCTGGCCGCTCACTTTCGGCCTGGCTTGCTGCGCCATCGAAATGATGTCGATGGGCGCGTCCCGCTTCGACATTGCCCGCTTCGGCGCTGAAGTTTTCCGGCCGTCGCCGCGCCAGTCCGATCTGATCATTATCGCCGGCCGGGTCTCGAACAAGATGGCGCCCGTGATTCGTCAACTCTGGGAGCAGATGCCCGAGCCCAAATGGGTGATCTCGATGGGAGCCTGTGCGACCTCGGGCGGCGTCTTCAATAACTACGCTCTGGTCCAGAGCGTGAACCAGGTCATTCCCGTGGACGTCTATGTTCCCGGCTGTCCGCCACGGCCGGAACAGTTAATTTATGCCATCACGCTGCTGCAGGAAAAAATTCAGCAGGAACGCGGTTCGCTGCGGCGCGCCTTGAACCTGACCTAAGCGGCTGAAATTGTTTTTACTGCGGCGCGATAAAGCTGATTGTAATCCGGGTTTGTTTCGGGATAAGTTTGCCATTCAGGGAGTAGGGAGTGTAGCGCCACTGGCGAACCGCTTGTAACGCTGCCGGTGCCAGCCTGGAATCTCCACTCACCAGCTGTATTTCATCCACCTGTCCATCCACAGCCACAACGGCGTCGATGACAACCTTGCCTTCCACATGCATGCGCTGTGCTTCCGGAGGGTAGACAGGCTGGACTTTGTGTATCAGCACACCGCCTGCAATGCCTTGAGAAATTGGAACGTCCAGTTTGGGCAGAACGGGTGCCGCTGCCAGTGCACTCCCCAAATCGGGAGACTGCGCGTTCGATGCCTGAATGGTCGGCGGTTCCTCGGAGCCCGCAGCGGAGGTGGAAGTTGAACTGCCGGCAGAGCCGGCGGGAGAGGCTGGTGCGGACAAGTATTGCCGGCGAACCACTTCATCCGGAATCGCCGTTGATTCCTTTGTTTTCGAGCCGTGCCTAATCGGATTTCGGCTCGGTCGCACCGCGGCACTGGCTACTTCGGGGGTAAAGGTTAGCCCGGCTCCGGCGTTGCCATCTCCGTCCTGGTCTTGCGCAGGAGCGTTCGGCGCGCTGGCAGCGGGATGGCTGCGACGCGAGGTGACGCTGGCTTTGTACCACGCCCGCCAGCCGTATACCGACAACAAGGCCGCGGCCAGAAGAACCGAGGCAGTTAGGGCAGCGATGAGCCATTGCCTCCGGTCGCCCGACACCTCGTACGTCGCCAGAGCCTCTCGCACCTGCTCCAGAGGAACCGTGGTAGCAACTGACGGGGCAGGCGTGATCGGAAGAGTCGCAGCTGCAGCCGGCTCGGTTGGCGTTTCGACAAAAGCGGCCATTGCGGTGGTGGCTCGATCCTGTGCCGTGGACGGGCTTTCGGTGACAGCGCCTCGGGCCCAGGCGGCCTCGGCCAGCCCCGCCAACCGTCCGAGAATCTCCATCTTCTCTTCGTTGAAGGCGTAGGACGCGGTGGAGAATGCCTCCAGAACGCCTACTCTTCCGTACTGGCCGCGCAGGGGCACAACAGCGATGGATTGCAATCCCAACTGGCGGCAGACCTCGGCATCGACATGAAAATCGCGGCTGGCATCATCGCAACGCATGATCACGCCAGTACGCAGACACTCGCCGGAGATGCCAGAGTCCACATTCAGGCGGTCACCGAGTTCCGGCGCGGTTTCGCCGCTTCTGCCAACACAGACGACAACCCCGTCTCGAGGCATGGCGACCGCTGCTCCGGTTGCTCCCGTCAGGGCATGGGCAGCGACCGAAATCGTACCCAGAATCGTCTCGGTCGATTGGGTGTTGGAGGCAATCATCTTTCGCAGCTTGAAGAAGATCAGGGCTGCATCGGACTGCCAGATAGTGTCGTCGGAGAGCCCGGGACGCGTGCGAGCGCGAACTTTCGTTCCCGAGGGTTCGGGAGGTGTTGGACCAAGGGGAGGGAGAGGAGCCATTTTTTACAACCTGATACCTAATTGCATTGAATCGCCGCCCGGCCTTTCGACGACCCTCACTTACGCCGAGTGTGCGGCAAACCACCCCTGTTGTCAACGAAGGAATGCACCAAAATCAGGTCACCTGATGACACAGTCGGTGACCAAAGAACGCGGCTATACGCATCTTTCGTGTGCTCAGCCCTCGCACTGTCTCATGGTAAAACCACAACATGCGAAAAACCACGTACGCCGCCAGCGGGCCCAGCATTATCGCGCAGGCCCCCTGCCGCGCTGACCTGGCCGGAGGCACGATCGATCTGTGGCCGTTATACCTGTTCCACTCTGGCGCGCTCACGGTAAATTTCGCGGTCAACATCCTCACCACCTGCCGCCTCACGCCCCTAAAAGGCAAGCGGATCCACCTGCGCTCGGTGGATACCAAACGGGAAGAGGAATTCTCGAGCTTCGAGGCCCTGCGTAAGGCCAATCGCTTTCGTCTTCCGCTGGCCGCAAGACTGCTGCAATTTTTCGCTCCCAAAGAAGGACTGCTGATGGAGACGGACTCCGAGTCTCCCGCCGGTGCTGGCATCTCCGGCTCATCCGCTTTGATGATTGCCAGTACCGCCGCTCTGGCTCGCTTCACCGATAGACATTTGACACTCGAACAGATGCGTGTGATCGCCCAGAACATCGAGGCCCAGATTATCCGCGTGCCGACCGGTTGCCAGGATTACTATCCGGCGCTGTACGGTGGCGCCAGCGCCATCCATCTGGATGCGGACGGCATTCACCGCGAGGCCGTGACTATCGCGCCGGAAGAGATTGAATCGCGTTTTGTGCTGGCGTACACGGGCGCGCCACGGCAGTCCGGCATCAACAATTGGGAGGTCTTCAAGGCGCACATTAATGGCGACAAGCGCGTGTTCCGCAACTTCGAGCGCATCGTGGAGATTGCCCGCTCCATGCATGAGGCACTTGCGAAAGCCAAGTGGGACGAAGTCGCACGTCTGCTCCGCGAAGAATGGAAGCTGAGGCGCACTAATGCTCCGGGAATCACCACGCCACTTATCGACAAACTGATCTCCGTCGCCGGTCGCTACGGCGGACGGGCCGCCAAGGCTTGTGGCGCGGGTGGGGGAGGCTGTGTGATTTTCCTGGTAGAAGAGGGCACAGCCAGTCGGGTTGCAACCGCCATCGGCGACAATGGTGGACGCGTACTACCGCTCCAGGTGGCGCGCAACGGATTGCACGTTTGGACTGCCTGAGAACGGTGGAGATCGGAGCTAAAAATCCCACAGGACGGCTCCACCAGAGATTGCATTTCAAATTCGACCCTGGTCCCGAAACTTCTTGCTGACAACAGCACCCCAGACGGCGCTATAATCAAGGCAATCGCCGGCTCGGGGTGTCGTATGAACCCACGTTACGTTCCGTTTCTCTCTTCCGTCGTTCTCTTCTGTGTGGTCGCGGCCAACGCTGGTACCCAGCCGGCTCCTCGTATGTCCAAGCAGACTCGCATGGACCTTATCCGTGCCTTCAACTTTGAACTTGTCTATGTCCGCTCGCCATTTCCAATGGGTAAGAAGGGATTGACCCTGAAAAACGGCGACGTTTCGCCGAATGGCGAAGAGTTGCAGAACATGTTGGCCATGTGGGGACCCGCAGTCAAGCCAGGTGATCAGGCCCGCATAAGCCAAATTCTGCTGAAGAACGATCGCATCCATTTTGAAATTAACGGCGGACCGGTAAAAAAGCAGAAGTGGTACCAGCACATACAAGTGGGTGGCTCGATGGGCATGAGCACGGTGGGAGGCAATGATTCCAACGCGAACCCCCGAGGCTCGTATGTGGACCTGGTCTTTGACGGCTACGTCCCTGAACTGAATCCGCAGGAGTTAAAAGAGCTGCTCCGGCCGGTGTTCGATTTCAACGCCAAGTCGTCGGTGGAAGCCTACCTCGACACGCTCACGCCCAAGCTCAGAGACGCGATCAAGGCACATCAGATTCTGGTGGGCATGAATCGTGAAATGGTGATGGCATCGAAGGGACGCCCGGCGAAGAAAATCAGGGAAAAAGACGGCGAAGTCGAATACGAAGAGTGGATATATGGAGAGCCTCCGCAAGATGTGGATTTTGTTCGCCTCGTCGGCGATGAAGTCGTCCGACTTGAGAGCATGAAGGTCGATGGCGAGAAGATCGTCCATACGGAGAAGGAAGTGGACCTGGGAACCACTGTCGCCAAGAGTTCAGACGAACCTCGACCGCCGAATGCACCGTCATTGCGCCGCCCTGGCGAAGAGGTCGATACCGCTTCACCCGTCGGCGGTAGAGCGCCGATGACCGGTCCCCCGCCTGACCCCCTCGGCCAGGACGGGCCGTCCTCCCGACAACCTAACTAAAGAAAATGTGGGGCGCGAGGGTTCTCGCGCGAATGAACCACGTGGGGACAGCCGGTGGCGGCTTTCCCCACGTGGTTTGTTGTGCCGCACTTGGCTCACCGTGCATTACCCCTTTACACTGGATGAGTGAAAATTGCTCTGGGACAAATCAATCCCACCGTTGGAGATTTTTCCGGCAACGCCGCAAAGATGATTGCCTTCGCGGAACAGGCGCGAGCGGCCGGTGCCGGACTCATCTTATTTCCTGAGTTGGCTGTCTGCGGATATCCACCCCGCGATCTGGTGGAGCGGCCATCGTTCGTGGCCCGCAATCGTGGAACCGTGGAGCGTATCGCGGCCGAGACACGCGGCATCGCCGTCATTTGCGGGCTGGTCACCCCCGCCCACGCCGAGACCGGCAAGTCTGTCATGAACTCAGCAGCGTTGCTGAAAGACGGTGCAATCGATTTTATCCAGTCCAAAATGTTGTTGCCCACTTACGACGTCTTTGACGAGATGCGCAACTTTGCTCCCGCTAAAAGTCAGTCGCTGTTTCCATTTAGCGGCAAGCAGATGGCGCTCACCATTTGCGAGGATGCGTGGAACGACAAACACTTCTGGAACAAGCGTCTATATACGGTGGATCCCGTCGAGTCTCTGGTAAATGCCGGCGGCAACTTTGTGTTGAATATTTCCGCTTCTCCATTCTGGATGGGCAAGCGTGAGTTGCGCCGCGAGATGCTGGCCACCATCGCCCGACAGGACAAGGTCCCGGTCGCAATGGTCAACCAGGTCGGAGGCAACGACAACCTGGTCTTTGACGGCTCCAGCCTGGTATTGAACGCCAACGGTGATGTGATCGCGCAAGGGAAGTCGTTTGAGGAAGACTTGGTCTACTTCGACTCCGATCAGTTGACTGGCGAAATCCACGAGCAGATCCCTGGAGATGAAGCCAGTGCGTACGCAGCACTGGTTCTTGGAACACGCGATTACGTTCGCAAATGCGGGTTTCAGCGTGTGATTATCGGGTTGAGTGGCGGCATCGATTCTGCCCTCACCGCTTGCATTGCCGCTGAGGCAGTCGGGCCAGAAAATGTGATTGGTGTGGGCATGCCGGGTCCCTACTCGTCACAAGGTTCGATCGACGACGCTCGAGAGCTGGCTACGAATCTGGGAATTCGTTTCGAGTTGCTCTGTATCACCGACGTATTCGAGAGCTATCGAAAGACACTGCAAAAAGTTTTCGCCGGCCGCAAGGAAGATACGACAGAAGAAAACATACAGGCCCGAACCCGGGGTGCTTTGCTTATGGCGCTCTCGAATAAATTCGGCGCCATCGTGCTCAGCACCGGAAACAAAAGTGAACTGGGCGTCGGCTACTGCACTCTCTATGGCGACATGGTCGGCGGCCTGGCAGTCATTTCAGATGTTCCCAAGACGCTCGTCTACCTCCTCAGCAACTACGTGAACTCACGGAAGGCCGTAATCCCGCAAGCGACGCTGGAAAAGCCGCCGTCCGCCGAACTCCGTCCCGATCAAAAAGATATCGACTCGCTGCCTCCGTACGACGTGCTGGATGCGATTCTCGATGACTACGTCGAAGACCTGCACACCGCGGAGCAGATCGCCGCCGATCACAATTTCGATCTCGGGCTGGTGCAAAGAGTCATTCGCATGGTTGATGGCGCGGAGTATAAGCGCCAGCAGGCCGCACCTGGACTTAAAATTTCTCTCAAAGCCTTCGGCTCAGGCCGCCGCTTTCCAATCGCCGCCAAGATGAGCTGACATGGTTTCGACTCTAACCCTCAATGTTCGAAGATTTCGAAAGGAACTCATGCGCCGTTCGTTACTCTGCTGCTCGCTTGTCCTGATAATGGTTTCGTTAAGTGTGGCCCAACAGAAGGCCGCGCCTAAATCCAAGGATGCTCTTCCTCCGGTCCCCACCTTCAGCACCCGCCTTCCATCGGAAGAGACGGTGAACGCCTTCATGCGGCAGATGTTCGGCTACGATCCGTCGGTGTCGTGGAAGATCGCCGCCATCCGCCCGGCCGCCGCCCAGGGACTCTCCGAGGTGCTCGTGGTGCTCAGCAACTCGCAGGGACAGCAGAACAGCCGACTTTACGTTACCGAAGATGGCGAGCATGCCGTGATTGGCGACATCATTCCGTTCGGACCGCATCCCTTCACCGCCGCAAAGGAGGCGCTGGACAAGGGAATGAATGGGCCTTCACGTGGGTCGGCCGATGCGCCCGTCACCGTGGTTGAGTTCAGCGACCTGCAATGCCCGCACTGCAAGGAAGCCCAGCCCACGATCGACAAGCTGATGGCGGAGGAGAAAAACGCTCGCCTGGTCTTCCAGAATTTCCCGTTGCAGTCGCACGACTGGGCGGTCAAAGCGGCCGAGTACGGAGATTGCATCGGCCGCACTTCGGCTGACGCGTTCTGGAAATATGTGACCAGCGTCTACGCCGCACAAACCGACATCACCGCCAGCAACGCGGACGAAAAGCTTACAACTCTCGCTGACCAGGCAGGCGCAAAAGGCACAGATGCCGCCGCTTGCGCCGCCAAACCGGAAACCCTGAGCCGGGTGCAGCATTCGGTCGCGTTAGGCGCGTCGCTCGAAGTGACTGGAACGCCAACCCTGTTTGTGAATGGGCGAAAAATCAGTAACGTCGCTGGGCTGCCCTATGAAGTGCTGAAAGGCCTAACAGAATTTGCCGCTAAAGAAGCGAAGTAGGTCCCACGACAAACCTGTTACGGAGGGCACGCAAGGCGGCGGAAGGGTTTTACTCGCGACGAGACGAGAGGCGGGGCGTTGCTTACTTCTGCATCCAGACTTCTGCGTTCTGAATTTGTTCGTGGCTAATCACCCGCGGTGTAAGCACGATCAACAATTCGTC
>Ga0163162_10005235_pt1 | contig 12506 bp, 7 predicted proteins | sample S55metaG_FD_115310 | JGI IMG/M metagenome (GOLD analysis project Ga0163162, IMG submission 115310) | Switchgrass rhizosphere microbial communities from Kellogg Biological Station, Michigan, USA - S5-5 metaG | ecosystem: Host-associated > Plants > Roots > Rhizosphere > Soil | place: USA: Michigan...
ATGTTGTAATAGATCGAATCGTTGAAGAGCACCGTGTCCTGCGGCACGATGCCGATCGCCGCGCGCAGCGAATCCTGCGTGACGTCGCGGATGTCCTGGCCGTCGATCAGGATGCGCCCGCCGCGCGCCCGGTCGAGATCGTAGAAGCGAAACAGCAGCCGGCCGAGTGTCGACTTGCCCGAGCCGCTGTGGCCGACCACGGCCGTCGTCGTGCCGGCGGCGATCGTGAAGTCGACGTTGTGCAGGATCGGCCGCGCGCTCTCATAGGCGAAGCTGACGTTCTCGAACCGCACTGCCGCGCCGCGCACGGCAAGTGCGGGCGCATTCGGCGCGTCGGGCACCTCGCGGCCCGCGGCGAGCAGGGTGAACATGCGGTCCATGTCGGTTAAGCTTTGTTTCAGTTCGCGATACACCACGCCGAGAAAATTCAGCGGAATGTAGAGCTGCAGCATGAACGTGTTGATCAGCACGAGGTCGCCGAGGGTGAGACGCCCCGCCATCACCCCCTGCGTCGCGCGCCAGAGAATGCACACGAGCCCCGCGCCGATGATCGTCTGCTGCCCGAAGTTCAGCATGGAGAGCGAGCGCTGCGACTTGATCGCAGCCGTACGGTAGCGCTTCAGGTTCTCGTCGTAGCGCTCGGCCTCCCACTCCTCGTTGCCGAAGTACTTGACCGTCTCGTAGTTGAGCAGCGAATCGATCGCCCGCGAGTTCGCCTTCGAATCGAGATCGTTCATCGTGCGCCGGAAATGCGTGCGCCATTCGGTGACCTTCACCGTGAAGACGATATACGCGACGAGCGCGACCAGCGTGACGAGCGCGTAATACGCCTCGTACTTCGTGACGAAGAAGCCGAGAACGAGGCCGACTTCGACGAGCGTCGGCAGGATGCTGTAGAGCGAATACGACACGAGCTGCTGGATGCCGCGCGTGCCGCGCTCGATGTCGCGCGACATGCCGCCCGTCTGCCGCTCGAGGTGAAAGCGCAGCGAGAGCGAATGCAGATGGCGGAACACCTGGAGCGCAAGCCGCCGCACGGCGCTCTCGGTGACTTTCGAGAACAGGATCTCGCGCAGCTCGGTGAAGAGCGACGTGGAAAGCCTCACCACCGCGTAGGCGACGACCAGCAGCCCGATCCCGCCGGCGAGCACGATGGCGGGCGAATCCTGCGCGCGTCCGAACGCGGTCAGCTGCTGCACCGACGCAAGGCCGTCGACGATCTTCTTCATCACGATCGGCACGCCCAGGTTGGCGACCTTCGCGCCGATCAGGCAGGTGAGCGCGAACGCGACGCGCCATTTGTACGTGGTCAGGTACGGCAGCAGCGAACGGATCGTCTGCCAGTCGTTGCGCGGTCCCTTCGCGACGGGAGCCGCGTCGGCATTGGAATAGCGGCGCATGAATATTCGAGTTCTGCATGGGCATGCGGCACCATGGCGGGCATGGCGCACGGATGCGGTATCGCGGGGCGGGCGCACGTCTCGTCATGCGTGCTTTCCCGTACAATTCGATGGTCCGGACCGCGTCGGAAGACCGTCTGCCGCACTGCACTGAAACCACGGCAAAACCGCTTTCGCGCCCGGAAGGACCATCCCTTATCCATGCATTGTCGCAGAAGGCTCGATGCCGCGCTGACGCATGCTGGCTCTCTTTTTTACCGGAATCCTTCGATGACCGACCATCTGCAACTTCCACAAAAACCGGTCGCGCTGCGGGTCATGCCGCAACCGGCCGATTCCAATGTCCACGGCGACGTGTTCGGCGGCTGGATCATGGCGCAGGTCGACATCGCGGGCTCGATCCCGGCGAGCCGCCGTGCGAACGGGCGCGTCGCGACCATCTCGGTGAATTCGTTCGTCTTCAAGCAGCCGGTGTTCGTCGGCGACCTGCTGAGCTTCTACGCCGACATCGTGAAGACCGGCAACACGTCGGTCACGGTGTCGGTGGAGGTGTATGCGCAGCGCATGCGCCTTGCCGGAGAGGTGGTGAAGGTGACGGAGGCGACGCTCACCTATGTCGCCACCGACCGTGACCGCCGCCCCCGCGCGCTGCCCGCGCTCGACTGAAGCCCGGCGCGCACGCCCGGCCCGCGTCAGTTGAGCACGATGCCCTCGCGCAGCAGGCCGGGAATCGCGTCGCGCGGCATCGGGCGGGAGAAGAAGTAGCCCTGCATTTCGTCGCAGTCGCGTGCGCGCAGGAAGTCGAGCTGCGCCGACGTCTCCACGCCCTCCGCGATCACCTGCAACTGCAGCGAATGCGCGAGCGCGATGATCGCGGAGGTGATCGTTTCGTCGTCGCCGCACGCGCCGATATCCGCCACGAACGAGCGGTCGATCTTCAGCCGGTGCACCGGAAAGCGCTTCAGATACGAGAGGCTCGAATAGCCGGTGCCGAAGTCGTCGATCGCGATGCCGATGCCGAGCGCCGACAGCTCCGCCAGCATCGTGATCGCTTCCTCGGCGTTGCGCATGATCGCGCTTTCGGTGAGTTCGAGCTCCAGGTACTTCGGCTCCAGCCCGGTTTCCTTCAGAACGGAGAGCACGAGCGATGCGATGTCGCGCTGCTGGAACTGGCGCGCCGACAGATTCACCGACACGCGCGCCGGCGGCAGTCCGGCATCCTGCCACGCCTTGTTCTGGCGGCACGCCTCGCGCAGCACCCACTCGGACAACGGCCCGATCAGCCCGCTTTCCTCGGCGACCGGAATGAACGACGCCGGCGACACGAGCCCCTGCTCCGGGTCCATCCAGCGCACGAGCGCCTCGATCCCGACGATCTTGCCCGTCCCCATGTCGACCTGCGGCTGGTAGTGCAGGATGAACTCGCCGTCCCGAAGCGCACGCCGCAGGCGCCGCTCGACGTTCATCCGCGCGCCGACGCTCGCATTCATCTCCGGCAGATAGAACTGGAACGTGTTGCGGCCCATGTCCTTCGCGCGGTACATCGCCAGATCGGCTTTCTTCATGACCGATTCGGCGTCGTCGCCGTCCTGCGGGAAGATGCTCGCGCCCATGCTGCAGCCGACATACAGTTCCGTGCCATCGAGCCACACCGGCTCGGAGATCGCCGAGCGCACGCGCTCCATCCATGCGATCAGCAGGCGCTCGTCGGTGAGTTCGGGCAGCACGGCGACGAACTCATCCCCCCCGTGGCGCGCCACCGTGTCGCTTGCACGGGCGCAGCGCGCGAGCCGCTCGGCCACCACCGCGAGCAGCCGGTCGCCGACGCTGTGGCCGAGGCTGTCGTTGACGTTCTTGAAGCCGTCGAGGTCGATGAACACGACCGAGAGCTTCGTATCGCGCCGCCGCGCCTCTTCGATCGCGTGCTGCAGGCGGTCGCGCAGAAGGTTGCGGTTGGGCAGGCGCGTGAGCGTGTCGTAGTTCGCCTGATACTCGAGTTGCTCCTGATAGCGGATCAGGTCGGTGACGTCGTTGATCACGCCGATGTGATGCGTCGTATGCCCGTTCACGTTCGGCACCGGCGCGACGAACAACTGGTTCCAGAAGAGCGCACCGTCCTTGCGGTAGTTGCGCAGCACCGCGCTGGCTTCGCGGTTCCCGGCAAGACCGCGGCGGATCGCGTTCAGGCCTTCCTGATCCTGGTCGGTGCCCTGCAGGAAGCGGCAGTCCCGCCCGATCACCTCACTCGGCTCATAGCCCGTGATGCGCTTGAACGCCGGATTCGCGTACTCGATCACATTGCCGCCGGCCACCGACCCGGTGATCAGGATCGCGTTCACGCTTGCGTCGAGTGCACGGCTTTGCAGGCGCAGCGCCAGCTCGGCGCGCTTTCGCTCGGTGATGTCGTGATAGGACCCGAGCACGCCGATCGTCTGGCCCTCGCCGTCCGTGAGCGGCAGCTTGCTCGTGACCACGGTGCGCAGCGTCTCGCCCACCATGATGTCGCGCTCGTAGTGCATCTTCGGCACGCTCGACACGATCACTTCCTCGTCGTCCGCGCGCAGCACATGGGCATGCTGGCCCCACGGCAGGTCGTGATCGGTCTTGCCGATCACCTGCTCGTTGTACGCGAGCCCCGCGTCGCGGGCGAACGCGTTGTTGCAGCCGAGATACCGCGACTCGCGGTCCTTCCAGAAAATGCGCTGCGGAATGTTGTCGATCACCGCTTCGAGCATTTCGTTCGAGCGCCGCGCCTCCGCTTCGGCGTTGATGCGGTCGGTCACGTCGTTCGCCAGCATGAAGATGCCCGGGCGGCCCGAATACGTGAGCGCGTGGTGCGACATGTCCACGCTGATCGTCGAGCCGTCCTTGTGCCGGTGGCGCCAGACGCCCGCCGAGCGCTGGCCGCCCTCCTCTTCGCTCGCGCTGCGCGCAAGCCGCGCGGCGAAGCGGTCGAAGTCGCCCGCGCAGTGAAGCTCGCGCAGCGTCAGGTTCATGAATTCCGGCTCGTTGTAGCCGTAATGCTGCATCGCGGCCGGATTCACGGCGACGAAGCGCATCGTCTCGGCATCGACGATCCACATCGGCACCGGATGCGCGTCGAACAGCCCGCGAAAGCGTTCGTTGCTGCGCTGCATCGCCCGCGCGATGCGCAGCTTTTCGCGCGACGAGCGTTCGTGGCTCGCGAACGTGCAGATCAGCACGCCGCTGCCGGCGAGCATCGTGAAGATCAGAAGCAGCATCGCGCGGCCGGACGCCTGCGCCGACACGTCGAGCGCAGCGGTGAGCGCCGCGTCCTCGCGGCCGCGCAGCGCGGCGAGTTCGTCGTCGACGGCCTGCTGCTCTTCGCCCAGGCGCACGAAAGCGGCGTCCACCCAGTTGCGCGACGCGCCCGGCGCCGCCGATGCCGCGCGCCCGAACGCCGTCAGCGCGTCGCGCTTCATGACGGCGGCGCGTCGCGCGAGCGGCTCGAAGGCGCCCGTCATGCCCGGCTCGATGGCGAACTGGGCGCGCAGGCTGCTCTCCAGCGCATCGACATGCGCGATGCGCGCCTCGTGCCGCGCGGGTGCTTCCAGCGCGCCGGTCGCCTCGAAGCGCCCGAGCGCCGTGAGGTCTTCGCCGAGCGCGCTGCGATACGCGTCGAGGTCGCGCATCAGGCTCATCGAGCGCAGCGTGCGGGCGTCCGCTTCGCGCTGCCCGCTGATCTGCTCGCAGGCGACGAACGCGTTCCCGCCGAGTGCGACGAGCACGACGGCGATATTGACCAGCAGTCGCCTGGTGAGGAAATAGGTCATTGGGCTACGAGCGTCATCCGTGAAAGCGGGCGCAGGTGCGGGCCTTGCGCGCGCCGTCGGGATGGCGGCGACGCAGGACCGGCGCGCGGACGCATCGTCCACGCCGCGATGACTGGATAACGGCAGCGCCGCCGCCGAATTTAGGGCGGCGCTTAAATAACGCAGGAAGCGCTTAACTGGTTCGACGAATTCCGGGGCGCGCGTGCGCGGAGAACGTCATTCGGCCAGCCCGAATTCGCGCATGGCGGGCATGAAATCGTGGTTCAGTTCGCCGGTGCGCCGCGAGAGCTTGGCGAGCGCGAAGCGCTGGAAGCGGTCGAGTTTCGCCCATTGCGACAGGCTCGGCGCGCTCACGCCGCACAGGCTGCTCTGGCGGATGACGGTCTCGGGAACGGCGTCGGCGTGAGCCCAGACCGGATCGGATTCGGGCGTAAACTTCTCCGGCTCGACGTTCGCATGGGTGCGCAGCATTTCTTCGATCGCGTGATCGAAGTTCGGCTCGATCTCGCTCTCGTCTTCGACGGGAAATCGGGCAAGCAGGACGCGATCGTCGTGAGGAAGCATCTGCCACTGGTTGAGCGTAATCCGCATACCAAAGCGATCGAGGTTGAAGCGCACGGCGAGCGGAATGAAGCGCAGGTTATCGGACGATTCGACTTCGAAGTTGAAGAGACGCGCAGCGTCGTAAAGTCCCATGGCGGTAGCCTCTTTGGCGTGAGTGGCGAGCATCGGCATGCATCGCCGGCTTAAGTTATCGTAGGGCCTCGTACGGCAATATAACCCTTGTCGCACCCACTGTCGCATACGCATTTGCACCCGCATCTCGCCCGGCAAACAGCAAACGTCATACCCGGCGCCGCGCGGCCTCATGATAAGGAACGAGTAAAGTGAACGATCTCGAAACGGACGACCAGCCTGGCTTCATCGAACGCCGGGTGCGCCGTCACCGCACGGGCCAGACGGCGCTCGCATCGGACAACGTCGGCCAGGAATGGCCGGTCGCGCTCGTCTTCAACGGCATCTCGCACGCGGTGATGATGTGCACGCCGCGCGATCTGGAAGCGTTCGCTGTAGGGTTTTCGGTGACGGAAGGCATCGTCGAGCGCGGCAGCGACATTCACGACATCGAGGTGTTCTTCCGCGGCGACGGCGACACGTTGCCGCATGCGGAAGTGCATTTGCAGGTGGTGCAGCAGGCGTTCGCCGCGCTGAAGAACAAGCGCCGCGCGCTCGCGGGACGCACGGGCTGCGGCGTGTGCGGGATCGAAAGCATCGAGCTTCTGGACCTGCTGCCCGAGCGCGTCGCCGACACGGGCTTTCTCGCGCGACTGTCCGATGACGCCATCGCCCGCGCCGCGCGCGAGCTTCCCGCGCATCAGCAACTGACGAAGCTCACGGGCGGGCTGCACGCGGCCGCGTGGTGCGACGAAAGCGGCGCAGTGCGCTACGCGTTCGAGGACGTCGGCCGCCACAACGCGCTCGACAAGCTGATCGGGCACCTGATCCTCAAGCGCGAGGACACGACGCAAGGTTTCGTGTTCCTGTCGAGCCGCGCGAGCTACGAGCTCGTGCGCAAGTCGGCGCGCGTCGGCGTGCCGATGGTCGTCACCATTTCCGCGCCGACGTCGCTTGCCATTGCGATCGCCAAACAGGCGAACCTGCGCCTCGTGAGCTTCGCGCGCGAAAACAGCTTCGTGGAATACGACGTGGAGTGAGGGCACGCGGCGCTGGACCGCCGCCGCGCGCCTCTCGCCCGGCTCAGTCGAACCGGCTGAAGTCGGGCTTGCGCTTTTCGAAGAACGCCTGGAACGCCTCGCGCGCTTCCGGCGCGTTCAGCATCGGACTGAAGTAGCCCGCCTCCTCCTCCATGCGCGCCGCGATTTCGCGGGCGTCGGCGTGCTTCATCAGCGCCTTGGTCACCCGCAGCGACGAAGCGGGCAGCGCCGCGAGCTTGCGGGCCTGCGCGAACGCGAACGCGTCGACTTTGTCCGCATCGAGCACGCGATTCACGAAGCCCATGCTGAGCGCCTCGTTCACATCGAACGCTTCGCCGAGAAGCAGCTTTTCCGCCGCCCGCTGGTAACCGGACACGCGCGGCAAGAGGAGGCTCGACGCCGCCTCCGGGCACAAGCCGAGCTGCACGAAGGGCAGCGAAAACTTCGCCGTCGATGCGGCGTAGACGAGGTCGCAGTGCAGCAGCATCGTCGTGCCGACGCCGACCGCCGCACCCGCCACCGCCGCCACGACCGGCTTCTGCGCGCTGCTGATGCGGCGCAGGAACTGGAACACGGGCGCGTCGGGACTCGGCGCCGGCGCCTTCAGGAAGTCTTCGAGATCGTTGCCCGCGCTGAACGAGCCCCCGTTGCCGCGAATCAGCACGGCGCGCACGGCCGCGTCCTTTTCCGCTTCGAAGAAGGCGTCCGCCATCTCCTGATACATCGCCGCCGTGATCGCGTTCTTCTTGTCGGGGCGATTGAGCGCGATGGTCAGCACGCCACCGGCCCGTTCGATGAGAATGTCCATCCTGTCTCCTGAGTTCAACGCGGTCCGCAGGCGCGAAGGCCCGCGAACCGCCGTGCGTGTCACACCGGCCCTGGGGTCACGGTCTCACAGACGCTCGATGATGCCCGCCGCGCCCATCCCGGTGCCGACGCACATCGTCACCATGCCGTACTTCAGGTTGCGCCGGCGCAGGCCGTGAACGACCGTCGACGCGCGGATCGCGCCCGTCGCGCCGAGCGGATGCCCGAGCGCGATCGCGCCGCCGAGCGGATTGATCTTCGACGGATCGAGCCCGAGGTCCTGCGTCACCGCCAGCGCCTGCGCGGCGAACGCCTCGTTCAGTTCGATCCAGTCGATATCGTCCTGCTTCAGGCCCGCTGCCTTCAGCGCGGCCGGAATCGCTTCTTTCGGACCAATGCCCATGATCTCCGGCGGCACGCCGCGCACGGCGAAGCTCACGAAGCGCGCGAGCGGCGTCAGGTTGAACGCCTTGAGGATCTTCTCCGACACCACGATCAGCGCGCCCGCGCCGTCCGACGTCTGCGAGCTGTTGCCCGCCGTCACCGAGCCCTTGTTGGCGAACACCGGACGAAGCTTCGCGAGCCCTTCGATCGTCGTGTCCGCGCGCGGGCCCTCGTCGAGCCGGATCTCGCGCGCGTTCACGCGCACTTCGCCCGCCGCTAGATCGGGGAAGCGCTCGTTCAGCGTGAACGCGGCGATCTCGTCGTCGAATTCGCCCGCCTGTTGCGCGGCGAGCGCCTTGCGATGCGACTCCACTGCGAACGCGTCCTGCGCCTCGCGGCTCACCTTCCAGCGCTCGGCCACCTTCTCGGCGGTCAGGCCCATGCCGTAGGCAATACCGACGTTCTCGCTGCGATCGAAGATGTGCGGCGGCAGCGACGGCTTGTTGCCCATCATCGGCACCATGCTCATCGATTCGCATCCGCCCGCGATCATCACGTCCGACTCGCCGACGCGAATCCGGTCCGCCGCCATCGCGAGCGCGGTCACGCCCGACGCGCAGAAGCGGTTCACCGTCACGCCGCCGACCGTGTTCGGCAGCCCCGCGAGCAGCGCGCCGATGCGCGCGACGTTCAGCCCCTGCTCGGCCTCGGGAATCGCGCAGCCGACGATCGCATCCTCGATCAGCGTCGTATCCAGCCCCGGCACCTGCGCGAGCGCCGAGCGGATCGCGTGGACGAGCAGCTCGTCCGGGCGCGTGTTCCTGAACACGCCGCGCGGCGCCTTGCCGATCGGCGTGCGGCTCGCGGCGACGATGTATGCATCCTGCAATTGTTTGCTCATGTCCGACTCCTGTATCCCGCGCGCTCAGTTGCGAACCGGCTTGCCGGTCTGCAACATGCCCATGATCCGTTCCTGCGTCTTTTGCGTGCCGAGCAGCTCGATGAACGCGCGGCGCTCGAGCGCCAGCAACCATTCCTCGTCGACGAGACTGCCTGCTTCGACATCGCCGCCGCACATGCTTTCAGCGATGCGGCTCGCGATCAGGAAATCGTGCTCGCTGATGAAACGGCCGTCGCGCATGTTCACGAGCGACGCCTTGATCGTCGAAATAGCCGAGCGGCCTGCAACCGGCACCTGCTTCACCCGAAGCGGCGGACGATAGCCTGCCGCCGCCAGCGCGCGCGCTTCCTTCTTCGCGATGTCGAGCAGTTCGTGCACGTTGAAGACGATCGTGTCCGAGGGCTTCAGATAGCCCATCGCGCGGGCGTCGAGCGCGGACGCCGACACCTTCGCCATCGCCGCGTTTTCGAACGGCTTCTGGAGGAACTTGAGCAGGTCGCCGGTCGCGTTCACCGCGCTGGCCGCGTCCGCTGCGCGCAGCGCGGCTTCCTTCAGGCCGCCGCCCGCCGGCACGAGGCCCACGCCCACTTCCACGAGGCCGATGTAGCTCTCGATGTGAGCCACGCGCTTCGCCGAATGCAAGACGAGTTCGCAGCCGCCGCCGAGCGCAAGACCCGACACCGCCGACACGACCGGCACGCTCGCGTACTTCACGCGCAGCATGGTCTGCTGAAACTTCTTCACGAACGGCTCGATGCCCTTCGCGCCGCCCATCATGAACGCCGGCAGCGCTTCTTCGAGGTTCGCGCCCGCCGAGAACGGGCCGCCCGGATTGCCGAGCTTGAGCGACGCGGGCTGCCAGATCACGACGCCCTGGTAATCCTTCTCCGCGAGATCGATCGCCTGCGTGAGGCCGTCGAGCACAGACGGTCCGATCGTGTTCATCTTGCTCTTGAACGACACGATCACGACGTCGCCCTCGCCCGCGCGGTCGTCGATCCATGCGCGCACCGCGTCGGTTTCAAAGAGCGTCGTGCCCCAGGTCTTCGGATCGCTGCGGGTCTCGCCTGCGAGGGGCGCGCGGAACACCTGCTTTTCGTAGACCGGCAAATCGGAGCGCGGCACGAACTTGCGCGCCTGCGGCGACCACGATCCTTCGGCCGTGTGCACGCCGCCCTTTTCCGCCACGGCACCGTCGAACACCCATGCAGGCAGCGGCGCCCTGGAAAGCGCCTTGCCCGCCTCGATGTCTTCCTGCACCCACTTCGCGACCTGCTGCCAGCCGGCCGTCTGCCAGCCTTCGAACGGACCTTCGTTCCAGCCGAAGCCCCAGCGGATCGCCAGATCGACGTCGCGGGCATTGTCCGCGATCGATTCGAGATGCACGCCGATGTAATGGAACACGTCGCGGAAAATCGCCCACAGGAACTGCGCCTGAGGATGCTCCGTTTCGCGCAGCAGCTTGAGGCGCTCGGCGGGCGGGCGCTTCAGAATGCGGCCGACGAGTTCATCGGCTTTCGCGCCGCTCTCGACGTACTGGCCCGTCGTCGGGTCGAGCACCTTGATTGCCTTGCCGTCCTTCCGGTAGAAGCCCGCGCCGGTCTTCTGCCCGAGCGCGCCCTGCTTCACCAGTCCGGCGAGCACGGCGGGCGTCTCGTAGACGGGGAAGAACGGGTCGCCGGCGAGGTTGTCCTGCATCGTCCTGATGACATGCGCCATCGTGTCGAGGCCGACCACGTCGGCCGTGCGGAACGTCGCCGACTTCGCGCGGCCGAGGCGGGAATCGGTCAGGTCGTCCACTTCGTCAAAGCGCAGGCCGAACTTCTGCGCCTCGGCGATGACCGCGAGAATCGAGAAGATGCCGACGCGGTTCGCGATGAAGTTCGGCGTGTCCTTCGCGCGCACGACGCCCTTGCCGACGACGCTCGTCAGAAACGTCTCGAGCTGGTCGAGGATGTCCGCACGCGTGGCAACGGTCGGAATCAGCTCGACCAGATGCATGTAGCGCGGCGGATTGAAGAAGTGAACGCCGCAGAAACGCGCCTTCAGTTCGTCGGAAAAACCGTTCGACAGTTCGGTGATCGACAGGCCCGACGTGTTGGTGGCGAAAATCGCGTGCTCGGCGATGAACGGCGACACCTTCGCGTACAGATCGTGTTTCCAGTCCATGCGCTCGGCGATCGCCTCGATCACGAGATCGCACTCCCTGAGCTTTTCGATGTCGTCGTCGTAGTTGGCGGGCTCGATGTACTGCGCGTCTTCCTTCACGCCGAACGGCGCGGGAGAGAGTTTCTTCAGGTTCTCGATGGCCTTCGCCGCAATGCCGTTCTTCGGGCCTTCCTTCGCGGGCAGGTCGAACAGCAGGACCGGCACACGCGCGTTGACGAGGTGCGCCGCGATCTGCGCGCCCATCACGCCAGCGCCGAGCACGGCAACCTTGGCGATTTTCAGATTGCTCACGTTTTGTCTCCGGGGTATTGATTCGATGCGCTTCGCGGGAAGCGGCTTGAGAGGTCCGCGCGCCGCCTCCTGCCTCGAAGAAGCGGCGCTTGCTGGACGCTCAGAACAGCGCTTCGTCGTATTCCATCAGCGTCTTCGATCCGGCGCGCGCGGCGCGGATCGTCGATGCCGTTTCGGGCAGGAGCCTGGCGAAGTAGAAGCGCGCGGTGGCGAGCTTCGCCGTGTAGAACGGATCACCCTCGGCCTGCCTGTCGAGCGCGACGCGCGCCATGCGGGCCCAGAAGTACGAGAACACCAGATGCCCGACCGTTCGCAGATACGGCACCGCGGCCGCACCGACTTCGTCGGGGTTCTGCATCGCCTTCATGCCGATTTCCATCGTCAGCTTCTGCACCTTGTCGCCGATATCCGCGAGCGGATTGATGAACTCCTGCATCTCCGGCTTCACGCCTTCGGCCTCGACGAAATCCTGCACGAGCTTGCCGAACTTCTTCAGCTTCGTGCCCATGTCGCCGAGAATCTTGCGCCCGAGCAGATCGAGCGCCTGGATCGAGTTGGTGCCCTCGTAGATCATGTTGATGCGCGCGTCGCGCACGTACTGCTCCATCCCCCACTCGGAGATGAAGCCATGGCCGCCGTAGATCTGCATGCCCATGTTGGTGCCTTCGAACGCGTTGTCCGTGAGGAAGGCCTTGATGACCGGCGTGAGCAGCGCGACAAAGTCGGCGGCATCGCGGCGCACGGATTCGTCGGCGTGCGACAGTTCGCGGTCGATGTTGAGCGCGGCCCAGTACGTGAACGCGCGGCCGGCTTCGGCGTAGGCCTTCTGCGTGAGCAGCATGCGGCGCACGTCCGGATGCACGATGATCGGATCGGCCGCCTTCTCCGGCGCCTTCGGGCCGGTCAGCGCGCGCATCTGCAGGCGCTCCTTCGCGTACTGCAGCGAATTCTGATACGCGACTTCGGTGAGGCCCAGCCCCTGCATGCCGACGCCCAAGCGCGCCGCGTTCATCATCACGAACCTCGCGTTCACGACCTCGTTACC
>Ga0163162_10005236_pt1 | contig 12505 bp, 12 predicted proteins | sample S55metaG_FD_115310 | JGI IMG/M metagenome (GOLD analysis project Ga0163162, IMG submission 115310) | Switchgrass rhizosphere microbial communities from Kellogg Biological Station, Michigan, USA - S5-5 metaG | ecosystem: Host-associated > Plants > Roots > Rhizosphere > Soil | place: USA...
CTCGAAGACCTGGCGCAGCCGGGTGCGTGGAATGGCGTTGATGTTGCAGTTGACGCCGTGCGCCGCAGCCCACTCGACCGAGCGTGCGCTGGCGACCGGCTCCCAGCACTGGGGATAGGGCTTCTGGACCGGCTGCGGGAAGAGGCTGATCTCCTTCAGCACGGTCGTGGTGTTGGTGACTGGATTCCCGCCGCCGTAGTGGTCTGGCGGGCCGAGCCGCACCACGTCCTCCAAGGCACGCCCGACGTGCGGCTGGCGGAAGTAGGCGAGCGTCTGGGCATGATTCCAGCGGGTGTAGGTCGGCGGAATGGTAAAGAACTGGCCCTGATGCGAGAAGGACAACTGAGTCCAGGCCTTGATGATGATGTCATAGGCCTCCTGGAAATAGGCCCGGTTGCGCTCCTGATCCTGGATGCTGGCGCCGTAGGGGAAACCGAAGACCTCGACCTCGCGCGGCTGGTAGCCGCGGCCAACCCCGAACTCGACCCGCCCGCCGCTGACCACGTCGAGCATGGCGCCCAGCTCGGCCACCCGCAGCGGGTGCCACTGGGTGAGGATATTGGTGGCCTGGCCGAGCCGGATACGGCGGGTCTGGGCCGCGATTGCCATCTCGGCCATGAGCGGGTTGGGGCTGAACTCGGGCCCCTCGGGCTGAAAGTGGTGCTCGGTCATAAAATAGAAGTCGTAGCCGAGTTGCTCGGCGAGTACCCCCTGGCGGACCTGGTCGACCATGATACGCTGGAAGCTGGCGTGCATGTCCTCGAGGCTACCGCCGGCGACCAGCACGCCCGAGGGTGTGTCAGCGACCGGCAGGTCCGAGGCGCCGTTCTGAAAGATGCCAAACTGGATCACGTGCGCACCTCAACTTTCCTGTGGGCGGTCATGGGCGACAGAGCCCTCGCGGCCACTCTGTCAAGCGATGGGCTTTATCAGTTCCCGTTCGATGCTCTCGACCAGCGGCGCGGACTCGGGTGCGACGTGCGACCGGAACCGTGCGACGACGATCCCGTCACGGCCGAGCAGAAACTTCTCGAAATTCCACTGAATCGGCCCAGCAGGGGTAGGCTGCGTGTGCTGCGCCGTCAAGTGCTTGTAGAGCGCGCACTGGCGTGGTCCATTGACGTCCACTTTGGCAAACATCGGAAAGGTGACCCCATAACGCTGCGCGCAGAACGTGGCAATCTGGGCTGCGGAGCCAGGCTCCTGCTGGCCGAACTGATTGCAGGGAAACCCTAGCACCGCAAATCCCTGTGCGGCATACGTGGCGTGCAGGGCTTGTAAACCCTTGTATTGCGGGGTATACCCACACGCACTGGCCACATTCACGATCAAAAGCACGTGTCCCTGATACTGCGCCAGGTCGATGTCCTCCCCAGCTAGTGATGGCATAGTCCACTGCAGCATGGCTGCCTTCTCCTTCTGTCTCTCCACCGCCAAGGTACGCCCGCTGTCCATCAGCACCATCAGCATTGCACCCATTGTGCCAGAGGCACACAGGGAAGGCAAGGTGTTCGATGGTCGCGTGGTCGACGAGTCGCCACACCGCCATATGTGCCTGGAACGCAGCCTTCAAGGGCAGGATCAAGGGCTGAAGTTCGCCAAGGGTCACGCTGATCACATCGGGGAACTCCGGTGGGTGGGACGGCAGATCGGTGCACCGTAAACCGGCCAGTGATACCTCCTTTCTCAGAAGCATACTCGACCATACATTGGGAAGAACTCACATTGAAGGAGGTGGCGGATACGGTACAATCCTATGGCAGGTTTACTGGTAGAACACCGCCAGAGCGTCGACGAGCCGTGGTCGGCAGGCGCTCAAGAAAGGTACCGTATGCATGACTATGACATCGAATTCTTCTGGGATCCTGTCTGTCCCTTTGCCTGGATCACTTCTCGCTGGATTGCCAAAGTGTCGGCTCAGACAGGGTACAAGGTCGATTGGCGGTTGATCTCGCTGCGTCTCCTCAACAAGCAAAAGAACTATGCCACGGAGTTTCCGTCGAATTACGAGCGTGGCCATACGGCTGGCCTGCGCATGTTGCGGGTGGCCGCCAAAATACGGTCTGAACTGGGTCGTGAACACATGGGAGCACTCTACGAAGGCTATGGCAGAGCCTACTGGGATCAGCCCAAAGGTTCGGGGATGAGCCAGAAGCTTGGCACAGTTGCCCATATTGGGGAAGTGCTGCAAGCTATCGGGTTGCCCGCGGCATTGGCGACGGCCGCGGATGACACCGGTTGGGATGCTGAACTCGAGGCCGAGACCGCCCTCGCCCTCAGCCGTACTGGCCGTGACGTGGGCACCCCGATCATCACGTTTGCACCACCCGATGGAGTGTCATTTTTTGGCCCGGTGATTTCCCGCATTCCCCGTGACGAGGAAGCCGTTCCGTTGTGGAACGCTGTGCTCACGCTGGCACAATTTCCTGGCTTCGCCGAACTCAAGCGCAGCCTCCGCGAGGCCCCGCAGTTGCGTATCCTTGGCAATCTTCATGATACGCTCCTGCAACGGCCTCCTCTCTAGGCCCCTTGCCGCAAGAAACTCGTCTCCCGGGACGCCGATGCGCATCTGACCAGGGCCCTCTCAGCTAGCCATATTGAGGGTGGACAGTGCAACACCTTGCCCTCAAGCATTTTGCAGGCGCCCTCTCCGCACAGCGTGGGCTACTCGAACTGGCTGTCCGGTGCCGCCAACCCATAATGCGCCCGCAGCGTGTCCCCCTCGTATGCCATGCGAAAGAGCCCGCGACGTTGGAGCAACGGGATCACCTCGGCAATGAAGACCTCCAGCATTGCCGGCAGCACGGGCGGCATAACATTGAAACCATCGGCCGCGCCATCGGTGCACCAGTCTTCCATCAGATCAGCGACCTGTTCCGGCGTGCCCACGAAGGTGTGATGCCCACGCGCACCGGCGAGTCGCGCCAGCAGCTGCCGCAAGGTGGGTTGCTCCCGACGCACCAGATCTAGGATGACTGCAGTACGGCTGCGCGCCGCTTCCACGGTACGCGGGTCGGGGAAATCGTCCGGTACGAGAGGCGTATCCAACGGCAGATGCGAGAAGTCATGTCCACCGAAACGGCCCGAGAGCCGCTTGCGCCCGGCGTCTGGATGCGTCAGTGCGCTCAGTTCCTCTGCCAACCGCTGCGCTTCGCCGGCACTGGAGGCGATCACCGGGCTGAGGCCGGGCAGGATCAGCACCTGATCAGGGCCGCGTCCTGCGGCCGCGACTCGCGCCTTGAGATCGGCATAGAAGGCCTGTGCGCTCGTCTTCTCCATATGCGCCGTGAAAATGGCCTCGGCATGGCGCGCCGCAAACCCACGACCCGTGTCCGACGACCCGGCCTGGACGAGGACCGGTCGCCCTTGCGGACCGCGCGGGAGGTTCAACGGCCCGGCCACGCGGTAATAGACGCCCTCATGGTTGAGAGGCCGAATGCGTGTCGGGTTGGCGTAGCGGCCACCGGCGCGATCATCCAATTCCGCGTCAGCCGCCCAGCTATCCCATAACCCCTTCACGACCGTCAAAAACTCCTCGGCACGGGCGTAGCGCTCCGCGTGGCTCATCTGTGCGACCCCGCCATAGTTGCGTGCGGCCGGTGCTAACCAGGACGTGACGATGTTCCAGCCGATCCGGCCGCGGCTGATATGATCCAGCGACGCGAATTGTCGGGCCAGATTGAACGGCTCCGTGTACGTGGTCGACGCGGTCGCGATCAGGCCAACCCGGCTGGTGCTTACGGCCAGCGCCGCCAGCACGGTGAGAGGCTCGAGCGCCGTGCGCGGGCCATGCGCGATATCCTCGCCCAGCGCTAGCTGGTCCGCGAGGAAGATCGCATCGAACAACCCCGCTTCCGCGTGCTGCGCCAGCGCCTGGTAGTAGCGGATATCGGACAGCGCCAACGGCGACGCCGCGGGATGCCGCCATGACGCCTCGTGGTGGCCGCGACTATGGATAAACAGATTCAGGTGCATGTGGCGTTTCATCGTATGCCGTCCACCGTTGTATGGTAGTGGGTAATCCTGAAGGGCTCCAGTAGAGCCTTGCGCTTCAGAAACACCTGGCCCTGACACCGCCGAAAGACATACGCCAGTCCCTTCCCTGTGCGATGATCCCGTCGGCATCGGCACCCCAGCACCGTATCACACCCGGTGGTGGAGGAACAAGTATGCATGACGCGTCCTGGCACAGGAGGCAGGCAACCGCGGCGACAGGCCCTCTGCACCCTGGGCAACCCGCTCTGAGGCGCATCTATAAAGGCTTTGCCATACGTCAAGCACAAATGATGTTTTTCTGCTTGACCTTACGTGTCACATCGTCTATCTTACGGCCATATAACGAGGTGAGATGACTACGATAGTATTAGAGACTTGCATTCACAGGTATAAGAACACATCAACACGCATGACAAGCCCTGGAAAAAAGGGAGAATGCCTTCGTATATGTGGCATGCAGCCATAGACATGCCCGTGCGTGCTTCTTCCCCTGCCCCACCGCGTTGTAACAGGCCCGCATGGCCTTTCCAGAGCACCCAGGGTGCACAGACGGGTAGCCGGAGAGCTGCCTCACACCATAGTCGAGGGTCCGAGACCATGGCCGCTGCTCATACCCTGACTGCGCCAAAGGTCACCCCCGAGGAGGCCCGCTGTGATGCGCGTATGGCCAGGAATACCGGCGCCGCTTGGCGCCACATGGGATGGCAAGGGCGTCAACTTTGCGCTCTTCTCCGAGCACGCGACCCAAGTGGAACTCTGCTTGTTTGAGCTGGTAGACGCGGTGCAGGAGATGCACCGGCTCCCACTCCCCGTCTGCACCGACCACGTCTGGCACGCCTATCTGCCGGACGTGCGCCCTGGGCAACTCTACGGCTACCGCGTCTCTGGTCCCTACGCCCCTGTGCAGGGTCACCGCTTCAATCCCCACAAGGTGGTCCTTGACCCCTACGCCAAGGCCATCGGCCGGGAGGGACGCTGGGGGGACACCCTTTTTGGGTACCGCCTAGGCGCCCCCGACGCCGACCTGTCCTTTGACTCGCGCGATAATGCAGCGTCGGCCCCCCTGGCGGTGGTCAGTGATCCGGCCTTTACCTGGGGAGCAGACCGTCCCCCGCGGATCCCCTGGCACCACACGCGTCTCTACGCGCTGCACATCCAGACCTTTACCCAGGGGCAGCCCGCGATCCCCGCGCCATGGCGCGGCACGTACCTGGGGCTGACCTCGGAGGCGGCGCTCCGCCACTTGACCACTCAGGGCTGCACGGCGGTGGCCCTCCGACCGATCCACGCCGGCCTGCCCGCGCGGTGCCCGGTTGCCGGGAGGCAGCCATCGGCCTGGGGCAACATGCCACTGGGCTTGTTCGCTCCCGCGGGCGGTTATGCCGCCCGCGGGGGGCCGCTCACCGCTGTGCAGCAATTCAAAATCATGGTCAGCAGGCTACACGGCGCCGGGATCGAAGTGCTGCTGGATGTGGTCTACACTCCCACGGCGGAAGGCAACCACCTGGGACCGACCCTGTCGCTGCGTGGCATCGACAACGCCGCATATTACCAGCTCGCGCCCGACCAGCCGCGATACTATCGGGCGGCCCCAGGCGCCGGCAACGCCCTCAACCTGGAACACCCGCGCGTGCTCCAGCTCCTGATGGACAGTTTGCGCTACTGGGTCACGGAGATGCATGTAGACGGCTTCCGCTTTGCCGGGGTCACGCCCATGGCTCGCGAACACGCGACAGTGGACCGCGGCGGGGCCTTAGGAACCCTCCTGCACCAGGACCCGATCTTGTCCCAGGTCAAGCTGATGGCGGCACCGTGGGGCGGAGGCCCCAGCGGCGTGGCGGGGGACAATGGCCCCGAGTCCTGGGGGGCTCAGCCTGGCCCGGATCGGGCTCCCGTGCGACGCGGCGGGCACGGCGACCAGGGTCCGTGGGCGGCGTAGGCCAGGCAGGGCGTGGCGCAGCTGTGGCGCGGATGCCACCGATGCCTGTGGTGTCAAAACGTTTTTGGTATCGATCTCCACGTGTGTCCCTGGCGGCTCTGCTGCCTCAAACTGTGCGAGTTCTGCTATGTATCTCGATTTTTACCGGCTCAAAAGCGCTCCGTTCTCGATCACCACCGACTCCGCCTGGCTTTTTTTGAGTGCGAGTCATCAAGCGACTTTGGACGCCCTGGCGTCTGGGATTGCCGCGCGCCAGGGCTTTGTGGTCATTACGGGCACCAGGGGGGTCGGAAAAACAACGTTAGTGCGCTCCTATCTGGCTCGCGTCGCTCCGCCACAGCTCACCACGATTGTGAGTTGGCAGGCGCGCCTCTCCTTTCTGGAGTTACTCGTCCTCATGACTCGCCATTTCGCGGTACTGGGGACGACGGACGATACCGGGGCCCTGCTGGCGCATCTGCGGCAGCTCCTCTGGCACGAGGTCCACCAGGGCCGGCAGGTGGTGCTCATCATCGATGAGGCGCAGCACTTGCCCCGCCAAACCCTCGAGCAATTGCCGTTGCTGGCGCATTTGATCCCCTCCGGGGAGCCCTCCCTCCAGATTGTGCTGGTCGGCGAGCCGGCGCTGCTGCACCTGCGGCGCCGAGGACTCCGCCGCGTGGCGCAGCACATCGGCATCCGCGCCACGCTCCTGCCCCTGACGGAGGCAGAGAGCCTGGCCTATATCCGCCAGCGCGTGGCGCAGGTGGCCTTGCCGGGGGAACCGATCTTCACCCAGCAGGCCCTCCAGGCTATTGTGCGCCACGCCCATGGGGTACCGCGCGACGTGAACCTCCTCTGCACCAATGTGCTCCTGGCCGGGTTCTGGGCGCAACAACAGCCGATTACGGAGGCCCTCGTCCAGCAGAGCATTGCTGCGTCCAGGGGCCCGCGGCTTTTCCCGCTGGGGCGGCTGGGTCTCGCTGCCGTGGCAGTCCTCGGGCTCATAGCGGTCCTTCTGTGGGGGGCGCCCTTCAGCACGAGGCCACAGGCCAGTCGCAACAGCTCTACGGCGCCTGCGCATCCGAGTCCCCAGGCGCAGCCGCCCCCAAGCGCGCCTCAACTCGTGGCTCCGCGCCTGCCGCAGCCAGAGCCTGCGCCGCAGGCGCGTACAGAAGCTACCCCCAGCGAGGGCCACGTCCGCCTCGTGCCCCTGGAGTCGCCTGAAAGCCAGCGTCCAAAGACACCGCCAGCCCGCCCCCCCCAAGCCACCCGCCCGCTACCTGCCCCCCCCATGGGTACGGCAGGGAAATCGTGCAACGAACTGAAGGCCGAGATTCAGGCAAAGCTTGACGCGAGAAGAGTCACAGGCTATTCGTTGACTATCATAGCGCGTGAAGACGTGCAAGGCCACCATATCGTGGGGACCTGCGAGGGCAATACAAAAAAGATCGCCCTCAACCACTCGCGGCGCTCGCAGTAAAACCTCGGACTCCTTTCAGGGGTGGTGTTCCAGCGGCACGACCATCAGCCGGCGCATGAACGTCGATCGCGGCAACGTCGTGCACCTCCCCGGGCTGGCCGAGGAGTTTCAGCGGCGGGGTTGGGACCGGTCACCGCGGTTCTCCGCCTATGTCGCCGCGGTCCACGCCGCCACTTCAGCGAGGTGAGTCGGAGCCTCGTGCATTGCTCCTGATCCTCTTGCGGATCGCCTGCCCGCTTGTGAGATACGCTGCACACGGCGGCGGTCAGTAACCTCCAAGTGACTGCCCATTATGAGGAGGAACAGCGACTTGCCTCCTGAGCTACTACCAAATTGATCAGCGTTCTAGGCCCCGTCTGGGGCATGTCGTCCTCCACCCACTCCTGGATCTGTCGCACCTCCAGGGCGGGCAACCACTTGGTCAACGAAGACACATGGGAGATGGGATAAGGTACCATTCTCGTAGCATACGCTCGCAGAAGTGTCAGGCCATTTAGGCGTTATACCCTGTGGCCAGTAGGCGTGTGTGTGGAAACATTTGACTTGTCCTGAAGTGGGGTGTAGTGTACTTTCTATATAGAGACCTATCCGCATACCACAATGTTTGGCACACTAGGGGGATAGTGAGGCCGGCCTCCCTGGTGGAAGATGATGGACTCCCGGCACTGACGCAACGCTCGCTACGTGGGGCACTGGGAGGAGAGACGCGAGGTCGGGCAGTATGCCCTGAGCATCTGCTATCTATGATGGGCCGACACTGACGGCCCACAGGATCTGGCGAGTTTGCCTCGGCACGGAGAGGCCTGCATGCCTGCAAAAATTCTCGTGGTCGATGATGAGTCCGATCTCGAATTGCTTATTCGGCAAAGATTTCGTCGTCACATCCGCCGGGAGGAATGGCACTTTGCGTTTGCCCACAATGGCGTTGAAGCCCTCGAAATGCTACGGGGAGACCCGGAATTCGACCTGGTCCTCACCGACATCAATATGCCGGAGATGGATGGTCTGACGTTGTTGGGCGAACTTCCTACCCTCAATACCGTCCTCAAAGCCGTGGTCGTGACCGCTTATGGCGATATGGGCAATATTCGCACGGCCATGCACCGTGGGGCCTACGACTTTCTCACCAAGCCGATCGATTTTGCTGACCTCGAGGTCACCATCACCCGAACCCTGGCACATGTGCAGCAATATCTGCGGCACGTGGCACGTCTCACGATCGCTGCTGCCGATGTCGAAGCCGGCGGGTTCGACCCCGCGAGCCTCGATGACGTCGTCCAACATGGTAGCGACCTGGGGCGTCTAGCGCGGGTCTTCCAGAGCATGGTGCGCGAGGTCCAGGCCCGTGTGCAACGTCTGCAACAACAGGTCCAGGAGCTCCGCATCGAGATTGACCAGAGCCGCAAAGCGCGCCAGGTGGCCGAGGTGACCGAGACGGACTATTTTCGTCGCCTGCAACAAGAGGCACAGACCTTACGCACTCGCACCACCAGGCACGGTGACAGACGTCCAACCCAAGGCGGGCAGGATGCCCCTGAGGAGCATGACCATGCCCAGGCACGAGGCCAATCAGGCGCCGCCGCACACACTGGCCAGCAGTAACGAGGACACCTGGCGACAACACTGTCAGCAACTCGAAGAGCAGCTCACAGCCCGCACCGCTGAGTTGGATGCAGCCCACGCCCAGCTGCAGGCGGAGATTCGTCAGCGCCAGCAACTCGAAGCCACCCTCGGCTCGAGTGAGGCGCGTTACCACAGCCTGTTCGAGGAGTCTCGCCAGGCCGTCTTTATCAACACGCGTGCCGGCGAGCTCCTCGAGGCCAACCAGGCGCTGCTAGCTCTCTTTGGCTACACCAGACATGAGTTGCAAGGCCTGCCAATTCGTGCGATCTATGCCAATCCCGCAGACCGGGAGCCCTTCACACAAGAGATGGAACGTGCAGGCTCGGTGCGCGACTTTGCCATGCAATTCCGCAAGAAGGATGGCACCGTGATGGACTGCCTGCTCAGTGCTACAGTGTGGCGTGCCGCTGACGGCAGTGTGCTCGGCTACCAGGGCATCATTCAAGACGTGACCGAACGCCAGCGGGCCGAGCGGGCTCTGGCCGAGTACCGCCATACCCTGCAGCAGCAGGTGGAAGACCGTACGCAGGAACTCCAGGCCAAAAACGCTCAGCTCGAAGACACCCTACGGCAACTCCACAGGATGCAAGACCAGGTGATCGTGCAGGAAAAACTGGCCTCCCTGGGTGCCCTGACTGCCGGCATCGCCCATGAGATTCGCAACCCGTTAAATTTCGTGAACAATTTTGCCGACCTGTCGAACGAGCTGCTCCACGAGTTGCATGACGACCTCGCAGATCAGCAGGCCCTCTTCGATCCCCAGACTTTTGAAGACATCGAGGATCTGTTGGCGTCCTTGCAACAAAACATGCAAAAAATCACCGAGCACGGCAAGCGCGCCGACCGTATTGTCAACGGCATGCTGCAACACTCGCGCGGCCAGGCGGGGGTACGCCAACCGACCGACATCAACCTGTTACTCGGCGAAGACATCGACCTGGCCTATCATGGCATGCGCGCCCAGGATACCTCGTTCAATATCAGCATCGACACAGTTCTGGACCCGTCCGTCGGCTCGGCCAATGTGATCTCGCAGGACATTAGCCGGGTCTTTCTCAATGTGCTCAACAACGCCCTGTATGCTGCCCACCTCAAGCATAAAGAACTGGGCGAGGGCTTCAGACCCACGCTCTCCGTGCGGTCGACCAACCTGGGCGACCGCCTGGAAGTGCGCATCCGTGATAATGGCAACGGCATCCCCCCGGAGATACGTGACCAGCTCTTCCAGCCCTTTTTTACCACTAAACCGGCTGGTGCTGGCACTGGCCTGGGGCTGTCGATCAGCCGTGACATTGTGGTGCAAGAACACCAGGGGTCGATCGAGATCGACTCCGAGGTCGGCCAGTATACCGAGTTTATTATCACGTTCCCGAGACAGACCAGCTAGCTGCAGAACACGATGAGCACTGATGCATATTCTAGTCGTAGACGACGAACACGATGTGCAGTTACTGTTCGAGCAGCGCTTTCGCCGCGAACTCCGCACCGATGAGATTGCCTTGCACTTTGCCTTCTCAGGCGAGGCTGCTCTGGACTCCCTCAAACGCCAGGAAGCCGCGCAGGTTATGTTGATTTTGTCGGATATCAATATGCCTGGAATGAGCGGCCTCGAACTGCTCAAGCGGATAAAGTCGTACTATACGCACCTGAAAGTGTTTCTCCTCACGGCTTATGACGATGCGGGCAAATACGACATGGCCATGCAATACGGCGCAGATGCTTACCTGACCAAACCGATTGACTTTGCAGCGTTGAAACAAAAAATCCAGGCGTTGTAGATCTAGGCTCGGCCCGGGAGCTTGGGGGCTTGCTGCACCACCGTTAGAGGAACACAGTTCATGGCACAGATTATTTCGATCCACTCTTTCCGGGGTGGCACGGGGAAATCCAACATTACTGCCAACCTGGCAACGCTCATGGCCGCTACGGGACGACGCGTCGGCGTGGTCGACACCGACATCCAATCGCCGGGCATTCACATCGTGTTTGGTCTCAACGAGGCGCGCATGACGTATACGCTGAACGATTATCTCTGGGGTGCCTGCGACGTCAAAGCCGCGGCATACGATGTTACCTCCAGGCTGGGCGAGGCGTGCGCCGGGCAGGTGTTTCTCATCCCGTCCAGTATCAAGCCAGGACAGATTACTCGCGTGTTACGGGAAGGCTACGATGTCGGCCGGCTCAACGACGGCTTTCACGAACTCATCGAGGAACTGGACCTGGACGTGCTGATGATCGATACCCATCCCGGTTTAAACGAGGAAACGCTTCTATCGATTGCCGTCTCCGACGCCCTAGCGATCATCCTGCGCCCCGACCAGCAGGACTATCAGGGCACCAGCGTCACGGTGGAGGTGGCGCAGAAACTCGATGTGCCGTGCCTGCTGCTGATCGTCAACAAGGTCCCGGACATCTTCGACATGGCTGAGGTGCAGGCGCGGGTAGCCCAGACGTATGGCTGTCAGGTGGCCGCGGTTCTGCCGCACGCCAAGGAAATGATGACGTTGGCCAGCGCCGACCTCTTCGTCCTGCGCTACCCGGACCATCCCATCACAGCGTCGCTCCAACAGGTGGCGCGGATGCTGGTGGGTGAAAACTAATGCTACGCCCCGGGACTGCACACGGCTAGGTGCCCCGCCAGTTTGGTGGGGCGCATTCCCTCTTCTCTCTACTGTGGTATCCTCGCTGTCGTGTTCTCCTGCACCCCATGCGGGCGAGAGACAGGGTGAATGAGTAGAGGGATTTTGCTCGAAGGACGACACGAACATGCCCAGAAAACCCGTTAACCCTGGATTAGCAGAGCCTCCAGGCCAGGAACGCGCCGCCAGTCGCACCATGGCTGATGTGCTGACGCTGCCTGCCCCTCTCCGCCAGCTCGCCACCTGGATGCTCCGCCAGGGTCCTGTAAGCCTGGAGGAGGTGGCGGCCCACCTGGGGCAGGAGACCGCTGAGGTCCGCGCCCTGCTTGATACCCTGGTGGCGCAAGGCGTGACGCAGGTCCACGACCGACAAGGTGTCCCGCAGTATCGCATGCGTCTGTTCTCCAGGCCGCGGCGCCAACCCACGCGGGATCTCTGGCAGACCCTGGACGAGAAGCTGAAGCCATAGCCTGTTCCTCGAGGAGGGCCGTCGATGGACCTGGACGAGGCGTTAGCACGCACGATCACGTTGCTCGAACGCCAGGGCTTTGCCACCTACCGTACGCTCAAGCGCCGCTTGCACGTCGATGACGCCACCCTGGCGGCGCTGAAGACCGCCCTGGTGGACACCCAACACCTGGCCACGGAGGAGGGCGGTACGCGCCTAGTGTGGCTGGGGGAGTTACGTCCAGGCACGGGGCCCACCCGCCTGGAGGAGGACGACGCGGCCCCAGTCATGGGCGCCCCCCCGTCCCCGCTGGGCCCCCGCGCCTGGAGGCCCATGGTAGGCCGTGCGGCGGAAGTGGCGCTGTTGCAGGCGCGCTGGACCCCCGTGCTGGCCGGGCA
>Ga0163162_10005237_pt1 | contig 12498 bp, 9 predicted proteins | sample S55metaG_FD_115310 | JGI IMG/M metagenome (GOLD analysis project Ga0163162, IMG submission 115310) | Switchgrass rhizosphere microbial communities from Kellogg Biological Station, Michigan, USA - S5-5 metaG | ecosystem: Host-associated > Plants > Roots > Rhizosphere > Soil | place: USA: Michigan...
CATTTACAGAATAGTTGTTGGGATTATAATATATCAGGTCAACACCTGCAGTTGATTGCAGTAATCCTGTTTCAATGAGTCTTGCATTGCGAATATCACGATACTCAGGTTCTCCCAGGTCCGGCGTTTTACAGGAGGTAAAAAAAAGCACTGCAATCAAAAGGGTAAATAATAATGATTTCATACAAATTGTTTTATTGATGTAAAATACTGTATCTGTCAAATTATCGCACCACAATCTGTTAATAACTTTGTAAAGTATAAGGTCAGGCGAAAGATTAACACCCCGGTTTACCTGCATAACGTTTTAATGATGCTTTGATGCATTGGATACAATGATGTTAATGTACTGGCATCCGCCAGTTCAAAATCCGCAAAATCAAAACCTGGTGCCACCGTACAGCCAGCAAAACAAAAAATGCTACCAGGTGCAGGTCTACTGGCAAACCAGCAATCAGCAGGAACAACATACTGGAACATCAACCCCTTGCTAATATCATTTCCCAAATGAACGATCTCCAGGTTACCGTCTTGTTGCAGTACATAAACATCCAGTGGATCTCCCGTATAAAAATGCCAGCATTCGTCACTTTTGATGCGGTGAAAGGCAGAAAAATTTCCCTGTTCCAGTAAAAAATAGATAGCTGTAGAAAATACTCTTGGTGCTCCGAATCTTTCCGGCAATGCTGATGCTGAAATTATTTCTGTGCTTTTATAAGTCTCCTTAAACCAACCACCTTCCGGGTGTGGCTGCAGGCAATATTGCTTTATTAATTGCTGAGCGCTGAGCATAGATAATGATGTTGCCAATGAAGATAAAGAAACTAATTTATTGGATGGAGGGTAAAGATTGTTGTTGTATTTTTATTGCTCAACAAGAAATTATGAAGCCAATCATGAGAAGGAAATTTTTAGCAACCGAAGCCACATTAACAGCAGGAACAGCCGCCGCATCGGCCCTGCCATCACAAACTACAGGGGAAGAGAAAAAGCAACTGGTACACCACGTATTCTTCTGGTTAAAAAACCCTGATTCAATCGAAGACCGGGATAAATTGGTGGAAGGCGTAAAGACACTGGCAAAGATCGAGACCATTCGTAAACTGCATGTAGGTATATTGGCTAGTACTGAAAAAAGAGACGTCGTAGATACCAGCTGGCAGGTTTCTGAGTTGATGTTCTTTGATGACACTGCCGGCCAGAAAGTATACCAGGATCATCCTATCCACCAGGCATTCATAAAAAACTATGGTCATTTATGGGCTAAAGTGCTGGTATATGATGCGGCTGAGGTATAGAGCTTTAATTACCTGATTACATTACCTGCTTCTTTCTACTACGAATATTCCAAAGCAACACTGTCAATCTTTAAACAGGTTCCTATGGTATTATTATTATTATTATCATCTCCTTAATATTCCTGTCCGGGGTAATTTTCTTTAATAATCATTGATATATCGCCGGCATCATTTTCCTGTAATAGGGTTACTGTTAAAGACTTTGGCATTTTATTAAATGATATCAATCATTTTACAGGCTGAAGTAGATCACTGGTATTGGGTGACCATGTTTTTATCTTTCATCGTTTTTTTGGAGGCATATGCAATCATTAATGTTGAAATAATAAATCATGGCCCATACAGATATTACAAAGCCAGTTGATCTTACGCTGCATGCTGAGGGAACAGGTCCTCTCCGGTCAATGCGACCCATTTACGTGGATTTTATGCCCCCCTGCAACAGCGCATGTCCTGCGGGAGAAAATATACAAGGCTGGTTGTCCCATGCCCAGGCAGGGAATTATTTTGAAGCTTTTCAAACGATAATGGAAGACAACCCTTTCCCGGCGTTGATGGGCAGAGTTTGTGTAAAACCATGTGAAACGGGTTGTAATCGGAATCATATTGACAACACTGTCAATATCCACGCAGTAGAAAGATTTATAGGTGATGAAGCTATCAGGAAGCAATGGCAGGTTCGACACAATGCAGCGCCAACGGGAAAAAGGGTACTGGTGGTGGGTGCAGGCCCTGGTGGTTTATCTGCTGCTTATCACCTGGCCAGGATGGGACACCAGGTGGAAATTTTTGAGGCAGGTGGCCATCCCGGCGGCTTGCTTTGGACGGGCGTTCCGGAATATCGTTTACCCAATACCGTTCTGAAATCAGAAATTGACCGGATTGTAAAAATGGGCGTGGCGATTCGTCTGAATTATAAAGTGCATGACCTGCCCGGCGAAATGGAAACTGGTAAATTTGATGCTGCGTTTTTGTCAATTGGGGCCCAGCTCATTCACAAAGAAGAATTTCCTAATGATCAATCAGTGCACACTACTGATGCCTTTTCTTTTTTCCAGGAATATAAATCCAATCCATCGCCATTTATCAATAAAAAAATTGTGGTGTATGGCGGCGGAAAACTGGCTTTATACATTGCCCGTATTGCAAAGCGATTTGATTCGGAAGTGGTTGTTTATTTCGCAGGAGATAAAAAATTGATGCCTGCATATGATTATGAGACAGAAGATGCACTGGCAGAAGGGGTAGATGTGCAATTATTACAAAGTGTTTGCAGTATAAAAGATAAGACCATTAAGCTGGAGAAAATGAAAGTGGAAAAAAGCAAAGCAGTTGGTACCGGCGAATTTGAAACTGTTGCCGCGGACGTACTGATTGTGGCCAATCGTCATGAAACGGATTCAGGTTTTTTACGTTCCATGACAGGAATAGTGATTAATGACGATGGTACCATAAACATTGATGCGCAAAAGATGACGGGTTGTGAAGGAGTATTTGCCGGTGGCGATATGTTGCCGGGAGAAAACCGGAGTTCTACTATTGCAATTGGCCATGGTAAAAAGGCTGCTAAGTATATCAATGCTTACATCATGCAGCAACCATTTGTTAAAGGGGAAAAACATCCAACCGCAGGTTACAGAAAATTGCATATGTGGTACCAGACAGAGGCACCACAAAAAGAGCAGGATAAGCTTACACCAATACAGGCCATCAGAACCTTTGATGAAATAGTAGACGGGCTGGAAGAGCCGGAAGCAAGATATGAGGCACAGCGCTGCCTTAGCTGTGGTAACTGTTTTGAATGCGACGGCTGCTTTGGTGCCTGCCCGGAAGATGCGATTATAAAACTGGGTAAGGGTAACCGTTATAAATTCAATTATAATGCATGTACCGGATGTGCAGTTTGTTTTGAGCAATGTCCCTGTCATGCTATAGAAATGATTTCAGAACCTGTTAATTCAATTACTGATGTTAAATAAAAAAATAATCGCAACGATAGATGGAAATGAAGCTGCGGCTTATGTAGCGTATCGTGTAAATGAAGTATGCGCTATCTATCCCATCACACCTTCTTCTACCATGGCCGAACTGGCAGATGAGTGGGCTTCGAAAGGAATAAAAAATATCTGGGGTGCTGTGCCCGATATCATGGAAATGCAAAGTGAGGCTGGCGCTGCAGGTACCGTACACGGTGCTTTGCAAACCGGGTCGCTTACCACTACTTTTACTGCTTCACAGGGATTGATGCTGATGTTACCCAATATGTATAAAATTGCCGGGGAATTGACGGCTGCTGTATTTCATGTGGCTGCCCGTTCTTTAGCTGCACAGGGGTTATCTATTTTTGGCGATCACCAGGATGTAATGGCCGCAAGAACTACCGGCTTTGCCATGTTGAGTTCTGTAAGTGTGCAGGAAGCTCATGATTTTGCATTGATAGCGCAAGTGGCTTCTTTGAAATCAAGAATACCTGTGATCCATTTCTTTGATGGATTCCGTACCTCACACGAAGTAAATAAACTGGAATTGTTGAGTGATGAACAGATTAAATCGATGATCCCTGATGAACTGGTGATTGCTCACCGTAGCAGGGCGCTCAATCCTGAAAATCCTTTTATTAGAGGCACCGCTCAAAACCCGGACATCTATTTCCAGGGGAGGGAAACGGTCAATAGTTTTTATAATAACATGCCGGGTATTGTTGAAGAAGTGATGAATGACTTTGAGAAAATGACCGGCAGGAAATATGAACTCTTTCAATTTTCCGGAGCGCCCGATGCTGAAAGGGTTGTGATTATCATGGGTTCCGGCGGAGAAACTGTTGATGAAACAGTAAACGCATTAAATGCGGCGGGTGAAAAAACTGGCGTAGTACAGGTTCGCTTATACAGGCCGTTCTCTTTGGATCATTTTATCAAATCATTACCGTCGACAGTAACATCAATTGCAATACTGGATCGTACCAAAGAGCCTGGCGCAAGCGGTGAGCCTATGTACCAGGATGTATTGTCAACCCTGGTGGATGCATTGCAACAGGGAAAAATAAAAAAATTGCCAAGATTGATCGGCGGTCGTTATGGACTTTCTTCTAAGGAATTTACACCAGCCATGGTAAAAGCAGTATTTGATGAATTGAAAAAAGGTAAACCTAAAAATGGGTTTACTGTTGGCATCAATGATGATGTTACTTTCACCAGCCTGGAATATGATCCTTCTTATACTTTAGATGAATCAGGATGGCGACAAGGTTTATTTTTTGGATTGGGTGCCGACGGAACAGTAGGAGCCAATAAAAATACGATCAAGATCATCGGGGAAAACACCGACCTGTTTGCACAGGGGTATTTTGTATATGATTCAAAAAAATCCGGGGCAAGAACAGTTTCCCATTTACGTTTTGGCCCAAAACCAATCAGGGCGCCTTATCTCATTTCGAAAGCAGATTTTATTGCCTGCCACCAGTTCAATTTTGTAGAAAAAGTAGAAATGCTGGAGTTTGCAAAAGATGGTGCTACGTTCTTGATCAACAGTCCTTACGATAAGGATGAAGTGTGGAGTAAATTGACAGGACAGGTGCAGAAAATGATCATTGATAAAAAAATGAAAGTATATGTAATTGATGCAACCACCGTTGCAAGAGATAACGGCATGAGTGGCCGTATTAATACGATCATGCAAACCTGTTATTTCGCATTGTCGGGTGTATTGCCAAGAGAAGATGCCATCAGGCAAATTAAAAAAGCCATTGAAAAATCGTATTTTAAGAAAGGTCAAAAAGTGATTGATCAAAACTTTAAAGCAGTAGATGCCACACTGGCTAATTTGTATGAAGTAGAATATCCAAAAATAGTTTCTACAGCAGTGCATGATTTATTAATTGTCTCTAAAAAAGCACCTGCTTTTGTACAGGAAGTGACATCCGTAATGATGGCTGGGCATGGGGATGAATTAGCAGTGAGTCAAATGCCAATAGACGGTACTTACCCAAGTGGCACCACGCAATGGGAAAAAAGAAATGTATCAGACCTGGTACCATTGTGGGAACCAGACACCTGTATACAATGTGGCAACTGTGCATATGTGTGTCCGCACAGTGTGATCAGGGCGAAATTTTTCAATAAAAAATATTTGGAAAAGGCACCGGAAGGATTTCAATCAGCACCTATTAATTCAAGGGGCTTTCCGGAAACGAAATATTCTTTACAAGTTTATTTAGAAGACTGTACCGGGTGCAACTTGTGTGTGGAAGTTTGCCCGGCAACAGACCCGGCTAATCGTTCCCGCAAGGCAATTAACTTAACTGAAAAAGAACCGATCCTGGAAAAAGGAAAAGCCAATATTGAGTTCTTCGAAAATATTCCATGGAATGATCGTTCAAAGATTGATTTCTCTACAGTGCATGGCGCACAATTCCTGGAGCCATTATTTGAATTCTCCGGTGCTTGTGCCGGTTGCGGTGAAACACCATATTTGAAATTATTATCTCAACTATTTGGTGAAAGATTATTGGTAGCCAATGCTACAGGCTGTTCCTCTATTTATGGAGGTAACCTGCCCACCACACCATGGACGGTGAATAAGGAAGGAAGAGGGCCGGCCTGGTCCAATTCTTTGTTTGAAGACAATGCAGAGTTCGGTTTGGGAATGAGAATAACAGCGGACAATCAATTGAATGTTGCAAAACAATATTTATTGGAACTAAAGGATGAGTTGGGGGCAGATGTTGTAAGAGAAATACTGGATGCTAAACAGGTATTGGAATCCGAGCTTGCTGTTCAGCATTTGAGGGTACAAAAATTAAAAGAGCTGTTAAGAGAAATGACTTCGTCTGCAGCAACGCATCTTTTATCAGTAGCTGATCAGTTGGTACGTCGTAGCGTATGGTTAGTGGGCGGTGATGGATGGGCCTATGATATTGGCTATGGAGGCCTCGATCATGCATTGGCCAGCGGAAGAAATATCAATATCCTGGTGCTGGATACAGAAGTGTATTCAAATACTGGTGGCCAGTCATCCAAATCTACTCCTACAGCAGCAACTGCAAAATTTGCCGCTGGTGGTAAAGCAGGTGGAAAAAAAGATCTGGCGATGCAGGCTATCTCTTACGGTAACGTGTATGTAGCGAGGGTGGCATTTGGTGCCAATCCACAACAAACCTTACTGGCAATGAGAGAAGCAGAAGCATACGATGGTCCTTCTTTGATCCTGGCATACAGTCACTGTATAGCGCATGGTTATGATCTGAAAGATGGCCTGAGCCAGCAGAACAAAGCAGTCGACAGTGGTCACTGGCCATTGATGCGGTACAACCCGGTACTGAGGAAGAAAAATAAAAACCCATTTGTGCTGGATTCAACAAGACCATCTATTTCATTGAAAGATTATGCCTACCATGAATTACGGTATAAAGTACTTACCATGACGAATCCAAAAGTGGCAGAAGACCTGATGAAACATGCACAGGACCTGGTAAACCTGAAATGGAAAAACTATGAAGAGCTGGCAACTAAAAAGGCAAGTGATTTTGTTCCGATAGCTTAATAATAATAATGAAGAGTTTTCAACCTTTAAAAGCTTAAAAACTGGTTTAAATTTTTGATATATGAAAATGCAAACAACTTATATGGGGTTAAATTTAGACTCCCCCATTGTAGTCTCCGCCTGTACATTGTCTGAAAAAACAGACAATATTGTATTGATGGAAGATAGTGGTGCCGGGGCAGTAGTGATGTTTTCTTTGTTTGAAGAGCAGATAAGAAAAGAAGAAGCCCAGTTCAGGGGTGTTATTTCAGAGACTTCATTTGCTTTTGCAGAAGCCGCAGATTATTTTCCCGGCCTGGATGATTTTAACGTGGGCACAGATGAATATCTTGAGAATATCCGCAAGGCGAAAGAACGGGTAAAGATCCCCGTTATCGCCAGTTTAAATGGTATCAGTAATGAAGGATGGATCGATTACTCCAGGCTGATGGAGCAGGCAGGAGCGGATGCTATTGAAGTAAATATATTTTTTATTCCGGCAGATATAAAGATGTCATCCTCAGAAGTAGAGCACCGTTACCTGAATATTATTGAATCTATCAAAGCCTCTGTAAAAATCCCCGTAGCTGTAAAACTAAATCCTTACTTCAGTGCGATGGGCAATATGTCACTGCGCATGCAGCAGGCAGGAGCAGATGCATTGGTTCTGTTCAATCGATTTTACCAGCCCGATTTTGATATTAATGAACTGGTGATTAAAACAGATTTGCATTATAGTGAATCCACTGAGATCAGGTTGCCGCTGTTGTGGATTGCCTTATTGCATGGAAAAGTAAAGGTTTCTCTTGCAGCCACCACAGGTGTTCAAAGTGCCATTGAAGTGATCAAATATATTTTGGCAGGTGCAGACGTAGCTATGACAGCTTCTGGTTTATATAAAAATGGCATTCCTTATTTAAGAACAATGAATAAGGAATTACAGGAGTGGATGTACAGGATGGGATTTGATAACATCGGTTCATTCAAAGGCACCATGAGCCAGCGCCATATTTCTGATCCTTCAGCTTACGAGAGAGCAAACTATATTAAGATATTGGAAGGCGCTAAATAAACTCACCAATACAAAAAAAGAGAACCGGAAGGTTCTTTTATCATTAGCATTATTAACACAAATAAAATAAACACAGGTAATGAATAATTCAACACAACATAGATTTCACATACCAGTAATGGGTTTGGCGTATACTATTGATAGTCCTGTAAAGGTGGCCAGGTTTGGTATTTCATCTGTAATATCAATTGTAGAAGACAGGCTGATAGAAATGATGAGGAGCCATTACTATCCCTCCATTAATAAGGAATATCAACCTATTAATACAAATGAACCTGATTACCGTGCAAAGCGAATTACAGATTACCTGAACCTGGTGAATGCGATCGTTCAAGCTCAGTTTGATAAACTCAGGAAAGCTGCATTTGAAACAGGCTCAGAGATAGTTAAGTATTTTGAAATGCTGCCTGATGACAGTGCACTGAAACAGTTGTACAGGAAAATGCAGCAAGCGAGCTGTGAAACAGAAAAGGAAAAGCTGGAGAACCAGTTAAGAGTACAAATGAAACCTGGCAGAATTGATGTAAATATTATGACAAAACTGGACCGGAATAATTTTGATAAGCAGGGCAACCTGCTGGAGGATTGCTCAGATGCTGTTGCTGCATTGAGAGGGTATGCAAAAAGTGATCTCACAAATTCGTCCATTATTTTTTCTGCAGGCATGAACCCCAGGTTATACAATTACCTGGAGCAATGCAAAGAATTTGACGTAAATGCAGACGGAGGGTTTTCAAAAAAAGTGATCATCAAAGTGAGTGATTACCGTTCAGCACTTATCCAGGGAAAGTATTTAGCGAAGAAAGGTATTTGGGTAAGTGAGTTCAGGGTAGAATCAGGATTAAATTGCGGTGGCCACGCTTTTGCAACTGACGGTTCGCTGCTGGGCCCTATACTGGAAGAGTTTAAAGTAAAAAGGGAGGAGTTGATCGATACACTTTTTGAAATTTATAATGCAGTCATTTTCAAAAAAACGAATAAAAAATTTATTTATCCTCCCGCCATGAAGTTTACTGTACAGGGAGGTATTGGTACGTATGAAGAAGATGATTTTTTACACCGGTATTATCAAATGGATAGTACCGGGTGGGGAACACCTTTTTTATTGGTACCGGAAGCCACAACTGTAGATGAAAAAACGCTGGGGTTATTATCTGCTGCACAGGAAAAAGATATGATGTTGAGTCATAATTCTCCTTTGGGTATCAGGTTTCATTACCTGAAAGGCACCAGTGCTGAGATTGAAAAACGGGAACGTGTCAGCAAAGGAAGACCAGGCAGCCCATGCACAGAAAAGCATCTTGCTTTTAACACAGAGTTTACAAAGGAGCCGATCTGTACTGCATCGAGTCAGTATCAAAAATTAAAAATAGCACAGCTGCAAACACTGGATCTGCCGGAAGCTGAATATAAAAAGCAATTGGATAGTGTGTTGACAAAAGAATGTTTGTGTGTGGGATTGAGTAATGCTGCATCTATTTGCTACAACGAGCCGTTTCTAAAAAAACAACATGCAGTGAATATTTGCCCCGGCCCCAATATTGTTAATTTTTCCAGGATAGTGTCATTACAGACTATGACAGATCATATTTATGGGAGAACAAATCTTGTTACAAATGAGATGCGGCCACACATGTTTATTGCAGAACTGTATTTATACATTGATTACATGAGGGAGCAAATTGAAGATGATGTTCAACATGAACAATTTGACAAAAAGAAAAAATACTACACTTCTTTTTGCCAAAACCTCCGTGATGGGATTAGCTATTATAGAAAGTTAGCCGTAGAATTTAACACAGGTAGGGAGGAATTTATTGATTTATTAGATCATGTTGAAATAGAACTGGATGAAATTAATTATCAATATTCAATTATTGATATTCCTGTGCAGGCAGTAACTGAAATCTCTTTATAACAATAGGCCCTTTTGCTGTCGGTATAAAAATAGGAGTTTAAATATTTTCTTACATCCATTTTGCTAAAAAAATCATTTGTTCTTTTCTCAGGGTTCTGAACAATTCCTCGAACCGTGCAATTTTTTCACGGTGTTCAGGGTGGTCATTCATTTTACGATGGTCACTGGCTACCGGGTTATGACTCACTGATTTTTCAAGTGCGGCTTCATGCTCATTAATTTCATGCCTTAATTGATCGATCTGGTCCTGCTGAATGATAATTTGATTTTGAAAATGCTCAAGCCCAATGAGAAATTCTTCTGAATTATTTCTTTTTACAACATCATCCAGCCATTTGCGCAGCACTACCAAATCATCATTATAAAAAGATAGTTTGCTGATCCATTCTTTGTGCTCACCATGGAGCAATGTTATTGACTTTTCCATTATAGTTTAATTTGTGAAAAAAGCTTCCCGGTAAATTTGTAGTAATTATTTATTCAGTAATATTCAGGAGAGTAGTAAGTTTTTGATCACAAGTAAAGTTACCCATGAATAAGCATTTTTAGATGATATTTTTTGAGGGTTAGAATTTTATTAAAAGGAAGCCTCTATCATTTTTCTTTACCAGCATGTTTGCCCCACCCAAGTTCATAACTGATACCGGCCAGCAAAAATTGCTGCTTCACATGACCCCAGGTATAATTGTATTCAATATGTGGTGACCATTTGCCTAATTCGAAAAGCATACCGGCACCCGTGTTTAAGGACCAGAATCGATCATATATACTTTCATCGGTGTGGGGATCAATTTCTTTTTCCGAAGTGTGACTGAAACCAATAAGCGGGTAGCATTTCCAGTGTTTATTTAAAGAAAGAAGATAATGGAAATTAAGGTCAAAGTCCCAGGCTGATAATTGAACAGTTTCGTCTTCTTTTATTCGGTTCACTGGAAAAAACCTGTTCATTTCAATGCCCCCAAGAACATGTTCGCTGAAATGATAAAAGCAAGTTACATTAATGCCATTTAGGTCAGTGCGTAAATTTCGTATGGCTGCCAGGTCGAAACTTATTTTATTTTGGGCTTCAAGAATGTCTGTACACAGCATAAGGCTGGTAATGATTACCGTTTTTAATAAAGAGGATATTTTAATTTTATCAAGAAAAAAATTATACTTCATACCTTAACTGGTTTAGCGCTTTTAGGCTGGTGATTATGATCATTTATAAGGGTACGCTATTAATACATTTTTGTTTGTCTATTTTTAAATTTATTTAAAGTTAACAGGTAAGTTGATCGCAAAGAAGCCTATTCTCTCTATTTTATAAAAAGTCTGGTGGTTTTTTCGGCAAAATGTATTTTGTTTGCAGTGTAATCGATATGTTTAATCCACAACATTTAGAAACTAAGATCAGGCAATCCTGCTGGTGGGAGGCAGCAGCCAATACGATCGATAATCACCACAGCAATTCCAGTGGTGTAATGATCACCCATCACCTGCAGGCGGTATATGAAAACGTGGAAGCTATTTTTAACCAACCATCGGAGGGGTTTTATGGTGAAATATTTAACCTGCTTCCCCAATTACAATTGAATAAAGAAGAGGTAAGAGAAGAATTAAAAATTGTAGCACTTCTGCATGATATTGGTAAGCCAGGAGAGGATAAATCATTAGTGGTACCTCATCCATTGACAGGCAAACCTGCACATAAGCGTCATGGACTGGTGGGCCTGATGGCAGCCATGGAAATAGTTGGTGCCGACCTTGAACATTTGCCGGGAAAACAAAACCGCATTTACCGCACAATAGAATTGCATGATATTTCTTATGGATTGTTCAGGGAATATAAAGCCACCGGTGATATTCCATTAAATGAACGATGGAATTACATCAATAATAAAATTCATACACTTACCGGTGCCGGCTTATTATACCTGTTGCTTTTTAAACTGGCAGATATTCATGGTCACGCTAATATTGGCGATGTTACCTGGTTTTATCATACTGTAAAGGAGAATTACTTTGATAAACTTCAATTGCATTTGCCCATACCCACAGAAGCGGATATCCGCTAAACGCTGCCTTTATTTGAAATGATTTATTTAAATGGATTGGTCGGCTAAATATTTTTTCCAGGAGTTGGTTGCTATAGAAAATTGAAATTACATTTACCAGTAAAAATGATAATAAAAATGAAAAATACCTGCGCTACCTTTTGCTTGTTATTGATATTAATTTGCCGGGCACATGCACAAGCCGGCACGGAAACATCCGGCAATCCTGTTATTAAAGGTTGGTATGCGGATCCTGAGGCAGCTATTTTCAAAAACCAGTACTGGATATATCCAACTTATTCGGATGTTTACGACAAACAAGTTTTTTTTGATGCATTTTCTTCGCCCGACCTGGTTCATTGGACGACCCATCCTCATATATTGGATACTGCTGCTGTAAAATGGGCAAGGCGTGCCATGTGGGCACCGGCGATTGTAGAAAAGGATAAAAAATATTATTTCTTTTTTGCTGCCAATGATATTCAAAACAACAAAGAAAAGGGTGGGATAGGAGTAGCTGTTAGTGATAGACCGGAAGGACCTTTTAAGGATTATTTAGGCAAGCCGCTGATTGATCAATTTTATAATGGCGCCCAGCCAATAGACCAATTTGTGTTTCATGACAAGGATGGACAATATTATATTATTTACGGG
>Ga0163162_10005240_pt1 | contig 12497 bp, 7 predicted proteins | sample S55metaG_FD_115310 | JGI IMG/M metagenome (GOLD analysis project Ga0163162, IMG submission 115310) | Switchgrass rhizosphere microbial communities from Kellogg Biological Station, Michigan, USA - S5-5 metaG | ecosystem: Host-associated > Plants > Roots > Rhizosphere > Soil | place: USA: Michigan...
ACCCATGCCTTAACGGCCATGTCGCGCGCGTCAACGAGGAGAGCTGAAACGTTCCGGATGCCGCGATCTCCGTATTGCGCAAGATACCGATCGATCTGGCGTTCAACTACGCGCTGCAACCGGAGATCGAGCGTCGTATCCAAACGACCGGAAACACGGCCACGCGCGGAGAGCACAGCGTTTACAAAATGCGGAGCCTGATAGGGAAGCGCGAACTCCGACTTCGCCACGATCGGAAGAGAGACCTGCCGACGGTCGCTCTCATTCATATCGTTCCCCCGGTCGTTTACCCACAGTGATCCCAGCTCTGATCGGGCGGCGAGCAACGCCCCTTCTTGAAGCATTCGTCCTGCGCGACCTGCAGGACGCTGCGGAATCACAGCAAGTGTCAGCGCCTCTCCGAGATTCACTCGATCGGGAGACTTACCGAAGTAGATGCGAGTTGCGGCGCCGACTCCTTCAATGTTGCCACCGAATGGAGCGAGATTGAGATAAGCCTCGAGGATCTCACGCTTGGGGTAACGGGCTTCCAGCCAAAGCGCCAGCGCAATCTGCTCGAGCTTCCCCGAGGCCGTGCGTGTCTTCAAGCGATACAGACGGCGACTGAGTTGCATGGTCAAGGTGGACCCGCCCTGCCGTGAGCCGCCGCGGAGTGTGCGGAATGCGGCGCGGGTCAGCGCGACCGGATTGACTCCTGGGTGCCATCGGAACCAGCGATCTTCTTTTAGAAGGAAGGCGTCAATGAGCGCGGGCGACATTTCAACGACGGGGGTCCAAAGACGGTATTGGTCATCGGACGCAAGCGTAACGCGAAGGAGTTCGCCGTCGGCAGACCAGATGGCGGTGGAGAGAGGAACTTGAGAGGAAAGGGGCTTGTGGGGGAAGAGACGGATGACGAGGATGGTGAGGGCGAGGAAGGCCAAGGAGAGCAGCGAGAAACGAAGTGCTCGCTTTAAAAATTTTAGAGATTTTGAAGATCCCTTACCCGGCCCTTCGGGCCACCCTCTCCCGGAGGGAGAGGGAAAGCTCCACAAGTGCCGGATGAGGGATCCTGACTTTCGAAACCACCCACTCTTCACGGCTTCACAATCTCCAACTTCCCGGCCACACCCGATCCCACGATCTTCCGATCGTACATTCCCTCCGCAAACGGCGGCGGAGTCTGGAAAACTCCCGCATTCGTCGCGCGGACTCGATACACAAACGTTCGTGCATCACGGCCGACGTCACCATAAAGCACCAGCCGGTCGTCGCGAACGTCCACATGCTGCGGGGCCCAGTTGGATTTTTCGGCCAGACCAATCGGCAACGCCGCAAATCCAGTACGCCGGTTTGGCGGCGCCGCGGGATCGACCCCTTCGCTGGTGTCCGACGGCGGTTGGAGTTCCAGCACCGCTTCAACTCCGCCCGGTAGCAAATCTACGACTGCAATCTGCGAAATGCTTTCTCGCTCCGTCGAGCGAAGCCGAATCTGAACAAGAAATTCCTCACCCACCTTCGGCCGGGAGAGAGGGTTGCCTTTCGTGTCGAGATACTCACGAATAATTTCGACGCCCTGGGTCAGCACCGAAGCGGGAAGATTTCGATCAAATCCCGATTCATCAAGAACGTAAAACGCGGGGAGCTGTCCCTCTCTGCGAAATTGAACCCGGACTGCGTTCTGCGAGATCGGGACTTTCGGTATAGCGCCGCTCGGCAAGCTCAGCACGCGTTCCTGACCATCCTTCCCAACTTCACTGATGCTGAGCTTGAGGGTTGAGGTCGTCGCCTTCGAATACGCATCGAGCGCGAGCAGCGTATAGGAAGCGGACAAAGAATTTGCATTTCCTCCGCTCACCCATTCCGCTACGCCTTGCAGCATGGCGGGAGGCAAGTTATTCAAGCGCGTCGGGAAATGCCTGGAAATCAGGTACAGATACTGCGCGTCATGAGTGAGCGAGTCATAGTAGATATCTGATTCCCAATCGCGCTTTTCCGAGGACCACTTGAGGTTCCCGATCACTCGATCCGCGTCAAGGTTTCGCTGCATGAGCTTGTAGGTCGATGCAAGGTACGCTGCGGCGAGATCGTTCTGCCAGGTCTTCGGATAGCGGTTCGTCAGCTCCTGCTCCACATTGGCGAGTGCGGGTGTCACTCGAATTCCCTGTCGCGTCAGCAGGTATACCGCGTAGGCTCGCATTCTGCCTGCAGCGAGGGTGCTTGCCGGCGTCGATGCAAAACGAGTGAGCCATCCATTCAGATTCTCCAGCATACCCGCCGGTATCTGCTGGCCACGCTCCTTTGCCTCGATCAGGAAGTGTGCTGTGTAGACTGTCGCAAACTCCGCTGTGTCCGGCGACGACGCCCACAACCCAAGACCTCCTTCGTCATTCTGGCGGCTTTGAAGTGCGTTGAACGCATTGGCCAGCGTCTCGCGTCCTCGGACGGCGCCGAATTCCGGACGGGATGCCAGGATCAATGCAGAAAAGCTCTTGCTCGTTAACTGTTCCGTGCAGCTGTAAGCATACGAGTCCAGGTAAGCTCTCAAACCCTGTCCCCATACAAGCGGCAACGCAGAGACCGCGGCTTCAACCTGACGTTGCTGACTATAGAGATCGCGGTGAATCGGCGTCTGCTCCTGGCTGCCGGTGAAGAGCCCCAGCGTGAGCTGAGTTCGGTAGGGCGTCGCAGGACGGATGCTTGTCGTTTCTTCCATCCGCGCCTCTGCCCCAGCGCGTCGAGCAGCAAACCGGATCGATCCGGAACCGAGTGTGGTATTCGCCTTGAAACGAAATTCCGCGACGCCCTCCTTCTTTTCGTCGATCTGAAGTTCTGTCCTGGGTGTACCGACTGCCGACAACTCTGCTCCGGTCTGTGCCTCCACCTGGATGGGACCACTGCCTCCGGTCGTGTTGTTGAAAACGCCGACGCTCACGATGAATTCATCCCCGGGAGCCACCATTGCCGGGACATTTGGCGTGAGGATGAAGTCGCCTTTTACTTCGGTTGCGCCATCGGCAACACCGACACGACGAGGACCGACGGCGATCGCAACGATGCGCAGCTTTCCATTGAAGTAGTCGGGTACGTTGTAATTCAGGGTCGTGCCGGCAGGGCCGACGTCAATCAATCCGGACCAGTACGCCACAGGCGGTTTGCGCTTTCTGGCAAACGGATTCAAATGACGAGCAAATCCACCGTCCGCGTCGCCCCCAGGGGCGGCAAGCGCCATGAAGCGCTTATATTCCGGCAGCAGCAAATCGAGAATCTGGCGCGTCTCCACTTCGAGCATGCGCTTTTGGAAGAAGTAACCCAGGGGATCAGGATTCTTATAGCGCGCCACCTGCAGAATCCCCTCGTCCACAGCGAGCACCACAGCTCTGGAAGGCTCCTCTGCCGTGAGACGGATCGACATCGGCGCACCGGGCTTGACGATGCGAGGCGCGGTCAAAGTGACATCCTGTTTGCGAGCGTCAAGGTTTGCGGAAAAAGGTGCGACACCATAAGAGAGCGGACTCAGGAAGAGCTCGTCAGACGCCGGGTCGCGCAGAAACTGTACGGTCACGTAACCGTTGCCTTCGAAATCGGGCGGCAATTGGATCCGCTGAACCGTGCTCGTTGTCGTCGTCTTGAACCAGCGATACCGGAAAACCTGATCGCGCTCGATGGTGATCAACCCCGCGCCGACATAAGGCGCGCGAATGCTCACCTCAATCATGTCACCACCCGCATAAGACGGCTTGTCGAGCTGGACCTGAAGTTCAGCATTTCGTTCAAGCGAGCGCGAAATATTCGCCTGGCCGGCCACGCTGTAACTCAGCCGATTGAGTTCGGCGCCTGCAGCGTTTCTTAGGATCAGAACGAAATCTCCCGGCTCGTCGGTTGGAAGCGGGAAGTTCGTTCCGCCGGCCGCGATGCTGACGCTCCTGCTATCTCGAACAATTTCTTTCAGCTGCGAAACGTACTTGTAGGTCTTGCTCGCCTGCTGTGTCAGAACAGAAACATATTTCCGCTGCACCCATTCCAGCGTCAGCTGTTCGGCAGCCACCGGAGTAAGCACTTTGTTGATGGCGAGCCAGTGAGCCCGATGAACCGTTCCGCGCCTCACGTAGTTGAGGTCGCCGTCAGCTTTCACTCCAACCAGGAAAGGCGCATCCGAAACTATGGCGCTGTTTTGCGCTGCAACATTGCGGCCGCCTTCCGCTTCGTAGGCACGTACGAGAACGCTTAACCGATAGGCGCGACCGACGAACCTGCGAAGATCCAATTTGAACTCTGCATTTCCCTTGTCATCGGTCATGACAGCTGGAAGATTCTCCCGGTAGGGCTCTTTGATGCCTTCGCCGATCTGGAAACGATAATCCGGATAGCGGCTGAATTGCGGTAGCACTGGCGTCAGACTGATCTCCCCATCAACCCGTCGATTGCTTGCCGCTTCGCCAAAGAGATGAGCTACGACTGCCTTCGGAAGAACGTCGGCAGTGTTGAGCCAGGCGTTGGCAGCCTGGTCGGAGAGCGTCAACTGCACCTTCATGCGGTCGGGTTCGAACTCCTGGACCTTGAAAGACGTACTGCCGAGAAGTTCGCGCCGACGCTGATCCTTCACCAGAAACGCGGTCGCCTGATAGGTTCCGGTCGGAGAGGCAGGCTGGCTTGTGTACGTGATTTCTTCAAGCGCGGTAGCCGACAGTTTAAGCGACGTCCGATTGACCAACGTCCCGCGGGAATTCGTAATTTCAACTTCGAGCGGAAGCCCGGAGAGAGTGCCCGTCCAGTCGGCAGTACGCGTGATCAGACCGAGATGAGTCGTTTCGCCCGGCCGGTAGATACCGCGATCGGTAAACAAATAGGTGGAGAGAGCTTGAGGCGACTGGGCGTTTTCCACTCCACCCGTGTCGAAACGCGAATAATCAAGTTGGCGGCCATTACTGGATAGCGGCAGGAAAGAAAAGTCGTCGTCCTTCTCAACGAGCACCATCATCGGTTCTCTTTCCCGATTTAGCTCGCGACCAGGTTTCGGAAGTTGAGCCCGTCCGCTCGCGTCGGTCGCCGCTGCCTGAACAGGCAGTCCGTTTCGCCCGATCATCTGGACTCGCGCATCCGCGACCGGTTCTCCCGAACGCAGGGACTGGACGAACACATCGCGCCCACCGTACTTGGTCTCCTTTACCAGGAATCCCAGGTCTGTGATCAGGATCAGCCGCCGGTCTTCAATTGGGGTGAATCCCAGGTTCTCGGAGCCATCACTCTCTTCAGTTCTCGGAAAACGCGTCGCTCTGACCCGAAGGAGGAAGAGACCTCGACGCGTCTGCGCCTTGTCGAGGAGATACGGTCCCAGGTCAATACTGTCGTTTCGAGGTTTGCCCGGTTCCTGCCCCGTGTAATCCCGAGTGTCTCGGAATCGCTCGACAATCTTTCCTTCGAGACCTTCGTAGAGTTCAGGTTTTTCGAAGTTCCACATCTGTGGCGCGAGATGTTGAACCTGATTCGGCAGGAGACGGCCAATCTCGACTTCAACGAGACTGACATCCCTTACCAAAAAGCCGACCTTCTTCTCGCCAGTTAAGGAGAGAAGCGCGCCTTCGCCCAGAAACGTCAGCGCGGGGCGATACGGCTCGACACGGAAAGTATCAACGTAAGGCTTTCCTGCTATGTATCCACCGATTCCTTGAATCCCGTCCTTGACCGAAACGAAAACATACCGCCCGACAGGTGCCCGGAATTTGAAGCCGTGCTGGGTGTTTCCCCCTTCCTCAGAAGGCACATAACTCAGCTGTAGCGATTGCGATTTCTCCAGGATGTCTTTGCCGACTTCTTCCACATTCGTCCATTGGTAGGGGCGCCGCTGCTCAGGAGGTTGATTCGGATGACGCAACGGCAGAACATAGGCCGTAACGCCCCCAGTGAGCGCTCGCTCTGCGACAGGTGATGAACTGGATACGAAAAGGATCTGCTCGGGTTCATAGCGAGCATTGTCAACCAGCGTCATGCGGGCGCCGGAAAAGCGCAAGCTGGAGCGTCCGGGGATGTTGACTACAGCCTGCAACGCTTCTGGCGTATCGTTGCCGCCTCGTTGCGCCCGCACACCTTTGTCGATCTTTACGGTCATCGGGGTGTCGTCGCGGGGCATAGCGAGCGCCGCGGAGTGGATGTGCGCGCCGAGATCGAACTTGTCGTAGACCACTGTAAAGAATCGACTGTCGGGTTCGAGACCGAGGTATTGGGCGTCCTTCGCAAGAGACAGCGAGATGTGCTGTTCAAATTGCATTTTGTCGACGGGGTGGCTGAAACCGACGCTGGCGACAAGCTTCTTCAGGTTTGGATCAACGGGGTCCTGGTAGAAGAAGCTTTCAGTAATCTTTGCCGTGAAGGGTGCGGTACTGAAATCGAATCGGTAGTTTTCGAGGCGAACGCTCTGGTCAACGAATCCCCGGCGGGACATCTTCACTGTGAAGGATGCTCCGATAGGCCAGTCCTCTTTTGGAGTGAACATCAACTGGCGGTCCGTCGTCCAAAACCAGCTGCCATCGATTGCTGGTGACAATTCAATTCCCTCAGTCACCTGTTTCTGCACGTACTTCAGAGGCGCAGCCGATTCGGTGAAATCCACCTGCATTGGAAAGATTTTCTTGATTCCCTTCTCGTCCCAGGTTGTCAGCGCGGGGGATTCCACGGTGTAGACAACGTAGTGGGGGGTTGGCCGATTCCAATACCAGACGATGCCCACGAGGAGAATCGCCAATGTGACTACGAACGCAACTGCTCGGCGGGGATCGGCGTTGAGGTGCCGGTGGAACTGCGATCCCTTGCGGCCCAACCACGACATCCAGGGTGGCGCCTCCCATTTCCAATCACCGATCAGCTGTGGTAACAGCTTCTCGTTTCGAGACGTGAGTCTCTCCATGAAAAGCGCCATTCGTAGACGCAATCCTCGAAAATCCAACATACGCTCTCCTTGGGTGCGCGCCATTGTACGCGATTGCGAGTGGAAACCAAACGCGTGCTCTCAAGCGGGCAGTGTCTCTGTTCGAACTGACAATGCTGTCCGTGGGTATGCAAATTACCCTCCGAACTTGAAAGCAGCGCCAGGCTTGCGTTTCGCCACAATGTCGAACGATCCTAAGAGGTTTCGTTTCCTGACGATTCAATGAGCGCGCACGTCCCATCGCTATAATCCCGGCGTGCAGGTTGAAGAATTCCGCATATTGCTGGCGCTTGAACCATCATGGACGATCTCCATTAACGGGCAAGAATTTCTCCACGTTCGCTCTTCCGAAATCGCAATTGAAGGTTCGCGTCTGCGGTTTGGCCGCTTCATTCGGACCATCCTCGCCATTGAATCTCTTCGACCGGCGTGCGTTCGCGTCCGTGTTCGCGCCAGACTTCGGAGCCGCACGGACACGCTTTCGTTCTACGCGGGAGAGATGCTTCCTTCACCCGCCGCGCTAAGACGACGAAGAGTGGTATTCCAACGTTCGCTCGCGGCTGCAGTATCCCGATATTTCGGAAGACCGGTGACGAGGCAAACTCTTCACTCCGACAAGCAGCACGGAATAGGTGGCGCCTATCCGAGGCTTCTGGCTGGAACATCTCATGCCGTCATTGCGGTCGATCCCGATGAGGCGACGCCGGTGGTGAACGGCATTCTTCGAGCCGCAATCCAATGGGCGGCGGTGGTAAGGCGACGGGTCTCGGTCGTGGTTCCCGCTGGTCGCAGCCAAACGATCGTTTCGCGCCTGAACGTGCTTCCACGAATCCAGGAAACCTTCGACTGGCTGGAATGGGACGGCGGCGAACTGACACCGCTGAGGCTGGAAAGTCGAGAGGCGGAAACCACTGTCCAGCCGTATTTCCAACCCCAGGTGGAGGCAGAAGTTGCGCGAATCGTTGCTATCGCGCCCACGTTCTTGCAGCCAGTCCCTGACATTGCTGGCCGGGCCGTGTCGATCCGCTTTAGGGGCCTCGAAGTGGCAAGCGTGGCAGAAAAGGAGACCACCTACCCGCTCGGTGAACCGCTGGAACCGCTTATCGAGAGTCTTGCCCGGGAACGACGCCATGGCAGCAGCCACCCTTTGGCGCGTGCTCACGAGGAGGCGTGGCTGGAGTCCAACCTTATCGCTCGATTGCGAGACGTGCTGCCGGTGCGGCCGGACGCCATCTACCCACAAGTACCGAGTTTTAGAGGGGAAGAACGGAAAATAATCGATTTACTCACCGTGACCGACGATGGACGGCTGGTGGTTATCGAGATTAAGGCATCGGCAGATCCGGATTTACCATTCCAGGCTTTGGATTATTGGCTCGCGGTGGAACGTCATCGAAAGGCTGGGGATTTCGAGGCGAACGGGTACTTCCGAAAAATGCGGATCCAAAACGAGCCCGCGATTCTCGTGATGGTCGCTCCTCTGTTGTCGTTCCATCGAAGTCTCAAACGCATGCTCGCCATGCTTCCGCCGACTCTGCCTTTGCTTCAGGTCGGCATTAATCAGACCTGGAAGCGGGAGATCAAAGTCTTGCGCCGCAAAGGGGCACTCGGCTAGTCTGGACAGACGGAGACCAAACCCATGCGACTGCGACTCATACTCGTGGCGATAGTGCTACTTCTCGCCGGTACCGCCTACCTCGGGCAGGGACCTCGGAGAGATGCAGGGGCAGGCCTTCCAGCGCCACCCGACATTCCGAAAGACGCCATCAAAGGCAAACCGCTGTCGATTGACGTCGAGATCGTAAATATGGACGTAGTAGTTTCGGACAAAAACGGAACTCTGGTCGGCGGCCTCGCGAAGGGAGACTTCAAGGTCTTCGATGACGGTGTTGAGCAAACGATCTCGAGCTTTTCCGCAAACGATGCTCCTCTCACCGTCGTTATCATGTTTGAGTTCAGTAAGACGCTTGTTTACTACCTTGATGACGTCTTTACTCCGATTGTCGGCTTCGTGAATAGTCTTCAGGAAAACGACTGGGCCGCGCTTGTGAAGGTTGATCTCCACACCGAAATCCTCACGGATTTCACGAAAAGCAAGGACCAGCTGATCCGCCCCCTCGGGGAACTGCGTTTCGCCACGTATAACGAGGTCGTTCTATTCGATGCCGTGGACGAGATGCTCGGCCGGATGCAAAAGATCGATGGAAAGAAAGCAATTTTCCTCGTTGCGACCGGTTTCGATACCATCAGCAAGAAGACCTACGGTGAAGTCCTCAAAAAGGCCGAAGCGTCCGACACCATGATCTACTCGGTCAGCATGGGACAACTGTATCGGTTGTATACCGAACGCAGCAGAAGCGCGATCGACAACATGGCGTTCCTGTCTGCGGACAATTATCTCCGCGCTCTGTCCGAAGCGACGGGGGGGCAAGCCTTTTACCCTCGCTTCCCGGCGGAGTACCCGGATATCTACGACAACATCAGCAAGCAGTTGCGCCACCAATACAGCATCGGTTTTGCCCCCACAAACCTGAAAAGGGATGGAAAATTCCACAAGCTTCGGGTGGACGTCGTTGACCTCGACCTGAATAAGGACGGTAAGAAAGACGGGCTGAAGGCGCGTACGAAAAAAGGTTACTACGCACCGAAATCTTGAAACCCCGAGCTACTTCGAAATCAGGATCTGACTCTTCATCTGTTGGGCGTGCTGCCGCGCATACTCCAGGATTCGCTGATCCTCAATGATTTTGTCCAGCGAAGAAACCAAACCCTGCGGATCTCCGATGCGCCCAATCTTGATTTCGTTCTCGAGATGATCCAGACGTTCAGGAACACTCAGGCGTTCGTATCGAACCGCCGCCTCGATGTCCTGCGTGATCGTGATCTGGTTGATGAGGCCGTCGAAAAAAGTCGCTAAGGCGTTCACTTCCTTTAAGTCCGAGTAATTGAAAGCGGCTTCTCTTTTTTCGGCCGGCATCTCCAGCGTGAGGTACTTCCTTCCGAGGTTTGCGATCTTTCGCTTGGATTCATACTTCTCTCGGTCTTTCAGATTTTCTGTTGCGGAGAGCACGGACATGAGTTTCTCTCGGCCCTGAGTAGAAAGGGTCAGAGCAACGGGAGGCATTTCCTGAGCTCCTCTGGGCTTAAATCGACTTTCTCCCGTGCCGTCAGGTTTCAAGTCGACACATTGCTTCTCATATGCCCCGCTCGGGAACTCTCGGCAATAAATAAAACGGGTAAAAGGGTCTTTGCTCTGCGGAAACATCGGCAAGGCGGCCAGAAGAAGGACAATTGCCAGTTTCATCGTGCACCCGCCACGGCTTTCTTGAATCGGTGCGTATGGACGTGGCAAATTGCCACGGCGAGCGCATCCGACGCATCATAAGGTTCCGACCAGTCCGCAAGCTTCAAGAGGGCCCGCACCATCTGTTGGACCTGGGGCTTCTCAGCGCGTCCATACCCGGTAACCGCCGTCTTCACCTCGGCCGGTGAATACTCGAATACAGGCACGTCTGACGCAGCTGCGGCGTGAATGCAAACTCCACGCGCATGCCCAAGTTTGAGCGCACTTTGGACGTTCGCAGAATGGAAGACGCTTTCGAAAGCTGCCTGATCGGGTTTGTGGTCCTGGATCACCAGGGTAATTTTGGCATGAATCGTTCTGAGGCGAAGCCAAAGCTCTTCGGAGGGATTAACCCGAATGACGCCGCATTCGACTAAAACACAATCGGCGCCATCGGTCTCGATGACGCCGTACCCGGTAATGCGGGATCCTGTGTCGATGCCGAGCACTCGCATCGTGTCTTAAGAAACCGCGGCTTCGAGCTCGGATTCCTCGATGTCAAAGTTTCCATAGACGTGCTGAACATCGTCATGCTCGTCAAGGGCTTCCATCAGCTTGAGTACAGCCTGAGCGGACTTTCCTTCAACCTTGACGTAGTTCTGCGGGATCATCGAAATCTCGGCAGATGCCGGCTCGATATTTTTCTGCTTCAGGACATTCAGCACGCCATCAAACGCGTTGGTCGACGTGTAAATTTCATAGGTCGAACCCTCGTGCACAAAGTCATCCGCGCCGGCATCGATTGCGAGAGCCATGAGAGTGTCTTCGTCGGCCTTGGATTCTTCGATAACAATATAGCCCTTCTTGCTGAACATCCATGAAACGGCGCCCGCCTCCGCCATGTTTCCCCATTCTTGGAAAACACGTGGCGGATTTCACTTACCGTGCGGTTGCGATTGTCCGTCACGACTTCGGCGATCAGCGCGACGCCTCCAGGAGCGTAGCCTTCGTACATGATTTCTTCGAGCTGGCCACCTTCCAGCTCGCCGGTTCCCTTCATGATGGCGCGCTTGATGTTGTCGGCAGGCATATTCAGCGTTTTGGCGTCAGCTATCGCCTTGCGAAGCCGGGGATTCCCTTCGGGGTCTCCGCCGCCGATGCGTGCGGCGATGGTGATTTCCTTAATGAACTTGGTAAAGGCTCGCCCGCGCTTCGAATCGATGGCGGCCTTTTTATGCTTGATACTGTGCCACTTGGAATGGCCGGACATAGCGATACTCCTTACAAATGCGTCATTTTCGGACACAGTTTAGCAAGAAGTAAAAGGGGACGGAGAGCAAAAAGGGGACGAGGGAATTAGGGAACGGACTACTCAACCCCAAAACTCCTGCGAAAATCACGCGCACATGCAATTTCGTGCCGGAGTTTGGGGGTTGAGTAGTCCGTCCCCTAATTCCCTCTTTTTGTCTCTCTACTTCTTGTCGTTCTTTGGATCCGACTTGTATCGAGGATCCAGTGCCGGCGCGAGCTTGTCCTTATCGGGCTCGGCAGCCGGCGGCGGCGCGCCCTTGTCATCCGTAACCTCGCCTCCAAACCGAAGTTTCACGCTGGTTTGGAACTTCTTATAGTCGGTGTAACGGATAACCTCGCGGATTTTCTGAGCTCCCGTTGAGAAATGCAGGGTATCAATCGCCCGCGTGTACGTTGGGAACCAGTATTCGTCGATCTGCTCGCGATACGTTTCGAACTTGGGAAACAGGTTCTCCCCGCTCTTATCGCGCCTGTCCGGGACAGGCTTGCCGTAGGTCTTAACGATTTGGAAATCCCTATCGTCGACCCAGATCTGCCCTTCGAAGTAAAGCTGGCCCTTTTCCATTTTCTTGGGCGAGACATCGAACACGTAGCAGGTGATCTCGTCGACCTTCTCTTTGCGCATAAACTTCAGATTGTAGAGGCCGATATCATCTGTCGTAAGAACGAATGGCTGGATGCTCTCTATGCTTTGCAGATCTTCTTTCGTGATACCGATCCGCTTCAGCGTGTTGGGTGGCGCTTTGAGGATCTTTTCCGTTCGCTTGCCCTTTTCGTCGAACGAAATATCCGTCAGGGTCTGATACTCGCCAAGCACACGATCCGTGTCGCTCAATTCCTGGACCCTTACTTCCTGCTTGAACGTGTAGTTATCGCGCGCCTTCTTGAACTCTTTCTCCTTCTCAGCGAACCTGCGGATCACCTCATCAGTGGATATTTCCGCTGAGGGCGCTTGGGCTACGGCGAAAATTGGCGTCAGAACAAACACGGCCACAAGGA
>Ga0163162_10005243_pt1 | contig 12493 bp, 12 predicted proteins | sample S55metaG_FD_115310 | JGI IMG/M metagenome (GOLD analysis project Ga0163162, IMG submission 115310) | Switchgrass rhizosphere microbial communities from Kellogg Biological Station, Michigan, USA - S5-5 metaG | ecosystem: Host-associated > Plants > Roots > Rhizosphere > Soil | place: USA...
AGTGATCGGCACCAACCACACGTTGCCCACCATGAAAGCCGCGCGCTACACCGGCGGCCTGTGGGTCGGCAAGTTTATCAAGACCTGCACCTATCAGCGCGTGCTCACCGATGAAGCCTCGACTCTGATCGGCGAATACTGTTCGCGCCTCTGCGACCTAGAAAACTTCTCCGGCCACAAGGAGCAGGCCGACCTGCGCGTGCGCCGCTATAGCGTTCAGAATGTCTGACACGCGGCCCGTCGCATTAGTCACCGGAGGCGCCGGAGGTCTCGGCTCCGCCATCTGCGCCAAGCTGGCGGAGGAAGGAATGCGAGTCGTCGTTGGCTATCACCACTCAGCCGACGCTGCGCATAAATTGGTCCCGACGCTGGCGGGGGCAGGGCACTCGGCCCACCCCGCTCCCGTTGCCGACACTGCTGCGCTCACCGCACTCGCGGCCACGATTGCCCACGACTATGGCCGTTGCGACGCACTTATAAACTGCGCCGGCATCACACGCTTTGTTGCGCACACCGATCTTGACGCTCTCGACGACGAACTCATCGACACCATTCTCGCCACCAACGTTCGCGGAGCCTTCGCCGCCGTACGTGCCTTCCGTCCGCTTCTGGATAAAAGCTCGCTCCCCGGCGGAGGTGTCGTAGTCAACATTTCCTCCACCGCCGCTGAAATCGCGATGGGAAGTAACGTCATGTATTGCGCCTCCAAAGCAGCGCTCGACAACATGACCAAATCGCTCGCCCGAGCGCTCGCGCCGCGCATCCGCGTGGTATCGGTCTCACCAGGGTTTGTCGATACTAATTTCGTCAAGTCGCTCGATAAAGCCTGGCGGGATGAGCAGGCCTCGCGCTCTCCGCTGGGGCGACTGGCGACGCCTCAGGAGGTCGCCGCCGCAGTCGCTGCCGTTATCGCGACCCTCACCTGCACCACTGGATCGGTCATCAAAGTGGACTGCGGCCGCACGCTGGGCTGACCGGGGACTGGAAGTTCGACCGGCAGGAATCGCTCCTTGGCCCATATGCACCACCACTAGGCGCACTCCGGAGCATCGCTTGCCACTCGCTAAGCCTTTGCTTTCAATGTTCGCCATTCCGCGTACCACCTTCCACTGAGAATGGGCCGCAACGTGCAGTCATCACGTTCAGGGTGATAACTATGTACAACCGTATTTTCAGTTTGGCGCTCGCGGCAGCCGCGGTCGCCACCGCACAATCGATTCCGCAACGCGCAGCCATAGTTGGGGGAGGGAATCCCAACTCCGGCCAGTGCACCATTACAGTGTTGGTCGACGGCCAAGCCGAAATAGAATTTCGCGGTTCGGATGCCACCATGCGTAACCTAGGCGGCTCCCCTCCGCAATGGCGTCGTTTTGAATGTACTGCGGCCATGCCGACGAATCCGGCCAACTTCCAATTCGCCGGGTTGGAGGGCCGCGGCCAGCAGAACCTGATTGCCGAGCCACGAAACGGCGGTCCCGCGGTGGTCCGGATTGAAGATTCGCAGGGTGCGGCCTCAGAATATACGTTCCGCCTCAGCTGGGGTAATTTTTCTGCCGGCCGAGATCGCGGCCCCTCTGGCGGGGGCGATGACCGCGGCTTTCAGGGCGACCGTGGTGGCTACCAAGGTTACCGCGACACCCCGGGCGACCGCCACCCCGACATGGACGCCTATCACAATGATCGCGACGTTTTCTTCCGGGGCAACAACGGCCGATCCATGTTGTTCCAACGCGTCCGCGAAGACTTGGATCATGCTACTTCCGGCGCCTTTCCCTTTACTGGCGACCGCGCCCGCCTGGAGCGCACGCGGATGGAACTCGATGAGCTGCAGCAGAAGTTGGGCCGTGGGTTCTACGATGAACGCCAGCTCGACGAGACCACGGCCGCGCTGCAATCGGTGGTCGAAGGCAACCGCTTAGCCCCTCGTGACCGCGCCATGCTGACGGATGACTTGAACCGCATGCGCGATTTCCGGGCCCGGCATGACGACTATGGCGCGCATGTCGGCCGCGGTGGCGACAACCGTCGCGCCATGTTCTTCCAGAACATTCGCGAAGACTTGGATCGTGCTACCTCGGACGCTTCCCGCTTTCGCGGCGATCAGTACCGGCTGGTCAGAACCAGGCAGCAACTCGATGAGTTGCAGTCCAAATTAGCGCGAGGGTTCTTCGATGGGCGACAGCTCAACGAGGTCGTGGTCTCCTTACAGAGAGTCGTCGATTCCAACCGGCTGTCGCCTCGCGACCGCGATATTCTCGCGGAGGATCTGAGGCGATTGGACGACTTCCGCGTCCGCCACGATAATTACGGAGCCCGCTAAGCCGCAGCAAAAGCAGTGCAGCTGCGCTATTACCTTGACCGACGGTCCCGCCCAGGTCCATACTTGAGGCGGGACCGTGACGTAGTCGCCCCGCGCTGCCGTGGGCGAATCGCTAGGTTGCTCACCCGCCACCAGAAAGAGACCCCGGGCCATGCCATTTGAAAATTGTTTTGGGCGCGTCTTCACCGCCGTCACCATCGAGCGGGAAGCGCCAGAGGCCTCCGGTGTCTATGGCATATCCAACTCCCGTCGCTGGCTCTATATCGCCGACACTGAAAACATTCGCGCCAGCCTAATGGGACACTTGGCGGATAACGCCGCAAATTCGCAGGACGCGCCAGCCGGCTTCTCGTTTGAGCTGAGCCCGGCCTACAGCCGTACGGCACGCCGCGACCGCCTCATCGCGGAGTTGGCGCCACTTCAGAATCACAGCACACCTGCTCTGCCGCGCCGGCGAGGACCTGCGTAGCCAGAAAGAAACACCTAGCCATGCCATTTCCCACCGAGAATTCTTTCGCGTTTACTCCGGTTTCGGTCCGGGCCCATGCTCCCGCAGCCTCCGGCATCTACGGAATCTTCAATGGCAGTCAGTGGATCTATGTCGGCGGAGGGGAGGATATTCGAGTCGCGCTGCTCGCGCATCTGAGCGACACCGAGGTTTGTATCCGGCGCTTTAACCCCACTGGGTTCAGTTTTGAACTCGACTCCGGGAAGGCGCGAAACACGCGCCAGGAAGCCTTGATTCGCGAACTGGGTACGCAATGCAACCATCAGAATGGGAACTTGCCGTCGCTCCCCTGGCTCAAGGCGCTCTAAAAGCTCGGCGCACCGGCGGCGATGGGAAAATCTCAGGCGGTGATCAGGCGATCTGTGGCAAAGGACGCGCGCCCCGGCTTTCGATCAGCCGCGACAACGATTCTGCCCTGCGCCGGCATTCGGCCGACTGTTGAGCCGCCAGCTCACGACTGGACGCGTATTCTTCCATGCTGATCACTTTGGCCAAACGGCTATTAACCAACACTTGAGATTCCTGCCGTAACTGTTTGCTCCAGGCTCGATTACATGCCTGCAAACGAAACATCTCGTCGAGGCTATGCTCCTCGATGTTCTCCGGCCAGAAAGGCGTCACAATTGTGTTATCGGCTAAAACCGGCCGCTACTGTAGTTCAACCCTGACTATTGAGGGAAACTACTAACCCCTGCCATCCTCCTTTGTCGATTTCGGGCCCCTGGGTTCGTCCTAAGCATGTAAGAAACATCACTTTCAAGGAGTACGATAAGGAGAAACACCATGCCTCAATACATGCTTGCGCTCTATGATGATCCCTCCGGCTGGAAGAAACTCAGCCCCGAGGAAATGCAGAAGGCCCTTGAAAAGTACATGGCCTGGGGCAAACGGCCCTATGTTGTGCAAGGCAAGCGGCTCGCCGCCGACCTTGGCCGGGTACTCAAAGGCGGCAACGGAAAAAGCCGTGCCACTGACGGCCCCTATAGCGAGACCAAGGAAGTGCTTGGCGGGATCTATCTGATCGAGGCCAAGGACTACGATGAAGCCGTCGAGCGCACGCTCGATCATCCGCACCTCGAACACGGCACCATCGAGCTTCGCCAGTTGTACTCGTAACGTGACCGCCGCCGAGTTCAACACCACACGCGACGCGGGCGCCGATAGGGGCGCCGAAATGAGCAATGATGCCGGCGTGCTGCTGGAACACCTATTCCGGCATCAAGTCGGCCGCGTCGTAGCGCACCTCGCGCGCGTCTTGGGACCCGCTCGTCTGGACCTGGCCGAGGAGAGCATGCAGGAAGCTATGCTGCGTGCTCTCCAGGCCTGGCCTTACCAGGGGATTCCGGAGAATCCAGGGGCCTGGCTTTTCCGGGTAGCGCACAACGCGGCTATTGATTCTCTTCGCAGGAACCGTTTCCTCGAACAGAACAACGGCTCGGTGTTAGCCGAGCTCACGCGCGCCACCTCCCTCGCATCGGGCGATCCCAGCCTCGAAGAGCAGCTTCGCGACGACGAACTGCGCATGATTTTTATGTGTTGCCATCCGGAAATCTCCCGTGATGCGCGCGTTGCGCTCAGCCTGAAAACAGTGGGCGGCTTCAGCGTGCGCGAAATTGCCAGTGCGTTCCTGGCGGATGACGCCGCCGTCGCCCAGCGTCTGGTGCGCGCCAAGCGCCAACTCCGCGACCGGTGTGTCACGCTCGACCTGCCGGGCGCAGCAGAACTCGATCAGCGCCTCGATTCCTCACTCGAAACCATCTACTTCATGTTTAACGAAGGCTACGCCGCGCATGAAGGCGAGGCCCTGATTCGCCGGGACCTGTGTTTCGAAGCCCTGCGCCTGGGAGGTTTGCTCGCGGCCTCTTCGATTGCGGCTCCTCGCGTACACGCGCTAGTTGCCGTAATGGCGCTTCAGGCCGCGCGCCTTCCCGCGCGTATCGACGAAGCCGGAGATTTGATCCTGCTCCGAGACCAGGATCGCGCGCGCTGGGACCAGCGCCTGATCGCCCTGGGATTCCATCATTTCGACCGGTCCATCGCCGGCGACCAAGTCTCGGAATATCATGTTCAGGCCGCCATTGCAGCGGTCTATACTCGCGCTACAGATTTGCGATCTATCGATTGGTCCGCGATCCTGGAATTATACGACCAACTGCTCGCGATCAGCGGAGATTCGCCCGTCGTCGCCTTGAATCGAGCGGTCGCCGTGGCCAAGGTGCATGGCGCCGCGGAAGCGTTGTCCGAAATTGAAGCCCTCCGCGGCAATCCGCAGTTGCGCGACTACTACTTGCTGCTCGCTGTGCGCGGCCACCTGTTGGAAGAACTAGGACAGCGCGAGGAAGCTGCCGCCTGCTGGCGCGCCGCGCTGGAGTGCCGTTGCTCGGAGCCCGAACGCCGATTCCTTCGCCGCAAGCTCGCGGGCCTTTGACTGGGTCCTTTACCGTAACCCTCCGGTCCCTGGCATCCGTCTCACATTCATGCTTACGAGACGCAGCTTGATGCGGTTTGCTGCCGCTCTCCCGGTCGCATCCGCCGCCATTCCGGCATGGGCCTTTGGCTCCAAGGATTTCTGGGAGACAAAGCCTTCCAGTGACTGGAACTCCGAGGAAGTAGACCGGATGATCACGAAATCGCCCTGGGCCAAGGAAGTCACCATTACTTCCGGAAACCGATCGACCGGCCCTGGAAGCGGAGGAGGCGGACGTTCCCGTGGAGGCATTGGCTTCCCCGGCGGTGGCATAGGTTTTCCGGGTGGCGGTGGCGGGTACCCAGGGGGTGGCGGCGGCTATCCGGGCGGAGGTCGTGGCGGCGGTTATCCAGGTGGGGGCGGCGGGGGTCGCGGCGGCCAGTCCGTGACGAATGCCACTGTGCGCTGGGAATCGGCTCCCCCCGTTCAGGACGCGCTGCACTTGCATGCCGACGACGAAAAGCCCGATCCCGATTTCGAAAAATACTACGTGATCGCTCTGATCGGCGATCTGCCCAGCGGCCGCCGCGGGCGATACGACGACAACTCCGATGACAGCTCTAATGACAATGATCGCAAGGATCAGGCGGACCGCCGTATTGAAGCGTTCAAGGATTACACTCGTCTCGAACGCAAAGACGGTCCACTGCACCTCGAGAAGGTTGACGAAGGATCGCGTACCGGAGGCCGTGGGCCCGGCGTCTATTTCTATTTTTCGCGCAACACGGAGATTTCCATGGACGACAAGGAAGTCGACTTCAGCACCAAGGTGGGGTCCACGGAAATCAAGGCCAAGTTCACGTTAAAGGACATGCGCTATCACGGCAAGCTGGCCTTGTAAAATAGACGCGTGAACTACGCTTACCTCGAAACTCCCATCGGAACGCTGCTCATCGTGGGCGACGACGCTGCCGTGCACCGCATCACGTTTCCGCAGCGCGGTCATGCCGCGAAGCCGGAGCCGGAGTGGCAGGAATCGCAACGCGGTCCAGTCGGCGAAGCGATGCGTCAGCTGCGCGAATATTTCGCCGGGAAGCGCGCTGCATTCGATCTACCGCTCGCGCCCGAAGGTACGGTATTCCAGCGAAGTGTATGGCGGCAATTGCAGGAGATTCCCTACGGCGAAACGATTTCCTATGGAGAACTGGCCCGCCGCGTAGGGAACCCCAAGGCGTCGCGCGCCGTGGGATCAGCCAATGGCGCCAACCCGCTGCCCATCGTCATTCCGTGTCACCGAGTGATCGCGGGCGACGGAACGCTGGGAGGTTTCGGAGGCGGACTGCCCACCAAGCAGACGCTGCTTGCGCTCGAAGTACGGGCATCAGCTAGCAATCGGGCCGTCGCCGGTTGATAACGCCGCAACCATGGACTCCCGCGTGAGGTCGGCCGTCCGCACCGCCGAATCCAGCGCTAACCGGTAAACGATGATGCCCACGAGGGCGTCCAGGCCCAGAATCGCATAGAGCGCGGCCTGGCTGCCGAACGCGTAGCGCGCCAGATAGGCCAGCAGGATGGGCGCGAAAGTCACCGGATAAATTGCGAACAGCAAAGCCTGCAAGCGTCCCGCCGCGCCGGTCCGGATGGAGTTTCCCGGGTCCACGCCGCGGGCCTGGCGGATCGACAGCAGATTGCCGGCGCGGGACAGAAAGATCATCACCACCGCGGCCCCGCGATAAGCTTCGGCAAAGCGCTGCAGCCCTAGCGGCATGCGCAGCACGGCGCACACCGAGGTCACCATCGCGATCTCCAGCAGCATGAAGAACAGAGCCGTTATATTCTTGCCCGCCATCACTCTGCGGAAAGACAACGGCGCCAGAAAATAGAATTGCGCCGCGGAGCGGTCGAACCCGAACGCGTTCCAAAAGCACACTTCGCTCATCAGCATCAGCGAGTACACGCAGACCACTGTGAGATAGTTGCGCACGAAAAATCCGCCCAGCGGCCCCCGCGGAACGAACACCATCGGCAGCCAGATCACCAGGCCAAACGTGAACCCCATCAGGAATACCAGACGAAAGCGCGGCGAGCGTACCAGGAAGCGAAATTCTTTTTCGATCAAGGCTCCCAGCGGATCTTTGAATACGGCCGAAGGCAATCGGTAGAACCATTCGATCCACCAGGAGCGGCCGCTGGCCCCCGAGTCGCGCGCGTTGGCGGCATCGGAGTCGAATGCCAGTGTCCGCGAAAACTGCCAGCGGCTGAAGACTAGCGTACCCACGGTCCATGCGGAGAGCACCGCCAGCGATGGCCAGAAACGGTTGCCGAGGATGAGGTTCGAGGTTGCCGTCCAGGGCCATCCCTGCCAGGCGTCGCGCGTGACCAGCAGACGCAACTGCGGGCTGATCATCCCCTCCCGCGCCAGCAGCAGTTGGGGCAGCGCTACGGCCAGGATCACAAGAAAGAACACCAGCTCGCGGATGCGCTTGCGCGCCAGCAGTCGCCCCAGCATATCCCGCAGCCCCACCGCGATCACAAGATTGAACGCCACATAGATTAGGGTCGCCAGCAGGCTCCATTTGGCCAAACCCGGATTCAACATGGCCCCTATGGTTATCCCCAGCAATACCAAAACCATCTCGATCCCGGAGGTGACTCGCAGCAGTACCTCGATCGAGAACAGTTGGCCCTCTGGGATCGGGTAGGCGCGCAGCTTGCGCAGATCGAGCGACGAGCCGGTCGTCGCCAGCATCAACGGAACCACCTGCCAGTAGAGAAATACCAGCAGCAGGCCGCCTGGGAGCGCGATGCGAATGACGGGGACTTCTGCAGGGTTACTGAAGACGCGCAGAAAAGAGTAAGCAGCGCCGGCCCATATACCGTACCAGATGAGGCTCACGGCCGCCGACCACGCTACGCCGCGCCGCGGATTGAAATGGAGAAATGTTCGCCACTGAGCCCAGACGATGGCGCCGGCGTGCGTCATGCTACATGCCGTCCTCTACAGCCAGTCCAGCGTCTCGGCTGCATTCTCCATGCCGAGCGCCCGCACGAACGCGTCTTCCAATGTGTCGGCGGTGCCGCGCATGTCCGCCATCAACCCTTCTGCAATCAGTTTGCCTTCGTGAATAATTCCGACGCGTTCGCACAGGCGCTCAACCACTTCGAGTACGTGCGAGGTAAGAAAAATGGTTGCGCCGTGGCGGACCTGATCGAGCAGGATGTCCTTCATCAACCGTGCGCCGACGGCATCGACGCCCTCGAACGGCTCATCCATAAGATACAGCTTCGGCCGGTGAATCAAGGCCGCCGCCATGGCCACGCGTTTGCGCATTCCTTTCGAATATTCGGAGATCAGCTTCTTGGGCGTGTTGCCAAGCTCGAACAGATCCAGCAGCTCATCGGCGCGGACTCGCGCCAGCGCCCGATCCAGGCCATAGATCCGTCCGACGAACTCGATGAACTCGCCACCGGTGAGATGATCGAACAGCATGGATTCATCCGGCACGAGGCCGATTTGCTGCTTGATCTCGAGCGACCGCTCGGGCATCGGCAGTCCCAGTAATTGAATGCTGCCCGAGGTCGGAGGCGCCAGGCCCATCAGCATTTTAATGGTAGTGGTCTTGCCCGCGCCGTTAGGCCCCAGGAATCCGAAGAAGCAACCTTGCGGAACGGTCAGAGTGAGACCGTCGACGGCAGCTTTGTCGCCATATACTTTTCGCAGATCGCGAATTTCGATGGCCGGCGCTCCGTCGCCCTGATACATACTTTCTCTATGGTACTAGCAAGGCGAGGCTGTAACGCGAGCCTTATCCGTAGCCCGGACAGCTTAAACTCGCTGGCAGAACATCCGATGCGCTCGCCGCTCCAAAAAAAGATTTATCGGTCCTATCTCAAAGTCATTGTTAAGAAATCGCAAGAATGCTGGTATTCTTCTTGTGTCCTTAGCGAAAAACAAGTGGATCTCCAGTCCGAACGGGACCCCAACGGCAATCCTGCTTGGCTTTTGCGGAGCACATTCTAAACCACGTCGTTAGTCCAAGTCGTTTAAATCAGATCGTTAAATCAGGTCGTTAAAACGTTTTTCTCCCAAAGGAGCCTTAGTGCGGCATCAGGCGGACGTGTGTTCGAAGGACTGCGGAAGCGGCGAGGACAAACGTCTCCGCATCTCTCGGGGTTGCGCGCACGATACCGTTGGCGCCCATGCGCGCAGTCAAAGCGTGGCGCGGGCCCGTATTGCAGTTTAGTGAAAGGAGCCGGGGACGGCCCAAAAGATTAGCATCATGCAGTGGATTCAAGTAGCACCAGCTGAGACCATTCCGCCCCGCCAAGGCCGCGAGTTGCGCATTGGAGATTTGTCCATCGCGGTATTCAATGTGGGCGACCGCTACCTGGCGCTCGAGAATCGCTGCCCGCATTCGGGCGATCCGCTGGCCGATGGGACGGTGATTGATACCACCGTCACCTGCGGGTTGCATCACTGGCGCATTTGCCTGGAGACTGGCCTCGTAATCAAACCTTGTATCGAGGGAACTCCGCAAGTCCGTACATTTCCAGTGGAAGTACGGGACGGCGTGGTGACGCTGGGCGTGGATGCCGTGCAGACCGCAGCCCGATGACCCCATACCAGCAGCCTCGCTTCTCGAAGTTCCTTGATTAATGGTGGGCCCGACAGAACTCGAATCTGTGACCTCCTGCGTGTCAAGCAGGCGCTCTAACCAACTGAGCTACGGGCCCGAAAGGAAACAAAAGACTTATTCCTGGAATTCGATGAAGTACTTCATCGACGACGCCTCTAGCAGTATAAACCCTCCGAGCGCTTGCTAGCCACTGGCAAACCGGATCTGGCCACCACGTTTGACGCCCCGTTACGCCCAGCCGCTAGCTTCTCGCGAGTGGAAGGTACCCGAACATCAGACTAAGTACCACGGATTTTGAAGCACCTGGAAACCACAGGGTACCGAGATTTACGCAAGTCACTGTAAAATCGATGGTAATCCACTTGCGATGGTCCTGGGCCAAATACCCTATCGAAAGATAGGTAAACATCTCAAATTCGCTTGCAATTCGCCTGATCCCGATATAAGCTATTTCACGTAAGACGATTCTTATCGATCCGGTCTGCTGATCGGGTTGACCGAGATGAGTTTAGGCCGATGCAGGAGCCACCGGCCGCCCTTGGAGGGGGTTTACGATGAGACAATGTCCCAGTTGCAGGACCGTCACTAGCTTTTCCGCTCCGACTTGCGAACACTGCGGGTTGCGGTTTTACAAGGGGTCGCGTTGGCCCAGCTTAACGGCAATCTGCCTGCGAATCGGCGGGGGAGCCATCCTGCTCGCCGCTGCTGCCGCGATCATACTTAGGCTCAAGTTAACCTAGAGTCCTCTTCGCGGTCGGATTTGGCCACTCTTTGCATTTTCACCCTGATGCTAGTCAGGTAACCGCTGTTTTCCATCTGGGTCCGGGGAGTTCAAACCTCGTTTCCTCCCACGCCTTCGCCACGATTCGATACCATTCTCGGTAACGCGCCGTGAATCATGTTTGGTATTGAGATCGGAATCAAACCGATCGCCCTAAAAAAGACGCTCATCTTCGTCCATCGTTGGATGGGTGTGGCGCTGTGCTCTCTCTTCTTTCTGTGGTTCGCTTCGGGGATCGTGATGATGTATTGGGACTATCCCGGAGTGACCGCGGCTGATCGTCTTCAGCATCTGCCGCTGCTGGATGCTTCGAGAATCCGTCTTTCACTTCTCGAAGCTTATGGGCGTCTGGGTCTGAAGCGCACCGCCAATCAGGCGTTCCTCACCACATTTGATGGGAGGCCAGCCTATCGCTTCCAGCTGGGCCATCAGCAGAAATTAGTATTCGCGGATGACGGCGACCTGTCCCTGGAATACCAACCTGAGCTTGCGCTTCGTGTCGCTGCCCAGTGGTCCGGTCAACCGCCCAGTGCTGCCCGAATGGCATTGCTCACCGAGGAAGACCAATGGACCGTATCCGGCGCCTTCCGTTCACTGAGGCCGTTTTATAAGTTCACATGGCCGAATGCCGACGAAGTCTACGTATCGCAGGTAACCGGCCAGGTTGTGCAAGCCACTTCCCGGGCTTCGCGCCTGGGTGCCTATTTTGGAGCTATTCCTCACTGGCTGTACTTCACTCCGCTTAGAAAAGACGGCATCATGTGGACGCGAGTGGTTGTGTGGACGTCCGGACTCGCGACGCTCGCTGCATTTATCGGATTGATCGTCGCCGTGTGGATGTATTCGCCGTCGCTGCGCTACCGCCGTCAAGGCGCTCCTTCCGGCGTTCCGTATCGGGGACAAAAGCGTTTGCACACCATCCTGGGTTTGTTCTTCGGATTGCTCGCTTGCACTTGGGCCTTCAGTGGAATGCTCTCCATGGATCCGTTTCCCCTGGGTGGCGAGGCCAGTTTAGACGGCACTTCAAAGATTCAAACCGCGTTACGCGGCGATGGAGTTCCGCTGGCGGGATTCTTGAGCATCCACCCGCGCGATTTGCTCCCACAAATCGCATCACAAATTTCCGTCAGAGAAATCGAGTTCGCATCTCTTGCCGGTGAGCCGTTTTACATCGTTAGCGACGCGCCACATCGGACGCTAATCCTCACCGCGGACGGCCGGACGGCGTCGTCTGAATTTAGCCGCGAGAAGATCCTCGCCGTGGTGCGCGAGGTGGCGCGCACCGCCATGAATCAGGCGGAAATTGCGGAGGCCCGCGTCGTAACTCATTACGAGGCTTACTATCTCGACCGGCATCATCAACGCCCCCTTCCAGCACTCTTCGTACAACTCAACGATGAACAGCGCTCGATGTACTACATCGACCCGAAAACGGCGCGGGTGGTGGAAGCCTACGATGCCGGCTCGCGATGGAATCGTTGGCTGTATCACGGCCTTCACTCGCTGAATTTTCCGTGGCTCTATGAGCATCGTCCTGCGTGGGATATTCTGATGCTGGTCTTACTGGTTGGCGGAACCTGGTTGTGCATCACTTCGATTATCCTCGCGGGGCAAGTCCTTTCCAGGAAGCTGTGGGAAAGATCCAGCCGGTATTAGACTAGGAGTTACGTGCCTCGTTTTGCATTACTCGTATTGCTCGCTGCCTCGGCCTACGCTTTCCAGGGCTCACCGCCTTCGCCCTCACCGTCCACGGCCGCGGATCTGGCCCGTCTGATTCGCGGATCGGGCATGGACCCGGCGGAATGCTATCGCGTCCGCGATCTGCGCTTCATCAAGGACG